>Ga0316204_10005324_pt1 | contig 21458 bp, 19 predicted proteins | sample 6monrhotite_MG_2_FD_205661 | JGI IMG/M metagenome (GOLD analysis project Ga0316204, IMG submission 205661) | Microbial mat bacterial communities from mineral coupon in-situ incubated in ocean water Damariscotta River, Maine, United States -... | ecosystem: Environmental > Aquatic > Marine >... | reverse complement strand
GATCGGGACGGCAGATCCGTCAGCGGGGGGACGACGCCAATCCAGCGGCCCAATCAGCCGTTACATTAAAGCCACGAAAAAATAAAAAGTGCAAATGAAAAAACAGAAAGAATTTGTATGTGGTATTGATGTTACACAATCTGTAACAGAAAGTGATGCCTACTGACGGCGGTTTCGGCGGTTATCTTCTGGGTCATCCAGCACAAAAAGTCGTGGATTCAAACGAAGATCAGTCTCTACCTCTGACAGGGTAATACGCGTCGTATAGCCGAGAGAATCAGTCACGAACCATTCTTCCAACGCATAGCTTTCCGGATTGAAGGCGAAGAGGGCGGTCCCATCCATTTCCTCATTCCGGTCCTGTGTCGCGATATAAATCCGGCCATCCTCCTGCCAGACTTCGGTGACATTGGCATCTTCGGCTAGATTCACATCCGGCTTCAACAACCACCAGAGCGGTGTTGAGCGCAGAGGCACCCGATCAATGGTTTCAAGTGCGGAATCCTCGATCGCGACCGTCGTTCCGTCGGCGACTACCAAAAGAGGAGACGGATCGTCATAGTCAAAGCGCAAGCGACCCGGGCGTCGGATCGATAATACGCCGCCGGACGACGAAAAATCAGGGGCAATTTGGGTGAAGCGCGCGCGATAAGTCTCAACGCCATTCAGCCAGCCATTGACACCGGCCAGTGCGGCTTCGGTATCAAAGGCGCCAACATCAACAGCAACGTCTTCAACCGGCACCGCTTCAGCGGCAACCACATCGGCGGCAGGAACAGGAACATCCTGGCTGAAAAGAGCGAGGGAGAAAAAGAGTTCAATCATCATGGGAGGCATATTGCCCGCGAAAATACGGCAGCGTCATGGCATAAGCGCAGCGTATCAGTGACTGTAATGTATCTGCCATGCCGAGACTTCACCTGGCTGCCAGTGCGGCACAATCAAAATATCGCCCATGCGATAGAAGTCATTGACGTAAATCTCGGCATCACGAGTGTCGACCAACACCTCAAAACTTCCATCCGGCATCAAATGATAAATCTGTCCCGGCCATTCACTGGACAGATAAGCGCCCTGTCCGTCAGGTGCCAGCGCATCTCCATTGCCAAGTCCGGTTCCGATAATTTCGACAACGTTTCCATCGAGCGAAATGGAGGCAAACACACCGTCCATTGTCACCGCCAACATGCGATCCTCTTCCAACCATAACCCATTGATCGACGACAATGCGTCATCATCAACCCAGACGTGGACCATCTCATCTTCCAGTACGTAGATCCGAGCGGTCCGGCTATCAGAGGCATAAACGCGACCATCCGGTCCGGCGACCGCATCATTCAAAAACCCTGCGCCCGGCGCTGGATAGCGAGAAATAATTTCCCCGGTCTCCCGGTCCAGGCAGACGATCTGGGTGATGTCAGTGACGCAAAGACGCTCCCCAACCAGCGCCATGCCCTTGGGCGCATCCAGCCCCGTGGCCCATTGCAGGGTCTCGACCTCACCATCGGGTGTGATACGTGAAATGAAGCCATTTCCGTCGCGAAACCCGCCTTCGCCATTGACGTTCGAAACAAAGATCAAACCGGTCTCGGGGTCCGGCAGGATGCTCTCCGGAGAGGCAAAGCCGCCCGCCCGCCAGATCTCGGTCAGCTCAATACTTTCAATGGGCGCTTGCATGGGTTGCGAGCAAGCAAGGCAGAGCGATCCAGCCAGAACGGTCGCAAGTGCGGGAAGGTTTGTATTGATCATGCCAAACAATGTGCACGAAAAAGTCGCGGGAATATTCTCAAATTCGCGTGAGGATCAGGCCGCGTTATGCTCTGGCAGGAAGATTTCACGTTTTCCGGCGTGGCTGGCCGGGCCGATCATGCCTTCATCTTCCATCCGCTCGATCAATGTGGCGGCGCGATTATAGCCGATCTGCAAACGGCGTTGGATATAGCTGGTCGAGGCTTTGCGATCGCGAGCGACCACGGCAACAGCCTGATCAAAGAGATCATCGCCAGATCCGCCCCCGGCCTCATCAAAGGGTGAGGGCGCGTCATCATTGTCCTCGGTAACTTCTTCTAGATATTCGGGTGTGCCTTGTTTCTTCAGATATGCGGCGACGTCTTCAACTTCCTGATCCGACACAAACGGGCCGTGAAGGCGTCGAATGCGTCCGCCGCCAACCATGAAGAGAAGATCGCCCATACCCAGCAATTGTTCTGCACCCTGCTCGCCCAGAATAGTTCGAGAATCGATTTTGGACGTGACCTGATAGGACACACGCGTCGGGAAATTCGCCTTGATCGTGCCGGTGATGACATCAACGGACGGGCGCTGGGTGGCAGTAATCATGTGGATACCCGCAGCCCGCGCCATCTGGGCGAGGCGTTGAACCGTGCCTTCAATTTCCTTGCCCGCAACCATCATCAGATCGGCCATTTCATCAATGACAACGACGATGTAGGGCATTTTCACCGCTTCGATGGTCTCGGTCTCATACATGGGCTCGCCGGTTTCGCGGTCATAGCCCACCTGGACCGTGCGTTCGAGCGGTTCGTTTTTCTCCAGAGATTCAGCAACCCGATCGTTAAAGCCCCCCACATTGCGCACCCCGATCTTGGACATGCGCAGATAGCGGCTCTCCATTTCCCGCACTGTCCATTTCAGAGCGGCCACGGCTTTCTTCGGGTCGGTGACAACAGGTGAAAGCAGGTGCGGAATGCCATCGTAGACCGAGAGTTCGAGCATTTTCGGATCAATCATGATCATCCGGCACTCATCCGGTGATAACCGATAGAGCAGCGACAGGATCATGGCGTTAATACCAACCGATTTACCCGAGCCCGTGGTCCCGGCGATCAAAAGGTGTGGCATCCGCGCGAGGTCGGCCACATAGGGCTCCCCGCCAATTGTCTCACCCAATGCCATGGGCAAATCCGCCTTGGAGGTTTCAAAGGCGGTGGAATTAAACAAAGCCCGCAAAAACACCGTTTCGCGGTGTGGGTTGGGCAACTCTATCCCGATGGCATTTTTGCCCGGCACAACAGCAACGCGGGCGGCTGTTGCGCTCATCGAGCGGGCGATATCATCCGCCAGACCAATCACGCGCGAGGACTTTACGCCGGGGGCCGGCTCAAATTCATAGAGGGTCACAACAGGACCGGGACGTACCTTGCCGATCTCGCCGCGCACGCCGAAATCTACCAGCACGCCCTGAAGAAGTTCGGCGTTTTGCTGCAAGGACTGTGCATCGACGGATTCTGTTCTGACTTGCGGACGCACCAGCAGATCCAGTCTTGGCAGTTTGAAACCGCCCGCCGGAGAAAACGGCAATGCGCCCTGTGCTTCGCGAGCTTCACGGCCAGACGCACGCGCTTTGCGAACCGGCGCGACTTTCACCGACGGAATAACCGGTTCCATGGCCTTGCGGCGCGCGCGTGGTTTGGGCGCTGTGACCACATCCCCAGCGTCACGCGCGTCAGCCTCGGCCTCACCCTCGCGCCATGGCAGATAACCCAAGGCGCTATCAATCCAGACCCGCAATGTCGCCCAGGCCAGACTGGCCGTATCGGCAGCGGCGACAATGTCTGACGGGCGCAGGCCAAAGGTAAAGAAGACACCGACGATGGAAACCGTCAGGCCAATGCCGGCCGCAATCGCCATCGGGGCGGGTGCGCCAATGGACGTTAGCGGATCAACAACAGTGAAGAGCAGGCCATCGCCCAGCACACCGCCCAGCGACACAGCAAAGGGCCAGGTGTCCGGGATGGGCAGGGCCGCAACCGCCATCGCAAAGCCGAGCACAGCAAATCCGGCGGCGAGAATACGCAAGAGTTTGAACCCGAGAGAGCGCGGCTGATAGCGGCGCGTCATCTTCATCACGCCCCATCCCGCCAGCACCAGTGGTAATCCACCGGCGGCCCAGCCGAGCGTCTGCAATAAGAGGTCCGAGATAATCGCGCCGAACGACCCCAGTGCGTGGGTTACCGCTTGCGCAGACGCCACATTCCAGCTGGGATCCAGAGGATTGTGGTCCGTCAGGGCAAACGCAATCACCCCCGCCAGTACCACCAGCAAGCCGCCTGAAATCCAGGCACCCAGACGCGACATCCAGCCCGTATCCGCACGGCGAACACGGCCCGATATATCGTCGGAAGAAACAGCATCATAACCCGCCATACGCCCATTCAATCCGCAAAGCGTGAGTCGATGGTAAATACGGGTTAAGAAAATGCGGTTGAGGATGGCCGTCATGACTCGCACTTTTGATATAAACGACACGATAGCCGCGTTGGCTCCTGTCCTGAAAAAGGCTGGCTTCAAAGCACGGCCCTTCAAGACTACAATGATGGGTCAACCAAGGCTCAGCAATTTTGGCGATGCGGCCATTTTTGAACGCGGCGAAAAACGGGTAGAAATCGCAGCTGACCGAAGCGAAGTGTATGTAGTTTTGAGGGATGGTGACACCGATCCGTTCCGGCTCGATCAGGATTGTCCTCGCATTGCGGGAAAGTTCGGCGATGTGTTTGACGCCGCAACGATCAAATGCCTGAAAGCAAAACTGAAGGCATGGATCTGAACCTGCGACAGCCCGGCCTCTTCCCTTGAACGTGGTGGTGTCTAAAGTCCTTCCCATGACACACACTTTCGATAGCGACGTAATTGTGCTCGGTGGCGGGTTGGCGGGGCAGACGCTGGCTTTGGCGCTGGATCAGGCTGGCGTGTCGGTGACGCTGGTTGATGCCGCGCCGCTCGATGACATGCTGGCTCCTGAATTTGATGGCCGGGCCTCGGCGCTCGCCTATACGTCCTATCGTATGCTGGAAACTATCGGTGCTGCCGACCGGATGCGCGATCATGTCCAGCGGATCGAACATATTCTGGTCTGTGATGGCCGCCCTTATGGCGGACCTCGCCCCGGTGGTCCCGGACCCAATACGCTGCATTTTGATCGCCGCGAAATCCATCCCGAAGATGATGGCGAGCCATTGGGCTGGATGTGTGAAAATCGCCATACGCGCCACGCGCTGACCTCCTGCCTGAAAGACCACAAGGACATTCAGCTGGTTGCGCCGGTCAAAGCCGAGCGTTGGGAACGTATTGCCGGCGGGATTGAGCTATTTCTTGATGACGGCCGTAGTCTGAAGGGCCGTCTTCTATGCGCCAGTGATGGCAAATTTTCCCGCTCACGACGACAGGCAGGCACGCGCACGGCAGGCTGGGGCTATGACCAGACCGGCATTGTCGCCACCGTCGAACATGAAAAGCCGCACGAAGGCGTGGCCTATGAATATTTTCTGCCGGGCGGACCCTTTGCCATTCTACCTCTGCCGGGAAATCGATCTTCCCTTGTCTGGACGGAGCGCACGAACATCGCCAATGCGATCCTCAAACTTGATGCAGACGGGTTTCAGGCCGAGCTCGACAAACGCTTTGGCGATTTTCTCGGCGCGGTGAAAGAGACCGGGCCACGCTGGGGCTATCCCTTGTCTGTGAAGTTCGCCGAGCGTTTTTATGAAGACCGGATTGCCTATGTTGGCGATGCGGCACGCGGCATTCACCCGCTGGCGGGGCAGGGTTTCAATCTGGGTATCCGGGATGCCGCTGCACTGGCCGAGGTTCTGGCCGACGCCAAATCGCTCGGGCTGGAGCTGGGCTCCGGCGTCACACTGCAACGCTATGCCAATTGGCGAAAGCTCGATTCCATGGGGCTCGTTGCTGCCACAGACATGTTCAACCGGTTGTTTTCAAACGATTATGGTCCACTGCGAGCCGTGCGAGGACTGGGCATATCCCTGGTCGATAGAATTCCAGCGGCTCGCCAATTTTTCATGCGCGAAGCCGGCGGAGAGACCGGTGATCTCCCCAAATTACTCAGAGGCGAAACGCTCATCGCTTAAGTCAGGCGACGCCAATGCGCGGTTCGCCGCCATCCAGTGCTTCGGATGGACCAAAGGCGCGGTCGAGAACATTGGTAGAATCCTGCGCCAACTCAATGGCTGCCGTTAGATGCTCCAGCACCTTCATATTATTGGCCAGCACTTTGAGAGCTTCGGGACGATGATCATCCGCAATCCGAGTGCAGCGGGTCAAAACGTCCGACCGTAATTCCAACAGTATTTCTTCCAGCTTTTGACCAGACGGATTAGCATCCGATTTTAGAAAACGGGTCATGGCCGCCTCCTTTCCATCCACTTCAGGCTTCAGTAAAGCAGAAACGCGTTAATTTTCGGCTGACAAGACACAAAAAAGGCCAGCATTTTGATTCTCACCTTTGCAATTCTCGGCGGTGCCATCTGCCTTTTTCTGATTGCAATACTCTTGGCGAAGCGTCCGTTCGCGGTACCCGAAGTCAGTCTGCTGCTGTGGTTGACAGCGCAGGGCGGGGCGTTCGCTTCTATTGCTTTCAGCACGGGATTGCCGGAATTCTGGCCTTTGGTTTGGCTGTCACTTGGACAATTCTTATTGTTCTGCCTTGGCCCGGCTCAATTGATCTACGCCCGAGCTACCTTGTCGAGGCCATTGAATGTTTTGGGACAGGTCGGTATTCTGGCGGGCGTCGCTACTGTGCTGGGCCTTCTCCCGTTGATCGTTGAGTTGGAAACCCGCTCGGGTGCCATCATTGCCAATAGTGCGCCGGTCTGGCTGGTCCTGCTTCCGTTGACCGCGCTGACTATATCCGCAACGTGGCCGATCCTGGTGCTGCGCATGGCACAACAGGCGCGCCGACGATTGAAAGACCGTTATTCCAACCTGACCGATGTTGATCCCGGTTGGATGGAGGTGTGGGCGCTCTCATCGCTCGTTGTTATTCTGGCGGCGTTGCTCGCTGTTCCCAACTCGATACTCGGCATATTGCCCGTCAATATTCATGCTGGCGCGCTGCTAACTCTCCAGATTATTCAAGTCGCCTATGTGGCGCATAGGGGGCTGACGCGCCCGGGGATTTTCCTGTCGGATTCAGGAAGCCTCAAAGGGATGCCAAAAATTGACGCTGCCGCTGCAAGTGAAGACTTCAGCGCGGTTGTTAATCGATTGAATGAAAGCCGGCTATTCCTCGATCCAGACCTTACGGCGGCCCGGTTATCAGATGAGATGGGTTGGGCACCTGAACGCCTCACGCAAGCCTTTCGTTTTGGTGGCGAGACGAATTTTCATGACGCCGTATTGAAGGCCCGATTGCAGGAAATGGAATCTCTGGCGAGGGATTTTGCCAATGCCCGCGTCACAACTCTGGCATTGGGTCTCGATGCCGGATTCGGCTCAAAATCGGCAATGTATGACGCTTTTCGGCGCGAACTGAACATATCACCCGCCGCGTGGCGACGTTCGCTATCGTAGTCTTAAGTCTTTATAATATCACTATAATAACATCCGGATTGCTTTTTTATTGCCGTCCGGACGACGCGCTTCGGTTAATGCGTTTGATTGCACCTCGACACCTTTTTAACGGTCAAAATGGAGCAATCAAATGGCATCATCTTCTGTAGAATTCGAACCTCCCAATCGCAAATTCAAGCTTATCCCAACGTTTTCAGGGGGACTTGAAGTCGTTCTTCTCATCGGGGCCTCAACTGGCGCGGCCATAGCGGCGCAATCTATGTTCACTCCGTCGCTCGGCGAGGCGCTGGGATTGGCTGGCGGTGAACAAAATTTGCTGGGCGGTGCCTGGACATTATTGCGTATTTTCGCAATTCAGTATGGGGTTCTCATTGGGCTTGCCGCGCTTTTTGGAATTTTACGTGGACGCCGTAGTCTGAAAAGTCATGCCTTGGGCAAGGGCAAGCTGTCTACATCGGGCATTTTTAAATGGGGTATCGCGCTTGGCTTGATTGCGGGGGCGCCTGCAACACTTGTTCTTTTCCTTCAGGACGTCGCCCCGATTGGGCAGGATACGCCGATCTGGGCCGCATTGCGCGAAGCCCCATGGGATCTGCGTTTCTGGACATTTCTGTTCGTCGGCAGCTTTGGCCTCGTACCGCTTCTCGAAGAATTCACATGGCGCGGTTATGCGCTGGGGCGGATGACGGAAGTTGTTGCGCCGGGCGCAGCGATTTTATTCACGGCAGTCCCTTTTGCGCTGCTCCATGTCCAGTATGCTTCCGCCGACCCAGCCATGGTCGCCACGAGCATTTCGGTGATGTTTGTAAGTCTCGCCCTGGCCTTTGCCACTCTGCGGACCGGGACAATCTGGCCGGCGGTGATAGCCCATGCGATTACAAACTTCCCGGCGGATAGCTGGCTCGGCGCAATACAGCTCGGCTTGGCTGTTCTGGTCCTGATCGTCTTTATCCGTCCGATCACTGCAGAAGTCAGCAAATGGCTGGCGCTTTTCTTTCGGTGGACAACTTTGCAAGCCATTGTGGCATTGGCACCGGTGCTGGCTCTTGTGGCGGTCGCCATGACTTTCCAAACCTATGCTCTCTGGATTGGTCTTGCGGCATTCGTTCTCAGCCTCGGCCTCGGTCTGGCCTATCGCTCAACCTGGCGACATAAGGACGCTTGATCCGGACCGCGCAATCGGCATGCTGCCTCTCGCATTGAAAACCGGGAGGCAGTTATGGCCGAAAAAATTGGCGCACAAAAAGCGATTTCGGAATTATCGGGCTGGGAAATTGTTGAAGGCCGCGATGCCATCCGCAAAATCTTCCAGTTCGGTGACTTCAATGAGGCGTTTGGTTTCATGTCGCGGGTGGCACTGAAGGCCGATCAGATGGACCATCACCCGGAATGGTTCAACGTCTACAACAAGGTTGACGTGCTTTTGTCGACGCATGATGCCGACGGAGTCACCACGCTGGACCTGGATCTCGCCCGGTTCATGGACGCGATCGTCTAGTTTTCGTGAATGATAACCATGCCGAGCAGGATGTCGGCTTCGCCAGCACCTAGCACTTCATCGGTCGCTTGTTGCAGAAGTTCTGAAATTCGATCCGCGTCCGGCACATCGCCAAAACGATAATTGGCACCCGTATACATGGAGAGCGCAGAGACATAGCGATCCCGCAAGCGCGGCATCAAATATTCTGCCCGTTCCCTCTGGCGATTATTCGGAATTTCAAGGCCGGCCTCGATATGCATGATCCCACGAAGGCTAAAATCCGCATGCACGGTTGCCGTGAGCGGGTCGAGCGGCAGATATCCAGCCGACGAAGTGATTGGCCGATGGCGACGATCACTGCCTTGTTGAGCCGGTTCCGAACCATGCGCGTCTGCTTCGCTACTCCCACCTCCACCACTTGCAAAGGCAATAGGGGTCGCAAAGAGCGAACAAACGGCGAGGGCGATAAAAAAGTTTTTCATGACGCACTTGATATCAGGCGAGCCCAAAAAAAGCGGTTCCGAAGTCATCCAGTTTCGATCAATCATCGTAAGACTTTGCAAACCATAACCGGAGTGCTTTTCATGTTGCGCCTTGCCGTATTTGCCAGCTTTCTCATTGCCGCCCCTGCTTTTGCCCAGGAAGAAGAAGGCGGGCCCGGAAATTTCGTGGCTGTAGGTGTCGCGGCTCTACCTGAATCCCCAGGTGGGGACAGTTACCGCTTCATTCCATTCGCTGCTGGCCGCGCCACGCTCGGTGGCGTCGTTTATCAGATCGAAGGGCCTGGAATTTCGGCCAGCTTCTATAATCAGGGAAATGTCGAAGCTGGAGCATATGTCCGCGCCTATGGTGGTCGTGATGATGAGACCGGCGATGTCGTCGTCGATCTCCTGCCGGAAGTTGATGGTGGCGTCGTGGCGGGTGGATTTGTCCGCGTTCAAGTCGCGCAGGGCGTTTTGAGCCCATTTGACCGCGTCTTCGTCAGTGGCCGCGTGGGTGCCGACATAACGGGTGAGTTTGGCGGCGCTTTCTGGTCGGGTTCTGTGGCCTACGCCACACCGCTGTCGCGAACGACGCTTCTGATCGCCAATCTGTCTGTGTCGGGCTCTCCGGATGATTATGCCGACAGTCTGTTTTCGGTGGATGTTGGCGGTGCATTGGCCAGCGGATTGCCGGTCTATACTGCCCAATCCGGTATTCAGGACATCGGCGCAACATTCCTGCTCGATCAGCAGATTAACGACGATTGGTCGATCACCGGTATTTTCGGGGCGAGCCGTCTGCAAGGCGACTATGCCGACACGCCGATTGTGTCGCTACGCGGCGATGACAGGCAGTATTTTGTCGGGGTTGGGATAGGTCGCCGCTTCTAATCAAAGCGATGCGGCATTTCCGCCTGAGACTCTGATTTTTCTGATTTGATCGCGGCAACGCTGCTTGCATTGTTTTCTGGCGATGCAGTGGTGGCCCGCAAACAGCCTCCTGATGCCGAATTCGACCGAGCGCCAATAGGGTTCCGCATCATCCGAATTCACAGATCGGTCGGGTCGGCCTGGCCTTCATCCATTCCGGCTCCAAGCCAGACCGACAAGCGATCAGGAAATTGACGCGAGACTTCACGGCGGTTTGAAATCGACAGATCGAGATCACGGACCAGTCCGTTCTCGATGGCATAAATCCAACCATGGATCGTCAGCGCCTCACCTCGGCTCCAGGCATCGTGGACGATTGGATTGCAGGCCACGGATCGAACTTGTGACGCGACATTGGCTTCGCAAAGCGCATTCAGCCTGCTTGTCTTGTCGTTCAGACGTAGCAAGTGGGGTGCCATCTCGTCAGAAACGTCTCGGATGGGTTGAAGCCAATGATCAATCAGACCGTGACGATCGCCAGACATAGCTGCCGCTACTCCCCCGCAACCATAATGCCCGCAAACAATGATGTGGCGCACCTTAAGCGTTTCGACAGCAAACTGGAGGACGGACAGGAAATTGGCATCCTGCGCTGGTGCCAGATTGGCGACATTGCGATGGACAAACAATTCACCGGGATCCAGCCCGACAATATCATTGGCCGGAACCCGACTGTCGGAACAGCCGATCCAGAGGTATTGGGGGTGTTGCTGTCGGGCGAGCCGATGAAAGAAGTCCGGGTCATTCCGGGTTTTGGTTTCGGCCCAGACCAGATTGTTCTCTAAAAGATCATCAATCATAAGCCTTACCGGATAACCCGGCCTCCTTTGCTTAACGCGTTAAGGTTATCGCGAACCACAGCTTGTTGCGGTCAGCAGGACCACCATTTGGTCCTTCGTAGAAAGCCCCCTTCAATTGAAGAGAAACATGCTCGGTCAGACGTGTTGTGGCGACCAGATCGATCTCTGACCCCAGTGATCCGCCGGCGTTTTCAGCTTCGAAATCATGATAGAAAGCGGCAAGATTGAGCGATTGCCCAAAAGGTGGCTCGGGCACATTCCAGCCGCCTCTCAAATATATGTCACGCACGCCATTTGCCGGAGTGCCAAGGAAGACATCCCCCCAGCCTTGAAACGCGTGCAATGTCGCCAGTGGCGTTGAAAACCCGCGCGTGCCGTTGCCTTCAAGGTTTTCGACCCCGATACCTGCGGAAAACCCGTTCTGTGCGATATTTGCCTGGGCTCGGAACATGCCGAGGTCAAAACTAACCGGATTGTCGCCATAGTCGGTCTGATGAGCGTATTCGACGAAATAGGTGAAAGTCGGAGCGCCCTCATTGGCGATCTCTCCCTGCCAGCGCACGCCATACGTGGCGGATGACAGGCCCGCAACATCCCGATTGTCGATCAGAAAAGCAAAACCCGACAAACGTCCGGCAGGCATTTGATAATCAGCTGTCAGCGCGTGCCCGTTTAAATCCCAGTCACCGGCCGGATGGTCGCTACCGAAAATACGATTGACCCGATCAAGGTAGAGATAGTTGAGCGTCAGGTTTTCAATGCTTTGATTGCTAACTCTGAAGGCATCAAAGGTTTGCTCATTCTGCCGAAAACCAACATTTCCGATATAGCGGGCATCCCCGAGAATGACACGCTGGCGGCCAAGGGTCACCGTCGTGCCTTCAAACCCCGAATAGGCGATTTGTGCCCGATTAAGCTCGGTGACTTCCGGGTCTGCGACAACCGGAAAGGCACCATTGCCATTTGTCGTCGAGTTGAAGTCATCCACGATATGCAACACGTTTTCGATCTCGATCAGGAAGCGAAAATCGTCCATTGGTCCGCTATCCAGACCGAGTCGCGAGCGCAGCGTCAGCGCCTGCGCAGGATCGGCAAACCCGCTTTGATCGACCGCTTCATAGCGAAGGCGCGAATTCAGGGTGAATTCGGGATCCGCCATCGCAGGCGCAGCCACCGCTATTTGGATGGCAATCGCGCTGGCGCAAAGGAACATCGATTTTTTTGGAACACTCATGGCCTTAGCCCTCTTTTTGGTCTCACTGGACCAGTGGTGACGTCGCGCCTTTCAGATCGACGCCGGTAATTTTGGCTTCGCCGACAACCAGCGAAATGAACTGGGAGATAGCGCGACGCCAGCTGGCATCTCGCAAAAACTCCTCGATCAGCGGGCGCGCTGCCTCGAATTCGGGAATGACGCCCTCAACCTTGTGATCGAGTCGAATAATGTGAAAGCCGTAGGGTGTTTCCACCGGCTCAAGGCTGATTTGACCCGGCCGCAATGCCGACAAGGCCGCCTCGAATAACGGCGTTGTTTGACCGGTCGCAATCTGACCCAGTCGTCCGCCTTCATTGGCAGATGCGCAATCAGAGCGCTCCCGCGCCATGCGTTCAAACTGGCCTGGTTTGTCCTTGAGTGTTTCCACCAGAACATCCGCTTCACGCCGGGCGCGTGAGAACGCTAATGCGTCCCGCTTATCGGCCTGCAGGAGAATATGCGCGGCTTCGTAAAGGTCGGTGGCCCGGAATTTTTTGCGATTATTCTCGAAATACCGCCGACAGGACTCCTCATCTGGATCAGGCGTCGAAACTTGCGTCTCCAACAATTGCCGGATCAGAGCGTCGTCATCCATTTCTTTGCGGCCGGCATCATCGGTTTGCGGCTGCGCGGTTAGCCCAATGGCTTGGGCCTTTTGCAGCATGACCTCACGGATCACCAACGCCTCCGCAGCCGCTGCCCATGACTTTTCAGGACGGTCAGAGCTGTGATTTTGCGCTTCGTCGGCAATTGCCTTTGCGGTGATTTCCACACCGTTCACAGCGACCGGAACCACCTTGTCAGGTGTATTGGATATGAGAGAGGCGGTGCTCATTTGTTTGGCCCCTTTGCCGGTTTACGGCGAACGACCTGGTAACCCGTCCGGAACACATATCGGAACGGCGCGCTGAACATGTGCACGAGCCGTGTGAACGGGAAGACCAGGAAGATCGTCAGCCCCAGAAAGATGTGCATTTTGAAGAGCCAATGGGCGTGAGCGATGTTCTGTGCGGCATCACCCTGGAAGGTGAATATGCCTTGAGCCCAGCTCATGAACGTCACCATTTCATGGCCGTCGAGATGGTTCATGGAGACGGCAATTGTGCCCAAGCCAAGCAAGAGCTGTGCGTAGAGCAATAAAAGAATGGCGAGATCGGCGAAACTGGTTGTTGCGCGGATGCGGGCATCAAACAGTCGACGATGCAGCAGCAGACTTGCGCCGATCAGCGCAAAGACACCCGCGACACCACCGGCAATGATGGCCAGCAATTGCTTGGCACCATGGCTGATACCCAGCATATCAAAAAGTGCGATCGGCGTGAGAAGGCCCACAAGGTGACCAAAGAATATCACCAGAACTCCGAGGTGAAACAAAACCGACCCGAGGACGAGTTGTTTGCGGCGTAAGAGCTGACTGGATCCGGCGCGCCAGGAATACGGTTCGCGATCATAGCGGATAACCGATCCAATCGCGAGGACGGACAGGGCGATATACGGGTAAATGCCAAAGACCGCCGTGTTGAGAAATTCGCTCATGGCTGGCCTCCCTTGTTGAAATTGTTATCGGAAGGAGCGACCATGCGGCCGAGCATGTCGTCGGCTACGGGGCAGCCAGCTTCGGGATCCGGTCCGAATTGAACTTGTTCTTCCGCCCAGGCCCGATCGAGAGCTTCCAGAGACTCGTCTTCATTGGCAGGCGTTTCTACCGCCGTACGGGCCTCGGTTGAACGATCAGCCATATTGGCCAACCCGCGGAACACCGACGCATAGATACTTTTGCGTTTACGAAGCCGCTCCGTCAGCGCATCGAGAACATGGGCGGTTTCACCCAGTAAGGCGCGTGCTTCGGCGACGGGCTGCGTCGATAGGAATTCCAGAAAGAGTGGCAGAAAATCGGGTAATTCACCTTCGACCATTTCCAGCCCGTTCTGCTGGTAAAGGGTCAACAGGTCGACCATTGCCTGGCCACGATCTCGGCTTTCACCATGAACGTGCTCGAACAGGTGAAGCGATAGTGTTCGCGACCGGTCAAAGAGCTGCACATAGCGTTCCTGCAAATCATACAGGTCACGCGATACTAGCTGATCAGCCAGTCGTCCGACGCGCAATTGGTCGCGGCGAGACATCAGGCCGTCATCGGAAAGGACGTCCTTGAACGCGGGTGCTGCATCTACGATGTCCTTGGCCGGATAGCTCAGGAGGGCGGCCAATACCTTGAATGTTCGGGTCATCAGCTTTTCTCCATCGGGGTGACTTGGGCACGGCGACGTGGTCCGCCAAAGAGTGACGGCTTGCTTGTTCCGTCAGAGCAGCCATTGCCAAAGCTGAAGCCGCATTCACCACGAATATCGAAGGCCTCTTCGGCCTCCTCTCGGTGTGCCGTCGGAATCACAAAACGATCTTCGTAATTGGCGATGGCCATGATGTGGTACATGTCCTCGATCAATTCCTGAGTAAGGCCGACTTTCTCGGCGATAGACGGGTCAATCACACCTTCCACCGTTTTGGCGCGCATATAGGCGCGCATGGCGAGCATGCGTTCCAGAGCCACCGCAACCGGGGCTTCGTCGCCTGCCGTCAGAAGGTTTGCGAGATAGCGAAGTGGAATACGCAAGGAGCGCACATCCGGCATGTCGCCGTCCATTTCAAGCGCTCCGGATTCAGCCGCATTCTTGATCGGTGAGAGCGGCGGGACATACCAGACCATGGGTAAAGTCCGGTATTCCGGATGAAGCGGGAAGGCCACTTTCCAGTCAATCGCCATCTTGTAGACCGGCGATTGTTTGGCCGCTTCCAGCCAGGCTTCCGGCACACCATCTTTGCGGGCCTGCGCCTGAATTTCGGGGTCATGCGGATCGAGGAATATATCGAGCTGGGCCTGATAGAGGTCCTTCTCATCCGACATTGAGGCGGCTTCTTCAATCCGGTCCGCATCATAAAGCATCACACCGAGATAGCGGATGCGACCGACGCAGGTTTCCGAGCAAACAGTCGGTTGCCCGGCCTCAATGCGTGGATAGCAGAAGGTACACTTTTCGGATTTTCCACTCGACCAGTTGTAATAAATCTTCTTGTAAGGGCACCCGGACACACACATCCGCCAGCCCCGGCATTTTTCCTGATCGATGAGGACTATGCCGTCCTCTTCACGCTTGTATATCGCGCCAGATGGGCACGCCGCCGCACAGGTCGGATTGAGGCAATGCTCACACAGACGCGGCAGATACATCATGAAGGTGTTTTCAAATTCGCCGTAAATTTCCTTCTGGACGCCTTCGAAATTGTAGTCTGCCGAGCGTTTGGAGAATTCGCCGCCGAGAATTTCCTCCCAGTTCGGACCCCATTCGATCTTTTCTATCCGTTCGCCCGTAATCAGCGAGCGTGGGCGGGCTGTCGGGAAGGCTTTCGATTCACCGGCCGTATGGAGGTGGGAGTAATCGAAGGTGAAGGGTTCGTAGTAGTCATCGATTTGCGGCAGGTCGGGATTGGCAAATATTTTCGCCAAAATCCGCCATTTCGATCCCATTTTTGGATGAAGGCTGCCATTGCCGGAACGCTTCCAGCCACCATTCCAGCGACCCTGATTTTCCCAATCCTTGGGATAGCCAACGCCCGGCTTGGTTTCGACATTGTTGAACCAAGCGTATTCAACGCCTTCACGACTGGTCCACACATTCTTGCACGTCACCGAACAGGTGTGACAGCCAATGCATTTGTCGAGATTGAGGACTTTACCTATTTGCGCACGGATCTTCATTATACTGTCTCCATCGCGTCGGCAGCCGGACCTTCGAGCCAGTCGACTTTGTCCATCTTGCGGATGACTACGAATTCGTCGCGATTGGAGCCAACCGTGCCGTAATAATTAAACCCGTAGGATTGTTGGGCGTATCCGCCGATCATGTGGGTCGGTTTCAAAGTGGCGCGCGTGACAGAATTGTGGATGCCACCCCGCTGTCCGGTCATTTCCGAACCCGGCACATTCACGATCTTTTCCTGAGCGTGATACATGAACAGCATGCCCGGCTTGATCCGCTGGGACACGACTGCGCGGGCCACTAGGGCGCCGTTGGTATTATAGGCTTCGACCCAGTCATTATCGACAATATCGGCCGCTGCCGCATCGTCTTCGGATAACCAGACAATGGGTCCGCCGCGTGACAAGGTCAGCATCAAGAGATTGTCGGTATAGGTCGAGTGAATGCCCCATTTCTGGTGAGGCGTGATGAAATTCAAAACGATCTGCTTGTTGCCATTCGGTTTGGAATCGATGACCGGAGCAATCGTCGCTGTATCAATGGGTGGTCGATACACAACCAACCCTTCGCCAAAGGCGAGCATCCATTTGTGGTCTTGATAGAGCTGTTGGCGTCCGGTCAGCGTGCGCCACGGAATGCGCTCATGCACATTCGTATAACCGGCATTATAGCAAACTTTTTCGCTCTCAATACCGGACCATGTCGGTGAGGAAATGATCTTGCGTGGTTGGGCGACAACGTCGCGGAAACGGATTTTCTCGTCTTCTTTCGGCAAGGCCAGATGAGCGTGCTCACGACCTGTGTTCTTGGACAGCGCCTCCCATGCCTTGACTGCTACTTCGCCATTGGTTTCCGGCGCCAGCATCAGGATGATTTCTGCCGCATCAATCGCGGTTTCGATTTTCGGGCGGCCTTTCGAGACGCCTTCTTCCAGAACCACGCCATTGAGGGCGGCGAGATGCTCGACCTCGACCTCGGTATTCCAGGCAATGCCCTTGCCGCCATTGCCGAGCGAATTCATAAGCGGACCAAGCGAGGTGAACTTTTTGTAGAGGTTGGCGTAATCGCGTTTGACCTCAATAATTTGAGGCATGGTCACACCAGGAATGGCCTCGACTTCGCCCTTCTTCCAATCCTTGACGTCGAACGGTTGAGCAATTTCACCGGGCGTATCGTGCAGGATGGGCAGCATGACAATATCGGTCTCTTCGCCGATTTCCTCGGGCGCAATTTCCGACAGCTTTTTAGCCAATCCCTTGAAAATATCCCAATCGCTGCGTGCTTCCCAGGATGGATCCACCGCTGCCGTCAGCGGGTGAATGAAAGGGTGCATATCCGAGGTGTTGAGATCGTCTTTTTCATACCAAGTGGCCGTAGGCAGAACGATGTCTGAATACATGCAGGTCGTCGACATTCTGAAATCGATGGTGACAAGAAGGTCCAATTTGCCTTCAGGGGCCTTTTCCGCCCAGTCAACTTCGCTTGGTCGATTTTCAGGACCAACTTCATCGCACATCAAGCCGTTTTTCGCGCCGACAAGGTGTTTGAGGAAGTATTCATGGCCCTTACCCGATGAGCCCAACAAATTGGACCGCCAGACAAACAGATTGCGCGGCCAGTTCGCCGGATTGTCCGGGTCTTCAGAGGACATTCGAATATCGCCGGATTTCAAACCCTCGACGACATATTCTTTCGTATCTCTGCCGGCGGCTTTTGCGGCTTTCGACAATTCAAACGGATTGGTTTGCAGGGCGGGAGCCGACGGTAGCCAGCCCATGCGCTCGGCGCGCACATTCCAGTCGATCATCGTGCCGGACCAATCGCCATCAGGCGCAGTCGGCGACAGGATTTCATTGACGTCCAAATTCTCATAGCGCCACTGATCGGTGTGGGCATAAAAACAGGACGTCGAGTTCTGGTGGCGCGGCGGACGATTCCAGTCGAGCGCGAAGGCCAGAGGCTGCCAACCGGTTTGCGGTCGCAGTTTTTCCTGGCCGACATAGTGCGCCCAGCCACCACCGGATTGACCAATACAGCCGCACATCACCAGAAGATTGATGATCCCCCGGTAATTCATGTCCATGTGATACCAGTGGTTCAGCCCGGCCCCGAGAATGACCATGGACTTGCCATTGGTTTTCTCGGCGTTGGTGGCAAACGCACGGGCTGTGGCGATGATTTTCTTGCGATCAACACCGGTAATTTGCTCGGCCCATGCCGGCGTATAGGGCGCGACGTCATCATAACTCTCGGCCAGATGTTCACCGCCCAGACCTCGATCCAGGCCATAATTGGCGCACATCAGGTCAAAAACCGTCACCACCAAGGCATCACCATCTTTCAATGCAATGCGGCGGGCCGGCAATTTACGAATGAGAACGTCAGGATGGTCGGTTCCGGCGAAATGATCATGATGTTTATTGCCGAAATAGGGAAAGCCGACATCGACTTCTTCATCATGCCGGTCATCCAGAATGAAGGATAATTCCAGCTCGACCTCGGCGCCCTTGCCATCTTTTTGTTCGATATTCCATTTGCCGGTTTCGCCCCAGCGGAAGCCAACCGAGCCCAGAGGCGCGACATAACCGTTACTCTTGCGGTCATAGGCAATCGTTTTCCAGTCGGGGTTATTGTCTTCGCCCAAACTGTCATCAAAATCGGACGCGCGCAGCAAACGTCCCGGCACCAATCGTCCATCTTTCATTTCAAGACGAACCAAATTTGGCATGTCAGTATTTTCACGCGCATAACGCTCGAAATACTCAGCTTGGCGATCAAGATGGTATTCCCGCAGGATCACATGCCCCATCGCCATGGCAAGCGCGGCATCCGTACCCTGTTTGGGATTGAGCCAGATATCACCAAATTTGGCGGCTTCGGAATAATCCGGGCAGATCACGGCGCTCTTGGCACCGCGATAACGCGCCTCTGTATAGAAATGGGCATCCGGCGTGCGGGTCTGAGGAACATTCGAACCCCAGATCAGCATAAAACCGGCATTGAACCAGTCAGCGGATTCGGGAACGTCGGTCTGCTCGCCCCAGGTTTGCGGGCTGGCCGGTGGCAAATCGCAATACCAGTCGTAAAACGACATGCAGACGCCGCCCAGCAGCGACAGATAGCGCGAGCCCGCCGCATAGGAGACCATCGACATCGCCGGGATGGGCGAGAATCCGAAAACGCGATCCGGCCCGTATTCCTTTGCGGTATAGGCGTTGGCCGCAGCAATGATTTCGTTGACCTCGTCCCAGTCGCCCCGGACAAAACCGCCAGCGCCGCGCTTTGAAATATAGGATTGCCGCGTTTCAGGATTAGCCTGAATGGATCGCCATGCCGCCATCGGCGTCATCGTTTTGCGCGCCGCACGCCACGCCTTCAGCAACCGCGAACGGATCATGGGGTGTTTCAGGCGATTGGCCGAATACATGTACCAGGAATAGCTGGCTCCCCGAGAACAGCCGCGCGGTTCGTGATTGGGTAAATCCGGGCGAGTGCGGGGGTAATCCGTTTGCTGGGTCTCCCAGGTCACCAATCCGCCTTTGACGTAGATTTTCCAACTACAGGATCCGGTGCAATTCACGCCATGTGTTGAACGAACAACTTTGTCGTGCTGCCAACGTTTCCGATAGGAATCCTCCCACTTCCGGTCTTCGGTCGTGGTGATTCCGTGCCCATCGGAAAACGGTTCGGATTTGCGGGTGAAAAAGGTGAGGCGGTCGAGAAGGTGACTCATGATGACAATCCTTTACGGGTTTCTCACATCCACGCCGGGACGCAGATAGAACCACCAGTTGATGACGATGCAGACGATGTAGAAGATGGCGAAGCCGATCAGCGCGTATTCCGGCGTTGTGGCGCGGATCTGCTCGCCGAAGACTTGCGGGATGATGAAAGCGCCATAAGCGGCCACCGCGGATGTCCAACCCAGAACCGGGCCAGCTTGCTCGCGGTCAAACACTGCCGCAATCGTCCGGAATGTTGACCCATTTCCGATTCCGGTTGCCGCGAACAGAACGAGGAACAAAATCAGGAAAGGCGTGAAGAAGATTTCTGGCGTTGCAGAGCCATAGGCCTGCTTCATGAACCAGGCGACACCCAGCGCACAGGCGACCATCACCACCGAAATGATCTGGGTGACCATCGCTCCGCCGAATTTATCGGCCAGCTTGCCGCCAATGGGGCGGATCAGAGCGCCAATAAACGGCCCGGTCCAGGCAAACATCAACGCGCTCGGCCCGTTGGGGTTGGCCATGTCGTGCGTCATTACGCCGTCAATTTCGATATGCTGGAAGCCGAAGATGACTTTGATGGCAAGGCCGAATGCCGCTGCAAATCCAATGAAGGATCCGAACGTCATCGTGTAGATAACGGTCATCGCCCATGTATGCTTGTTGCGGAAGATCTTGTACTGGTGATCAAGGCTTTTGCGGATCCCTCCGGGAATGGCCTTCAGAGCGAAAACCGTGCCTGCGATCACGCCCGGCAACACCAGCCATTTGGAAACACCCCAACCTGACCCACCTGCATCAGCTGGCAGCATCAGCCAAAGTCCGGCTGCAGCCATAATCAGTCCAATGGCCAACATTCCGAGAATTTTGGCGAAGGCTCCGAACGGTGAACCAATATCCGGCGATACGTGCTCGTCGATGATATTATTCATGCCGAACCAGGCTGCAATGACGACTGGAACGAGGATGGCGACCCAGATGAAACCGGCATTGTGTAAATAGGTTTCGGTGCCAGCCGGAATGCGACCGATCAACGTACCGGACATGCTTTCCAGCACCATCGGCGCGCCGCCAAATATGCCCGCCGTCATGACCAGCGGGATCAGAATTTGCATGGTCGTGACGCCAAAATTGCCGAGTCCGGCATTCATGCCCAACGAATATCCCTGCACCTTTTTCGGGAAAAAGAAGCTGATATTCGACATGGAGCTGGCGAAGTTACCGCCGCCGAAACCGGACAAGAGCGCCATCAACTGGAACTGCCAGAGCGGCGTGTCCGGATTGAGAAGGAGGAAGCCCGTCCCCGCCGCCGGAAAGATCAATAAAGCTGTCGTCAGGAAGATCGTATTGCGACCACCGGCCATCCGGATAAAGAATGTAGATGGAATGCGCAGCGTCGCACCGGTCAGGCCAGCAATAGCCGCCAGGGTGAAAAGCTCGGACTGGGCAAAATCAAAGCCCAGATTGATCATCTGGACAGTGATGATCCCCCAGTAGAGCCAGACCGCGAAGCCGCAGAGCAATGCCGGGATCGAAATCCAGAGATTTCGGTTGGCAATAGCTTTACCGGTTGCTTCCCACTGTTCGGGGTCTTCCGGGTTCCAGTTTTTCAGATCCTTACCCATGACAGGTATCCTTGTTTTGATGTGCGGTGACCGCGATGGCGAACCATCGCGGCCGTTAACTCAGCGAGTTT
>Ga0316204_10005322_pt1 | contig 21467 bp, 19 predicted proteins | sample 6monrhotite_MG_2_FD_205661 | JGI IMG/M metagenome (GOLD analysis project Ga0316204, IMG submission 205661) | Microbial mat bacterial communities from mineral coupon in-situ incubated in ocean water Damariscotta River, Maine, United States -... | ecosystem: Environmental > Aquatic > Marine >... | reverse complement strand
CTTCCCCCATAAAAAATGGGGGAAGGAGAAAATCTACATCTCCCCTAGATTATTATGTGCCGAGTCTGCATAACTATATCTAATCCTGATGTGAGCCAATATGAGTTTTGAAACACCTGCACCTAATCGCCTCGCTAACATTCAGTCCTTGCGCGGCATTGCGGCTTTGTTCGTGGTGTTTTCGCATTTATTGGTGATCGAGCGCAAATATTCCCCGGATCAATTTCTCGATAGCTGGATGTCATTCGGCATGGTTGGGGTGGATTTATTTTTTGTGATCTCCGGCTTTATTATGGTGCACGTCGCTATGAAAATGCGGCGCGGTGCTGGTTCGGCATTTGAATTTTTGTTTGCCCGTGTGACAAGAATTTACCCTTTATACTGGCTGGTCAGCGCAGCTTTGCTTGTCGTCTGGTTGGTGCGCCCGGACATGGTTTTTTCCAGTTTTAAGACCGAGCCGAATATCGTAAAATCATTCTTGCTTTATCCTGATGCCCGCGACCCGCTCTTGGCGGTGGGTTGGACATTGGTCCACGAGATTGGATTTTATCTGATATTTGCTTTGGCTTTATTACTGAAGCCCAGATGGTTGTTACCGTTTTTGTTGCTTTGGGCAGGAATAATTGGTGTGGGGCACTATGTTGGCATTAACACCAATAGCCCAGTAATCTCCTTGCTGTTCAGCCCCTTGACATATGAATTTTTAGCAGGCGCATTGGCGGGTTGGGTGTTCCATAAATGGCATGCAAAATTTGCCCTAGCTACGCTCCTAACTGGACTGCTACTTTGGGCGGGCACATTTTATGTGCTTATTTCCGCAGGCCATAGCATGATTGAAAGCCATATGGGGCGGGCTATTCACTTCGCCCTACCCGCCACCTTGACCGTCTACGGCCTAGCAGGCATGAAAACCCATCTGCCAAAATATACGCAAACTCTCGGTGATTGGTCATATTCCCTCTATCTCACCCATGTCCTCACCCTCACACTGTTTGGGCGTATCTGGCACAAATTTGCCAATGAGAGTATATGGGATAACATCCTTGTCCTGATCGTTCTGATAATCGCCAGTATCATCGTCGCCGGACTAACCTATAGATTGGCTGAAAAACCAATGTTGCTCAGCGCAAAACTCTTACGCAGACGTTTCTTCCCGCCAGCGTAAAACAGGCTTTCTGGCTGCACGCGTTTCATCGAGCCTACGCAGGGGCGCATAGATTGGGGCGGCTTTGAAGAAGTCGGTTTCGCCCGCTTTGGCGCGTTTAGCCAACCCCTTCATCACTTTGATAAACCTATCTAGCTCTGCCTTGCTCTCGCTTTCCGTTGGTTCAATCAACATGGCACCTTTTACCACCAACGGGAAATACATGGTCATGGGGTGATAGCCTTCGTCGATCATAGCTTTGGCAAAATCGAGGGTTTCCACGCCTGTGCCCCCCAAGAAATCATCATTGAACAGGGCTTCGTGCATACAGATACCGCCAAATGCCGGGCTCATGTCCCCGCTTAAACTCGCTTGCACATAATTGGCGTTGAGCACGGCATCTTCGGTGGCTTGTTTAAGACCGTCAGCACCGTGGCTCAGCATATAACTGAGCGCACGCACGAACATGCCCATTTGACCGTGGAATGCAGTCATGCGGCCAAAGCTCTCGCTACCCTCAGCGTCTTCAACCAATTTCCATTTGCCATTATATTTTTCCACATATGGCACAGGCGCAAAGGGCGCTAATGCCTCTGATAATACGGTCGGGCCGGAGCCGGGGCCGCCGCCGCCGTGGGGCGTAGAAAATGTCTTGTGCAGGTTCAAATGCATAGCATCAATACCAAGATCCCCCGGGCGCACACGCCCGACCAGCGCATTAAAATTGGCACCGTCGCAATAGAAATAACCACCTACACCGTGGATCAAATCCGCGATCTCTATAATATCATTTTCGAACAAGCCGCAGGTATTGGGATTGGTCAACATAACACCCGCGACATCATCACCGAGTTTGGCTTTCAAGGCCTCCAAATCAACGCGTCCTTTGGCATTGGCTGGAATAGAATCGATAGTAAAACCGCACTGCACTGCTGTCGCCGGATTGGTGCCGTGGGCGCTTTCAGGGACTAACACTCTTCGTTTATGGTCAGCTCCTTTTGCGTCAAGCGCAGCGCGAATGGCCATCATGCCGCAAAGCTCCCCGTGCGCACCCGCCTTGGGCGACATGGCCACAGCCGGCATGCCGGTTAGCTTTATCAACCAATCGCCAAGTTCGTCCATTAGTTCAAGCGCACCCTGCACGGTGCCGCGCGGCTGCAAGGGATGCACATCGGCAAATCCGGGTAATCGTGCCATTTTCTCATTTAAGCGCGGATTGTGTTTCATCGTACACGACCCAAGCGGATACACGCCCATATCAATGGCATAGTTTTTCTGGGACAAGCGCACATAATGGCGCATGGTTTCCGGCTCTGACAGGCCAGGCAAACCTATCTCATCGGTGCGTTCCATTCCCCCCAATCGGCCCCCCAATCGGCCCCCCAAACGGGTTTTCACGCCTTTAAGCGTAGGAAAATCTACACCTGTTCGGCGGGGTGTGCCAATTTCGAAAATCAACTTCTCAGCCTGCGCCAAGCCGCGATTACCCGAAATGGTTTTATGTTCGCGTATAGAAATGGCGTCCGGTGTTGTCTGGCGACCTTGTGTATTCATAGTGCTCATGACAAAGCCCCTTCTAACGCCGCCGCAAAGGCGTCCATATCCGCGTCCGTATTAGTTTCTGTGGCACAAACTATAAGTAGGTCGTCTTGCCCGTCCATTAGACGCGATGCGTGCAGCCCACCAAGCACACCTGCGGCCACCATATCACCAACCACGTCTTTGGCAGATTTAGAAAGGCGCAAGGTAAATTCGTTGAAGAAGTTTTCTGTGACCAAGTCTACCCCGTCTATGGCGGTGAGTTTATCGGCTAGGATGCAAGCCTTTTCGTGATTAAGCATGGCCAACTGCCGCAAGCCCTGCTCCCCGAGCAATGTCATATGGATGGAGAACGCCACCGTACACAGACCGGAATTGGTGCAAATATTGGATGTGGCTTTCTCGCGTCTTATATGTTGTTCGCGTGTAGATAGGGTCAACACATATCCGCGCTCGCCATTGGCATCGACGGTTTCGCCGCAGACCCGGCCCGGCATTTGCCGCACCAGTTTTTGACGGCAAGCCAGCAAGCCCACATAGGGACCGCCAAAGTTTAGGCCAACCCCGATGGACTGCCCCTCGCCGACCACAATATCCGCCCCCATTTCACCGGGGCTTTTGATAGCCCCGAAAGCTACGGGTTCGGTGAACACGGCTATCAGCAGTGCCCCAACTGCGTGAGCAGCTTCGGCGTATGGGGTCAGGTCTACGATTTCACCAAACACATTTGGCGACTGCACTACGATGGCGGCGGAGTCTGTGTCCATGCCGATGAGCACATCCTGGTCATGGCCGGGACGGGACGGGCATGGGCGAACCTCTATGTCCTGAAATTTGCACTGGGTTTTGGTCACTTCGCGGTATTGTGGATGCAGACCAGCGGCCAAATGCACTTTGCCACGCCGCTTCACGCGGCACGCCATCAAAACGGCCTCGGCGCATGCAGTTGAACCATCATACATAGACGCATTGGCTACATCCATACCCGTAAGCTGCGCGACCTGGGTTTGAAACTCGAATAAGACCTGTAGCGTACCTTGAGAAATTTCAGGCTGATACGGGGTGTAAGCCGTGAGGAATTCCGAACGCTGGATAAGATGATCCACCGTGGCCGGGATGTGGTGGCGATATGCCCCCGCGCCAATGAAAAACGGCCCGGCACCGGCGGCGCGACTTTTGGCGGCCATAGCCGTTAAATGCGTCTCCACTTCGGCTTCTGTCTTGTGCAATGGCACATCTATCAGGTCGTCGAGCCGTGCCGATTTAGGCACATCTACAAACAAGTCATCAACGGATTTTACACCAACAACATCCAGCATGGACGCGCGGTCATTATTATTAAGCGGCAAATATCGCATCAGGCATCCTAATTATTTTATATTATACTTACTCTGCAATAAACTTTTTATAAGCGGCGGCGTCCATCATGCCGTCTAGTTCACTAACGTCTGTGATTTTAATCTTGAAAAACCAGCCACCCTCTTCAGGCGATGCGTTGACGGTTTCCGGTGCATCTTCGAGAGTTTCGTTGACCGCCGTGATTGTGCCGCCAAGAGGTGCGTAAACCTCACTAGCCGCTTTAACGCTTTCGACCACAGCCGCGTCGTCGCCCTTTTCAAATTCTGCGCCAACGTCCGGTAATTCAACATAAACAACATCGCCCAATTGTCCGGCGGCGTGGTTGGAAATACCGACAGTGGCAATGTCGCCGTCTAGCTTAATCCATTCATGATCTTCAGTATATTTCATGGTCTTCTCCTTTTAGTATTGTTTGTATTCTTCATTTTCTCCTTCCCCCACTTGTGGGGGAAGTGGGCGCCACTTGGCGCTCGATGGGGGCAATAACTCTACTCTGGGTAAGACGATAGATTGCCCCCATCCCCCCTTCGGGGTACTTCCCCCATAAAAAATGGGGGAAGGAGAAAAGAGATACATATTTTTCATATCACTCACCCTCTGTAAAAGTTGTTGGGAACGAAGGGGAGTTTTATGATTTTAGCAGGCTTGGCCTTGCCGCGTATCAACAGATTTACATCCGTACCAACACGCGAATAACGCCGTTTGACATAACCCATAGCCACAGGGCCACCGACACTAGGGCCAAAACCACCAGACGTAATGACACCAATATCCTGCCCTTTGTCATTTTGTATAATCGTGCCCTCGCGGGCTGGCGCACGGCCTTCGGGCTGAATTCCAACGCGGCGGCGCGGTGGGCGTTCAGCTATGTCTTTTTGCACACGCTTGGCCCCGAGAAAACCACCCTGTTCGCGGCGGTGTTTCTGAATTGACCAGATAAGCCCGGCTTCTATTGGTGAGGTGGTCTCGTCAATATCGTGACCATAAAGACACAATCCGGCTTCAAGCCGTAGACTATCGCGGGCACCCAGTCCGATAAATTCTACTGCGCCGTGGGATAGAAACAGTTCGCACATGGCTTCGACGTCCGTATGCTTAACAGCGATTTCATACCCATCTTCGCCCGTATAGCCAGAACGGGAAATGTGGCACCACATACCGTCCAAAGGTTCATCTAATGACGACATAAACGGCATGTCCCGGGCTTTTGGGATGTATTGGGACACCACATCCGCCGCCTTTGGACCTTGCAGGGCGATGAGCGACATATCTTCCAGAATTTTCAGGCTTATACCGTCAGGTAAGTGCGCTTCGATATGCGCAAAGTCGTCATCCTTGCGCCCCGCATTGACCACCAGATAAATCCAGTGCTGATGTCCGTCCAAACCCAGGCGACTGAGCATTAAATCATCGAGAATACCGCCGTCCTCATTGAGGAACTGCGTATAGCGTTGCTGGCCCGGCTTTAGTGATTTCACATCGCACGGCACCAGAGTTTCCATAAATGCCGCTGCCGTCTCGAACAAACCATCATCCGCAATGATAAATGCCTGCCCCATATGGGAGACATCAAATAGCCCGGCATTCTCGCGGCAGTGTAAATGTTCTTTCATCACGCCCATCGGATATTGCACAGGCATGGCGTAGCCCGCGAATGGTACCATTTTTGCACCGTGCGCGATGTGCATATCATACAATTTTGTTTTTAATATAGTTTCGTTATTCATCTGACACTTACCCAAAGACATTTTCCAACAATCAAATGATTGTCGGTTTCATGTCCCCGCTGTCGTCAGAGAATATCAACCTGAGAGATTCACCGACACCGATGTCAGCTTACTCCTTCGGTGCGGGCATGATGCCCACTTTCCAGCGTGTAGAATTTCCCGACGGTCCTTGGTGCCTGAGAGTTTCCGGGACGGTTGCTCCTTCGGCGGCGCACAAAATGCACGCTCTCTCCCACAGGGAAATATAAAAGCAATCTGTAGACAAAATTATTACGGTGTCAAATATAATCGTTGTGTGCTGAAGACTACATCCGTTCTGGCGTCTCTATCCCGAGCAATTCCAAACCAATTTCTAATTGTTTGAGCGTTAAGGCGGCCAAAGCCAGCCGCGACGATTTTACTTCATCAGGCACACCCGCAGCCAGCACGGGACACTCTGCATAAAACTTCGAAAATGCTTGCGCCAACGAATAAACATGGTCGCATAATATATGCGGCATACGCCTCTTTTCGGCAGCAGCGAGGGCGCGGTTAAAACTATCCAGAGTTAAGACAAGGCGCTGCTCGGCTTTGTGCAGCGGAACTATTTCGCCCGGTTTGACACCCGCTTTTTCGGCCTTGCGAAGTAGCGATTTAATCCTGACGGACGCATAGAGCAAATACGGCCCGGTTTTGCCTTCAAAAGATGTGAAGCGCTCCAGATCAAAGATATAATTTGTTGTCCGCACGTTTTGCAAATCGGAAAATTTGATGGCGGCCAAGCCGACTTTACGCGCCACTTCGGCCCGTTCTTCGGCGTCCATGTCTTGCGCTAATCCGGCTTCGGCGAGGCGTGCTGCCGCCGCGTCCCTGGCTTGCTTCAGCAGGTCAGACAAACGCATTACACCGCCGGCCCGGGTACGGAAACGCTTGCCGTCCTTACCGTTCACCGTACCAAATTTTATATGCTCAAGGTTTTCACGCGCAAACAGCCCCGTCTTGCCAGAAGCACGGTAAACCTGCTCAAAATGCGACCCTTGTCCAAAATCAACCACATACAGAATTTTGTCAGGATTTAAACTATCACGGCGGTCTTGGATGGTTGCCAAGTCCGTCGTCGCGTATAGTGATGCACCTGCGCTGGAGATTAAAATCAACGGCGGCAAGTCTTTCTTGTCCGTTTCTTCAGCAACACGGATAATCAAAGCCCCATCACTCATTTCCGTATGACCATCGTCTTTGAATTTTTGGATCATGTCGGGGATTAGCGGATCCACTGCCGCCTCGCCTTTCCAAAGATCGAAATGCACACCCAAAGCGCCAAAATCCAGTTTCAATGCCGCGATAGAAACTTCGGTAAAATGATTAAGTAAAGCACGATAACCAGGGCGCCCAGCTTGTAATTCAGACGTGGCGGCGCGAGAGCGTTTCATACGCTCAGCATCATCTTTGGCTTTACCACTTGCCAGCGGATAAAGCCGCGCCAGGTCGTCAATATTTACCGGGCTTTCGCTTGGGTAACCGTCCGTTATATTTACATCAAAATACGGTAGCTCCGGCCGTTCATCTTCAAGCTCGGTTATTAAATGACCCATTTGCAAGCCCCAGTCACCGAGGTGAATGTCGCTTACAACATCATGGCCGCGAAACCGCAACAGACGTTGCAAGCTGTCGCCAATCACTGAAGACCGTAAATGCCCCACATGCATAGGTTTGGCAACATTCGGGCCGCCGAAATCTACAATGATTTTCTCTGGCACCTCTGCATCACGAGCGCCGACTCGTGCATCTAATGCTAATTCGTCAATGCGTGATTTTAACAAATTATCGCTTGGCGCCAAATTAATAAATCCGGGGCCAGCCACTTCTGCCAAAGCAATATCCGCATTACCTTCCAGCTGTTTGACAATAGCGGTTGCAATATCGCGAGGTGATTTTTTAGCTAGTTTTGCTGCTGCCATCGCACCATTACACTGAAATGGTGCGGATTTATCCGATAAAGTGACGCGCCCATAGTCTGCAGGCAAACCCACGGCGACGAAGGCAGCCCCAAGATCTGCAGATAATGTTTGCAATACCGACTGTGACATAGCTAATTAATTTTGGCCTGCTGATACACGGAAGCGTTTACCCTCAGCGTTGAAGGCGATTTGTTCTTGTGTAAGCTCAAACCCAACAATAATTTCAAAATTGGCTCCAGACGTGTTTTCATTGGCGCGCGGGATAATAATCTCGCCTACATTTTCAGTAAGCTCAACGATATTTACACCTTGCGGGAATGTGACAGTAATTGGGAAAACTTCTTTCTCAATTACCTCTATGTCTTTACGCGTGACAGCAACAAAATATTGGTAAGTGGCCGTATCACCGCTTGCGGCTGGCCCTCGGCCAAAGGCAATATCCAAGGTTAAATCAGCACGTATCGGCTGCTCTCCAACATACCGGCATAGACTACGAACCTTGTTGATTTCTCCTGTAAAACCTACATTGGTAAATGTTTCAGCTCCGTGAAACTCCACCAGACGTGAAGCTTCATACAGTGAAAATGCAACCGGACAAGGGCCAGGGTTTTTCTCGGCCTCTTCACCAACAGCCAATACTTTTTTGGCCGTTTGGCAACCAGACAAGCCAACGCTTGCAACAAGCAAAGAGGCCATAGTCAGCTTGGTAATATTTTTAATAAAGTGCATTGGGATTCCTGTCTTGTTGATTGCTTTTCTTGTCGATAGTTATTTGCACCCCGTATAAGCTATAGCGGGCGCGGTTCAAGTCTGCTATGTGGTTTATCCGTTATTTCATCTATCTGCAATGGCGCTTAAAGCGTCTAATGGGAATTTAATGTTAAAAAACAAACCTGCTCTTACAGTGTTATTGGCAAGCCCGCGCGGGTTTTGCGCTGGCGTAGACCGCGCCATTCAAATCGTTGAACAAGCCATTGCCAAACATGGGGCACCTGTTTTTGTGCGCCACGAAATTGTTCACAATCGCCATGTGGTTGAGCGCCTTGAAAAAATGGGCGCGGTCTTTGTTGATGAACTTGATGCTTGCCCTGATGACAGGCCGGTTGTGTTTTCCGCCCACGGTGTGCCCAAGCGCGTACCGGCTGCCGCCCGTGCCCGTGATATGATTTATTTTGATGCCACCTGCCCGCTTGTCTCGAAAGTCCATATCGAAGCAGAACGCCATTTCGCCCAAAACCGTGAGATATTATTGATCGGCCATAAAGGCCACCCAGAGGTTATCGGCACGATGGGGCAATTGGAAGGCGGTGCTATTACCCTGATTGAAACGAAAAGCGACGCGCTTGCGTATCAGGCCAGTAATCCAGACAATATTGCTATTGTAACCCAAACCACGCTCTCAGTTGATGATACGGCAGACATTATTGCGGTGTTACAAGGGCGCTTTCCAACAATGGTTATGCCCCACAAAGAAGACATTTGTTACGCTACAACCAACCGCCAATCCGCTATCAAGGCGATTGCCAAGCGTTGCGATTTATTATTAGTTATTGGCGGACATAATTCGTCAAACTCCCTGCGCTTGGTTGAGGTTGGCCGACATGCAGGCGCCGATAATGCCGTGCTCATCGCCGATGCAAAGGCTATCGATTGGAGTATTCTGGAGGGCGTAAATACGCTCGGGTTATCAGCTGGTGCCAGTGCGCCGGAAAATTTGACCGATGGTGTGATTGCTGTCCTACAAGACCGCTATGATGTTACCATAGAAAAGGTGGAAGTAACCAAAGAAGACATAGTATTCCGCTTACCGCGCAGATTACGAGAAGCCGTATGACGCGTGCAGCAAAAAAACTGGTCATTTATACAGATGGTGCCTGTTCGGGTAATCCCGGCCCTGGTGGCTGGGGTGCATTACTGGTTTACGGTAAGAGCGAAAAAGAAATGTTCGGCGGCGAGAAAGATACGACCAACAACCGCATGGAAATGATGGCTGCAATTCAGGCACTCGAAAGCTTGAAACCCCATTATAGCGGTAAAATAGAACTCTGGACCGATAGTAAATATCTAAAAGACGGTATCACAAAATGGATACATGGCTGGAAAAAACGCGGCTGGAAAAAAGCTAATAAGAAACCAGTGCTGAACGTAGATCTCTGGAAGCGGTTAGATGCTGTGGTCGAGGGCAAAACCATAAAATGGGTCTGGGTAAAAGGCCATGCCGGTCACGACGGCAACGAACGCGCCGACGAGTTGGCCACAAAAGGCATTGACAGGCGCGATGTGCCGGGGCGGGATACATAAAAAAACCTCCCCAACCTTGAGCTGGAAAGGCTTTTTTATTCTAACTTTTATTGTCTTTAAACCGGCTCAACAGTTAGCGTTGTGCCTTTTACGGACATAACGCGTAACTCGTCGCCGGCTTTGGCATTGCCTTCTTCCATGGATGCGCGCCATTGGGTGTCGCCTACATAGACGCGGCCTCTGCCTGTGTCGAAATTTTTGACCGCTTTGACCCGCATACCGATCATGGAACGGGCACGATCATTTAGATCGGACGGTTCGCCGCCTTTCACACGTGGGCGGAGATATTTATGCCCGACATACAGCATAACGGCCGTCATTATCGCAAACAGCAAAAACTGCATTTCCGGCCCAATAGGCAAAATGAACGTAACCAGTCCAACAATCAGTGCCGCCGCCGCCGGCCACAGCAAATAGCTCGTGCCAGAAAGCACTTCTGCGACCAACAGACCAAAGGCCAAGATCAACCAGTGAACACCGTTCATCTCAATAAATAATTGTAACAATGTATTGTCCATTTATATCTCCTTTTCGTCCACTTTACTTCTTGGCTTTACCTGCTTTTAACAAAGCCTCAAGGCCGCCAACTGTTGACGCAAGGCCAGAGAGTTCGGCTGGAACAATAACCGTGCTTTGGTTCGGTGATGTGGCCAATGCCTTAAAGGCGGCAACATAGTCTTGTGCGATAAAGTAATTGACCGCATTGACATCACCCTTGGCGATAGCGGTCGAGACCATTTCTGTCGCTTTCGCTTCGGCCAAGGCTTCTCGCTCACGGGCTTCGGCGTCGAGGAATGCTGCTTGCTTACGGCCTTCGGCCTCACGAATGGCCGCTTCTTTCTCACCCTCGGCCATCAAGATAGCAGATTGTTTGGAACCTTCGGCTGTTAGAATTTCTGCACGTTTTTCACGTTCAGCAATCATCTGCTTGTTCATGGCTTGGGTAATATCGTGTGGTGGTGATAAATCTTTAATTTCTATCCGCGTGACCTTTACACCCCAAGGGTCAGTCGCCGCGTCAATAACACCAAGTAATTGTGCATTGATGACATCGCGTTTTGAAAGAACCTCGTCCAAATCCATAGAACCGACCACGGTCCGTACATTGGTCAAGCACAGATTGACAATGGCATTATCAAGATTATTGACCTCGTAAGCCGCTTGGCGTGCATCAATAACTTGAATAAATACAACAGCATCGGCGGTAACCATGGCGTTATCTTTAGTAATCACGTCTTGGGACGGAATATCAATAACGCGCTCACGCATATTCATACGGTAGCCGGTTTTGTCGATGAATGGGCGCAAAATACCGAGCCCCGGTTTCAGTGTTCGCGTGTAGCGGCCAAATGTTTCGATCGTGAATTCCATGCCTTGCGGCACGAATTTTACAATCATTCTGAGTAACGCAAGCGCTAGGACAACCAGTATACCAATTGCAATTGTTGTTTCCATGATATTTCCCTTATCTATTCTCTACCTATAAATTTTTCAGCATGTACTCGGCAGAAGAAACGCGAAATTCGCCGCCCTCTTCCACATCAAGTGCTTCCACTACGCCGTCATTGACGACCATAGCATAGCGCTGTGACCGCCTGCCCATACCAAAACCTGAACCGTCAAGTTCAAGCCCGATAGCAGATGTAAAATCACAATTTCCGTCTGCGAGCATATCAATACTATCACCGACATTTTGGTCACGGCCCCACGCATCCATAACGAACACATCATTAACCGATAAACAGGCTATTTTGTCTATACCTTTAGCAGATAATGCCTCAGAATTTTCCATATATCCCGGTAAATGTTTAGCAGAACAAGTTGGTGTGAACGCACCGGGTAATGCAAATAGAGCAACTCTTTGGCCTGTAAATAAGTCCTCAGATGTAATTGGTTCAGGGCCATTTTGACCCATATGCATAAATGTAGCTTGCGGGAGTTTATCCCCTACTTTGATTGTCATAATTTCTCTCCTAGCCACAATATAGCGAGTATTATAGCAATTTTCAAGATATAGTGCAGTATAATAACATCTCTAAATGATACTCGGGCTTGATTTTTATGCGCCTTAGCGCCAGCATAGCTTATGGTTTATGCGGCGGACATTGGTACAAGTAATATTGAGAGTGAAGACGACGGCTATTTGGCCGGACGTTTAATCATTGCCGGCCCCGCTATGATGGATAAGCGCTTTCGCAACACAGTCATTTATATGTGTGTTCACGACGTCGATCAGGCTATGGGCATTATCATAAACCGCCCCAAGCCAGATTTAAAACTCTCTACAATGCTACCACATTTAGATGTCAACGGCATTGTGACCAATGAAGATACGCAAGTTTTATACGGCGGCCCCGTCGAGACCGAGCGCGGCTTTGTTTTACATTCCCGCGATTTCACTGACCCCGATAACAGCCTACCCCTTAGTGAAACCCTCGCTTTGACCACATCAAAATCTGTACTCACAGCGCTAACCCATGACAATGCCCCAAAACGTGCCGTACTGGCCCTCGGCTATGCTGGTTGGCAGAGCGGGCAATTGGAAGCAGAAATAATGCGCAATAGCTGGCTAGTAGCATCTGCGAATGAAGATATCATCTTTACTGGCGAACCCAGCAAGAAATGGAAAATGGCCTTAGCCGAAATAGGCATTACGCCTGAATTCCTATCAGCTGAGGCCGGAAACGCTTAAGTTAAATGAGACCACCGGTCACTTAAGACAGTCCAACAATTTGACCATCATCACCGAGCCCAATATCTAAAGCTGCGGGGTGCCTTGGCAATCCCGGCATGCGCATAATCGTCCCACAGATGGCAACCACGAAACCTGCACCTGCACACAAGGTCACCTCACGGACTTCTACCATATGCCCAGATGGTGCTCCTAACTTTTTCGGGTCCGTCGAGAAGCTATTTTGGGTTTTAGCAATACAGACTGGCAAATGCCCATAACCCATTTTTTTTATCTCTCGCAATGCACGTGCCGCTTCGGCCGAGAATGTTACATTTTTCGCACCGTAGATAGTTGTTGCCACGGCTTCGATTTTAGACGTTAGCGAGGCTTTGTCTTCGTAAATAAGCTCCACATTGGTGTTGTTTTTTTCAAGTTGTTCCTGAACAGCTTTGGCCAGCTCAATGGCACCCTCGCCGCCTTGCTCCCAATGTTTTGAAACCGCCATGACCACGCCTTCACTCTGGCAAACTTTGCGTACTTCTTCAATTTCAGCGTCAGTATCGTGGATGAAGTGATTAAGGGCAATAACTGGCTCTAGCCCGAACGCCCGCATATTTTGGATATGGCGGCGTAGATTGACACAGCCAGCCTCAACGGCAGCAACATTTTCCGGCAACAAGTCTTTTTTCGCTACGCCGCCCTGCATTTTCATGGCCCGTATAGTGCAAACCAGCACGAGCGCATCCGGCCTCAAACCTGATTGTCGGCATTTAATGTCGAGAAATTTTTCAGCGCCCAGATCCGCGCCAAAACCCGCCTCGGTAACCACCACATCTGCTAATTTAAGCGCAGTCTTTGTTGCCATAACACTGTTACAACCATGGGCTATGTTGGCAAATGGCCCACCGTGGATGAAAGCGAGATTATGCTCAATGGACTGCACCAAATTTGGCTGGAACGCATCTTTGAGTAAAACTGTTACGGCACCGTCAGCTTTTAATTCGCGAACAGTAACCGGTTTTTTTGACCTGTTCTTGCCGATAATAATATCGCCAACCCGTTTTTGTAAATCTTGTAAATCCGTAGCCAGACAGAATATCGCCATAAGTTCGGAAGCAACCGTAATATCAAAACCATCCTCACGCGGGACACCGTGGGTTGGCCCGCCGAGACCAATCGTGATATTGCGCAAAGCACGGTCATTCATATCAACAACCCTGCGCCATGTAATGCGGCGCGGATCAATGTCCAGTTCATTACCCCACTGTAGATGATTGTCGAGCATGGCAGAAATCAGACTGTGGGCAGAAGTGATGGCATGAAAATCACCGTTAAAGTGCAAATTGATATCTTCCATCGGTAAGACTTGCGCACGACCGCCGCCGGCTGCTCCTCCCTTCATACCGAAACAAGGGCCGAGAGATGGCTCGCGCAAGCATGCGAGCGCATTGACGCCAATTTTGTTTAACCCGTCGAGCAAGCCGACACTGGTCGTAGTTTTACCTTCACCAGCCGGTGTCGGGGTCACTGCCGTGACTAAAACCAATTTGCCGTTCTTATTGGTTTTGATGCTATCAATATACTCCAGGGATAGTTTTGCTTTGTAATGCCCATAAGGGATCAAAGCTTCACTGGGAATATCGAGTTTGTCTTTGGCAAGTGGGAGCAAGCGCTTCATTTTAGCCGCACGGGCTATTTCAATATCAGGGGCACCTGGCGGCGGTAAATCATGTAGGCTCATAATCAAGTTCCTATTTATCCAATACATTGCTAGTGAGCGTATAGCGCAAGGTAATTTTCTGTAAACACACATTGCGTAATACGGGGCCGTCCATTACTTTAATTTGACTTGAGAGGATGTGTAAGTGGTTAAGAGCGTCAAAGCTATGCGGCAAATATGCGCCGGACATGATGACCGTCCGGACGCTTTGCTTGAAATTTTACATGAAGCGCAACATGCTTTTGGTTATTTATCCAAAGAAACACTGATACAAATAGCGGACGAGCTAAACATCTCCCGCGCAGATATTTACGGCGTTGTTAGTTTTTATGATGATTTTAGACGAGAGCCACATACAGGACAGACAGGCCCGTGTATGAAAATATGCCGCGCCGAAGCCTGTCAAGCTGTGGGCGGAGAAGTTTTGGCGGATTATGCCAAAAACACAGGTATTCAATATCATGATGTTTACTGCCTCGGCAATTGCGCCCTTGGCCCTGCCGTAATGATTGATGATGAACTGTACGGGCGGGTGGACGCGCAGAAACTGGACGCGATTTTGAAAGACCATACATAATGACTAATCCCCTGACCATATATGTGCCGTGCGACGCTGCGGCTTTGTCGGTTGGGGCTGACGATGTTGCAATTGCCATTGAACAAGAAGCGCGGCAGCGAAATTTGGATATAAAAATTATCCGCAACGGGTCGCGCGGTATGTTATGGCTAGAGCCATTAGTGGAAATCGAAACGTCAAAAGGTCGCGTGGCTTACGGCCCCATTACAGTAAAAAATGTGCAAAGCCTGTTTGATGCAAACTTCCTTAACGGCGGCGACCATAAATGCGCCCTCGGCTTGACCGAAGCCATCCCTTATTTTGCCAACCAAGAACGCCTAACCTTTGCGCGGTGCGGCATCATTGACCCGCTTGATATATCTGATTACGAAGCGCACGGCGGCTTGGCCGGACTGCGGACTGCATTGGCCATGACTTGCGAAGATATTGTGGACATCGTGACTAAATCTGGCCTACGCGGGCGCGGAGGCGCTGGCTTCCCAACGGGTATAAAGTGGAAAACCGCGCTTGAAGCAAAAGCTAATCAAAAATACATCTGCGCCAATGCTGACGAAGGGGATAGTGGGACTTTCGCAGATAGGATGTTGATGGAAGGCGATCCGTTTTCACTACTTGAAGGTATGACCATTGCAGGTCTCGCAGTTGGCGCAACTATTGGTTATATCTATATCCGTTCCGAATATCCGCGTGCAGTCAAAACTATGAAACGTGCCGTAGAGATTTGGCAAGATGCCAATTTGCTTGGAGACAGGACATTTACTATCCATATTCGCATGGGTGCGGGTGCCTATATTTGCGGCGAAGAAACTTCTATGTTGGAAAGTCTCGAAGGTAAACGCGGACAGGTTAAAGTCAAACCTCCTATTCCGGCAATGGAAGGTTTGTTTGGCAAGCCCACTATTATCAATAATGTTTTATCGCTCGCCAGTGTGCCGATTATTTTGGATAAAGGCGCTGAGTTTTATCAAAATTACGGGCAAGGCCGTGCGCGGGGCACCCAGCCATTTCAACTGGGCGGCGATATAAAACGCGGTGGACTTATTGAGAAAGCTTTCGGCGTGACTTTACGCGAACTTGTCGAAGGTTTCGGTGGTGGAACACACTCCGGCAAACCCGTTCGCACGGTACAAGCGGGCGGCCCGCTTGGCGCATATATCCCGGTATCGGGTTTTGACGTGGAAATGGACTATGAGAAACTCGCCGAAGCTGGGGCTATGCTCGGCCACGGCGGGCTTGTTGTGTTTAACGAAAATGTCAACATGGCGCATCAAGCCCGCTTTGCCATGAAGTTTTGCGAAGTAGAAAGTTGTGGTAAATGCACCCCCTGCCGCATTGGTTCAGTGCGCGGCAAAGAGACTTTGGATAAAATTATCGCCGCCGAAGACGTTGCAGATAATCTCGTGCTTTTGGAAGACATATGCGAGTTGATGACGGACGGGTCATTATGTGCTATGGGCGGGCTAACGCCCATGCCCGTTAGAAGTGCCATCAAGCATTTCGGCGAGGACTTTACACCTGCGAAAGATGGAGGGTAATATGGCTCTGCTGATTGAAAAAGATTTTGGCACAAAAGCCAGTGCGTCAAAGCAAGCTGTCACCCTTGAAATTGACGGCCAAACCATCACCGCCCAATCAGGTGTATCTATTATGCACGCCGCCGAAAAAGCTGGCATTAACATCCCGAAACTTTGCGCCAGCGATAATCTTGAAGCCTTCGGATCGTGTCGTTTATGCCTTGTGGAAATCGAAGGACGGCGCGGCACACCTGCATCATGTACCACGCCTGTCGACAACGGCATTCAAGTGACGACCCAATCTGAAAAACTATTGCGTCTTCGTAAAAACACAATGGAATTATACCTGTCAGACACAGACGGCGATGCGGCTCTGATAGCATTGGCCAAAGAATTTGGCCTTAATGAGTTGGGCAAAACTCGCTATACGTCCGCCGCGTGCCAACAAGATAAAGACCAAACCAACCCGTATTTCACCTTTGATCCGAGCGCCTGTATTGTTTGTTCGCGCTGTGTGCGGGCCTGCGATGAAGTACAAGGCACATTTGCTCTGACCATTGAAGGGCGCGGCGCAGCTTCCAAAGTCGTCGCCGGCATGGCTGAAGGATTTATGGACAGTGAATGCGTATCGTGCGGTGCTTGCATTCAAGCCTGCCCGACGGGCGCCCTGGTTGAAAATGATGTCCTCGCTAAGGGCAAGCCAGACGAGACCGTACTGACTACATGTGCTTATTGTGGGGTTGGATGTTCGTTCAAGGCCGAACTAAAAGACGGTGAACTTATCCGTATGGTGCCGTGGAAAGACGGCGGTGCAAATCATGGTCATTCCTGTGTCAAAGGTCGTTTTGCTTATACATATGCCACACACGAAGACCGTATCACCAAACCAATGATCCGTGAAAACACGGATGATCCCTGGCGAGAGGTCAGTTGGGACGAAGCCCTAAATTTCGCGGCGAGCCGACTAAAAGAAACTCAGAAAAAATACGGTATAAAATCCATTGGTGGTATTACCTCCTCACGCTGCACCAATGAAGAAGTCTGGTTGGTGATGAAACTCATCCGCGCTGGCTTTGGTAACAACAATGTTGATACTTGTGCCCGCGTTTGCCATTCACCCACGGGCTACGGCCTGATGCAAGCATTCGGCGAAAGTGCAGGCACACAAAATTTTGATAGCGTCATGCATGCGGACACCATCCTTGTTATCGGCTCCAATCCGACCGATGCACATCCGGTTTTTGGCTCACAAATGAAAAGGCGGTTGCGCCAAAAAAATGGCCAGTGCGCCAAGCTCATTGTTGCCGACCCGCGCGCGATTGACCTGGTAAAAACACCCTATGTCAAAGCTGATTACCATCTGGCTTTGACACCCGGGACCAATGTCGCACTTATCAACGCAATGTCCCATGTGATTGTCACCGAAGGTTTGACCGACGAAAGTTTTACCCAAAACCGCTGCGACCAAAAATCTTTGTCCGCATGGATAAACTTCATAACCGACCCAATGAATTCACCTGATGTTATGGCACCGATTACAGGCGTTCCTGCAGACGACATTCGCGCAGCAGCCCGTCTTTATGCCAATGCAAATAACGCCGCCATTTATTACGGCCTTGGCGTTACCGAACATTCACAAGGCTCAACCATGGTCATGGCTATGGCTAATCTTGCTATGATCACCGGAAATATTGGTCGTCCCGGTGTCGGCGTTAACCCCATGCGCGGGCAAAACAATGTACAGGGCTCTTGTGATATGGGTTCATTTCCACATCAATTTTCTGGATATCGCTCGGTCAGTGATGATGAAACCCGTTTCCTGTTTGAAGACAAATGGAAGCGCACCCTTGACCCTGTCCCTGGATTAAAAATCCCCAATATGTTTAATGAGGCCGTGACCGGCACATATAAAGGCATGTATATTCAAGGCGAGGATGTGGCGCAATCCGACCCCAATATTCACCACGTCGAAGCAGCCTTACGGAATTTGGACATTCTCATTGTCCAGGATTTATTCTTGAACGAAACCGCCCGCTTCGCCCATGTGTTTTTACCCGGCACATCATTTCTTGAAAAAGACGGTACATTCATCAATGCCGAGCGGCGTATCAACCGCGTTCGCCCCGTCATGCCGTCGCCCACCGGCAAACAGGAATGGGAAGTTACAAGGGATCTTGGCCGCGCTATGGGTTATGATATGGGCCATGAAAGCACCTCAGAAATATGGGATGAGATCGCTGAGCTTACGCCCGTATTTGCCAATGTCAGTTTTGCCGAGCTTGACAAACGCGGCTCGGTACAATGGCCGTTTAACGACGCCAACCCGGACGGCGCCGAAATTATGCACGTCAATGAGTTTACGCGCGGCAAAGGTAATTTCGTCCTGACTGAATATATCCCAACCGAAGAACGGACCAATCGCCGGTTCCCGCTCATCCTGACAACGGGCCGCATACTCTCGCAATATAATGTCGGCGCACAAACGCGGCGTACAGAAAACAGTCTTTGGGCCGCAGAAGACTTTCTTGAAATTCATCCTTCAGATGCCGATACCTACGGCATTAATGACGGCACCTGGGTCAACATAAAAAGCCGTATGGGGGAAACTTCTTTGCGCACAAAAATATCAAAGCGCATGACACCGGGCGTAGTTTACACCACTTTCCACCATCCCGAAAGCGGAGCCAATATAATCACGACCGACAACTCCGATTGGGCCACAGAATGCCCGGAGTACAAAGTGACAGCCGTGCGTGTAACACCAAGTAATCACAGATCAGATTGGCAGCAAGAGCATGACCTTGCTGCGAAAACTTCCCGGGAAATTATAACAGAGCCCGCAGAATAATGTTCCTTGTGACAATAACGGGCGACGCAGTTCTGCCGGACAGCCAAACCCGCGTTTATTCACTTGATACGACCAAAGAAGGCGTCTGGCATATCCCCGAAGAAACACCTGTGGCTTTCGTATATAATCGCCGCAATTACGCGGTTATGCTCGCAACCCCCATGGATATGGCCGACTTTGCTCTCGGGTTTTCTCTCAGCGAACATATCATCAATGCGCCTAGCGATATTGAAAGTCTGGAAATACGGCACCTGGACAATGGTATAGAGCTGCATTTTAGCATCAGTTCTGCACGGCTTGAAGCTTTCGATATTAAGGCCCGACGCCGTAATCTTGTTGGCACAGCCGGATGCGGCATCTGCGGGCTGGAGAACGCGGATGTTTTGTTGGCTCCGATGAAGCCCGTCTCAAACAATGTGGTTGCCATTGACAAAACCGCTCTCGAAACGGCCATGATAAATTTCAAAACTTTGCAGCCCATAAACCAGCGCACCAAAAGCGTTCACGGTGCCGCATGGGTCAACCGCGACGGTGCAATCCAGATGGTGCGCGAAGACGTTGGCCGTCATAATGCGCTCGATAAGTTAATTGGTGCCATGACCACTGCCAAAATAAAGCCAGAAGGCTTTTTACTCATGTCGTCTCGTTGCTCTTACGAAATCATAGACAAAGCCGCCCGTGCCAAAATTCCCGCCATCCTGTCTCTCTCCGGCCCGACAAGTCTGGCTCTTACCAAAGCGCGCCAAGCCAATATCATACTCTACGCCCGTGATAAAACGGGCGGGGTTAAACATATTGCATAATCACCTGCACACCAGGAATATCTACACCGACAGACACCGCCTTGCGCTCAGCCAGCCTGCTTGGAAATTCCCTCGTCTTATGATGTTTGTGGTTAATCTATTGAAGATCAATTACTCCTTTAAAGTGCCCTTTATTTAGTGGTTTTGTTTGCTTTATGAGCGTAAACTGAGGTGGTTCTGCGAAATAGATATGGTCGGAGTTTCCTTTAAAACACGTTTAATCCAATATAGTAGATGACAGAGTAAAACACATGAAGATTACCGGATTTAGACTTGCTAAATTATGTGTGCCGCTTGTTACACCGTTTAAGACAGCCCTGCGCACTGTCACGAAAATTGAAGATATTGTGCTTATGGTGGAAACCGACACAGGCAATATTGGTTATGGCGAAGCGCCGCCAACTGCCGTCATCACAGGCGATACACACGGTTCAATAATTGATGCTCTGCGCCTTCACATCATGCCCGCAATTATCGGCATGGATATCTCTGATATAGACGCTATCACAAGCCGTATTCAAAACGCGATTGTCCACAATACCAATGCAAAAGCAGCGGCAGAAATTGCCGTTTATGATCTATACGCACAATCACAATCCCAACCACTTTATAAGACGCTCGGGGGTGGTTCGCCCTATCTTTCAACTGATCTAACCATTAGTGTTGACGAGGTTGATAAAATGGTATCCGATAGCCTGCTTGCGCTTGAACAAGGCTATAAAACCTTAAAGATAAAAGTTGGGAAAGACATTGATATTGACGTAAAACGTATCAAGACAATACACGAAAAAACCAAAAACAAAGCCAGTTTAATTCTTGATATCAATCAAGGCTGGAGTGCGGAGCAAACCGTTCGTGCATTAGCAGAGCTTGAAAATGCTGGTGTGGAGCTGGACCTTATTGAACAGCCCGTCAAAGCCGATGATATTAACGGTATGCACTATATTACGCAGCGTGTCAGCACGCCCGTCATGGCGGATGAGAGTGCCTTTAGCGCCGCGCAAGTCACAGAATTACTAGAGCGGGGTGCTTGCGATATTATCAACATTAAATTGATGAAAACCGGCGGCATCTCAAACGCTATTAAGATAGCGGAAATTGCAGAAAAATTTGGCGCAAAATGCATGATCGGGTGCATGTTAGAAACATCTATCAGCGTTTCAGCCGCAGCGCATTTCGCCGCCGCACATGCTAATATTATCAGTTATATAGATCTGGACGGACCAGCACTTGGCGCATTTGATCCGGTAGAGGGCGGAACCACATTTGACGGCCCAAATATCATTCTGAGCAAGGAAGCTGGGCTAGGTATTCACACCGT
>Ga0316204_10005319_pt1 | contig 21477 bp, 20 predicted proteins | sample 6monrhotite_MG_2_FD_205661 | JGI IMG/M metagenome (GOLD analysis project Ga0316204, IMG submission 205661) | Microbial mat bacterial communities from mineral coupon in-situ incubated in ocean water Damariscotta River, Maine, United States -... | ecosystem: Environmental > Aquatic > Marine >... | reverse complement strand
CGCATCTCTTCCAAATCATTCAACAATGTAAAAGAACATTCCCGCCTCAACGAAAAACAACGCAGAGACAAAAAACCGCAACCAGCTAAGTGTTCGTGTGACCGAAACACCAGATCGTTGCGACAGGCCGGGTTTTAGGACGGCCTAAGACATTTGTCAAACCCTTAAATTCAAAACTTAAAATTAAATGGATTTTAACGCTCTGTAGGCTTTATTTAAGTCTGCAGAACGATAGAGTATAGCCTTATGCGGCTTAAAAAACAAGGTATCGCCTTCTGTCGAAAAAAAGTTGCATAAGAGACACCTAAAAAAACAGAAATATCCCAATGAAAATTGGTAGTTCAAGGACCTTAAAACAAATGGCAATGCCAAAACACACGAATCTATTTCTCGCTGTCACCACGACCCTCTTTTTGGGAGCCTGTGCACAGGGTACGGGGCTTTACCCTAATACCACGACCCTGACCCCCCAATCGCAAACTTCGAGCCAAGGGACCGGACAAGGAACAGGCCAAGCGGATGGGACAAACTCTACCCCCGAAAAATCGTTCAATCGTTTTCCTGACATTCCCGTACCGTCTGGCGCGAACATGGATATGACGCGCACCATCGTCTTTGGCAGCGGCGAAGGCTGGTATGGTCAATTGGGCTTAGACACGGGTCACGGTCCAAATTCAATGTTCGATTTCTACAAGCAAGAGCTTCCCAGCTTTTCCTGGATTGAAATCACCTCGGTACGTGCCCCGGTGAGTGTTCTGACTTATGAACGCCAAGGCCGCATTTGCTCTATTCAATTGGAAAAGGGGACCCTTGGCGGCACTAAAGTTACGCTGACCATCTCCCCGCGCGCGGCAGCAGCTGGAACCCCGGCGATGAATGCACCCACCACAATGAATTAAGCTTCAGGCTTAAATTATAGAAACAAGAAAACGGCGGCTCCTTGCGGGGTCGCCGTTCTTTTGTGTGTTGCAAGGCCGGATCTTGATCCGATCACATCAACCAAAATTAATGGTGGTCGGGTCACAGTACTGGCGTTTGGCCTTAAGTTTGCGGCACATGGCTTTAGCGGCGCCGTTGTTAGGCAAAGGCCCTGCCTTCAAACGATAGAAGGCCCCTTTCCCATTGCCCAAATCAACGTATTCAATGCGGTTTTCTAAGCCCCCAAGCATGGAGCCAAAGCGCTTTTGCAATTGTTTCCAGCCCCGTTCTGCTGCTTTTTTCTGACGAAAGGACGCCAAATGCACAGCAGGTTGGAAGCCTGACAGAGACGACGAGGCCGTTTTATCTTCTGTGCCGCCCAACATCACTTGTCGGGACACACCCCCAGACGAGGATGACGTAGAGGCTCTTGGCTGCATAGAGCCCTCAATGGCGGCGCGTTCCTTGGCATATTCATCAGAGGTAATGAGATCAACCGTTTGCAACATTTCCAAACGCCGAACCGCATCGGCGGCTTCCATTAAGCCCTTTGGTGGCGGCGGCGGGTTGGCGGTTGAGGCCGGATGTTCCGGCATCAGTGCATCAATAATCATAGTCCGCTCGGAGGTGTGCTGGGATGGCGACAAAGCGCGCATTTCCAAGGCTCGTCCAATGGCTCGCAAACGCCCGGAAACTTGATCCAGCGGTGGAACGGGACGATCCAGTCCGGTTGCTGCTGGAGTGGACGACAAAGGCAACAAAGCGCCAACGTTCATTTTACGGCGAATCAAAAACTCGTCTTGCGTCACAAGACCTTGGTCCAATAACGCGCGCATGATTTTAAAGCGCGCCACAATATTGAGGTCGGCATCCTTAAACATGGGCTCTGGCGCCATTTGCGTCTGAGCTTGAGGCTGGAAGGACTGACCTGAATACATCGGTTGAGGCGGTGTGTAAGGCTGAGGTGCGGCTTGAACCGCGCCTGATGGCATGGACGGTGCCGTTTGCGCGGTGTTCGTCATAGGCACCATACCGCCGCTGCTCAACAACTGCATATTGACTTGAGCAATGTCGATAATGGGCTGGGTTTTTTTGTCGGCCCAGATCAATATTTCTTCGATGGGCACGGGACGAATGGCGAGAATTTGTTCATAAAGCTGACGAGCGCGGCTTGGCTGGCCCGTATTTTGGTACAACACAGCCATACCATACAAGGCATGTACGTCGCTGGGATTGGCCATCAAAGCTTTGTCGAAATGCGCCTGAGCGAGGACATTGTCCCCCTTAGCCAACTCAGCTATACCTAATTCTGCCTCATTATTGATGGCTGACCCTTTGTAGGTCCAAAAATCAGACTGGAAGAATTGGCTTTCTTTGAGAGCCCCACAGGCCGATAGCCCTCCGGCGAAGATGGCGATAGTGGCAATACGCAAAAAGGTGCGGTTCACTTTGAGTCCCCTTTGTCGCAGCGCTTGGCCCCGTCGACCATAGTTCACGCCCCGAATCGACTTTACAAAATTCGGTTAATATTACCGCGTGAGTCTTAATGGTTTCTTTCTTATTTAAGAAAATTAGATTTTCTAATGTTTTGCCGCAGGAGCATCGCCAGGAGCCGCAACCCCGGCCCCTTCGCGCAGGGCTTTCACACGTTTTTCAAATTCGGCAAGGACACGAGAACAGTTGCTGGCAAAGCCAAAACGTTTCGCAACGCCCGTTGCCATAGACTTACCATTTTCGCTGATTTTAACTTCTGTCACAGCCCCAGCCCATAACCTCTTGTTTATATACTTTGAGATAAGCGCACTGTCTCTTTCCAAGGCTTTAATATCAACATGTTGATTGCGCAGCAGAGCGGCTGGTTTTGCTTGAAAATATTGGAGAATAGCTTCTTTGACCTTCGGTGCGCGTTGGCAAACTTTAGCAACATCACCCGCCTTCGGCACCAACAAAACCGGCGTTAAAGGACGTGTTCTGGGCATAATGCTTCCCGGTTTGGGCTCTATGGGGGCCATGATGGGACTGAGCTGAACGTGAGAGTTCCCGCCCAAAACTTCGCCCGCCGCAAACGCAGGACTGGAGACAGAGGTGAAGAGCCCCAAAACAGCGAAAATTGCAAATCCTGTAATACATAGTCTCTTCATAGAATCGGTCTCCATGTTGCTTTTTAAAACCTTACCACAGGAAAAAGTATGTCACCACCCGCCTGAACTTGCCCTGAATGGTCGCGCTCACAGATACAGCTCACCTTTCATATAAAGAACGGCGCGCCCCGATAGCTTCACCCGGTCGCCGTCCAGCTGGCAATGGACTTCGCCGCCACGTTTTGAAATTTGCTGGGCGCGAAACGTTTCTTTTTTCAAACGCTTTGCCCAATAAGGGGCAAGAACGGTATGGGCCGCCCCGGTCACGGGGTCTTCGGCAATGCCCACTTGGGGGGCGAAGAAGCGAGATACAAAATCCACGTCCCCGTCCCCTTTGGCCGTCACGATCAACCCAAACTTTCCCATTTGCGCCACCGCATGAAAATTTGGTTTCAGATCACGCACCGCTTGGGCAGACCCCAACACGGCCAGCCTCATATCATTGCTGGCGGTGCAAAAATCCAATGCCGGGCCACCCAGAGCACGCGGCAAGTCTTCGGGATGAGGTGCAGGCCTGAGGGAACACACAGGGAAATCCATAATCATCAAGCCGTCCTGTCCTCGCGTCACGACCAAAACCCCGCTCAGGGTTGAAAAGCTCACAACGTCTTTATCCGGCGCAAGTTCATTGAACAGCACCCACGCGGTGGCCAGAGTCCCATGGCCACACATGACAACTTCGGATTTCGGTGTAAACCAACGCAGCCCATAATCCGCATTGCCACTTAGGTCAGGACCAAAAAACGCCGTTTCTGACAAATTATTTTCAGCCGCCACCGCCTGCATCTCGGTGTCGCTTAACCAAGCGTCAAGCGGGCACACAGCGGCGGGATTGCCTTTAAAAATATCCGTGGCGAAAGAATCCACTTGGTAGAGAGCAATCATCTATCTGTCCTTTAGTTTCTGTGCAGAGCGTGAACGATAAAAGTATTAGGTATCGGCGAACACAATGTTGATACGGCGGTTTTGTTTGCCTTTGTTTTCAATTTTGCCGATCCGCACCCGACCAATTTCTGCTGTGGATTTCACATGTGTCCCACCGCAGGGCTGCAAATCAATGCCAATGACATTGATCATGCGTATCCGTCCAGAACCGCGAGGCGGCTGCACTGACATGGTGCGCACCAAATCGGGCTGTGCATCAAGTTCTTCATCGGTGATCCAGCTTTGCGTCACTAGATGGTCTGCCTCAATCAAGGCATTCAACGCGGTGCCCAATGCCTCTTTGTCGGGGTTTACGGGGATGTTGAAATCCAATCGGCTTTTGGCCGCGCCCACTTGACCGCCGTTAACGTCGCCCTCAACCAAGGAACACAACAGATGCATACAGGTGTGCATACGCATGTGTTTGTGACGACGATCCCAGTCCAACTCGACCGTGACCTCATCTCCAACGCTGGGGCGTGGTGCGTCTTCGGCCAACACATGAACGATGCCGCTTTCACCTTTTTGGCTATCGATAATTGCCGCTTGGCTGCCCGAAAACGTTAAGGTTCCGCTGTCGCCAGGCTGGCCGCCGCCCGAAGGATAAAAGACCGTCTGGTCCAGCTCAATGCCCGCCTCCGTAACCTTGGTGACGATGGCGGTACAGCTTTTTTGGTAGCTGTCTTCGCGAAATAACTCTTCGGTCATGCGGCGTCTCCCAGTCGGTTCATCACTTTGGTAAAGGTCGCTTGGTCAACATTGCCGCCAGACAAGATCAGGCCGATGCGTTTGCCCGCTTGCAGGTCTTTTTCTTTCATTAAACCCGCCAACGGCGTGGCGGCGGCGCCTTCGGCTAAATTGTGGGTGTCAGTGAAATAATGGCCCATGGCATCCATTATTTCGTCTTCGCTAACCGTTAAAATACGCGCGGCACCGTCTTTGATAATTTCAAAGGCTTCGGGGCTGGGCACTCGACACGCCACGCCATCGGCCAAGGTGTTGGCGGTGGCGGTCGTAACCACTTCGCCTTTGGCAAAAGACAACGCATAAGCGGGTGCATTTTCGGCCACCACACCGATGATTTCAGTCTTTAGGCCCAAGGCGTCACGGGTTTTGATCAATCCGCAAATGCCCGACCCCATGCCGACTGGCACGTACACGGCATCAAGGTTCGACACTTGTTCAAATAGTTCCAAGGCATAGGTACCAACGCCCCGCATCAACGGCATTTCAAACGGGCCGATCATAAACAGCCCGCGCTCAACAGCAAGACCTTGGGTGAATTCCAAGGCTTCTTGAAAGTCTTTGCCGTGAATGATCAATTCTGCGCCCAAGGCTTTGATCGAAGCGTTTTTTCCCGGACAGTTTCCCTCGGGCACCACAATCACGGCATTCATCCCGACCCTGGCTGCCGCAAAGGCTAAACTTTGCCCATGGTTGCCACGGGTCGCCGAGATAACGCCTTTTAATTCGGGTTGGGTGGCTTTAAGGCCGGACAAATAAACCAGCCCCCCGCGCACCTTAAACGCACCAACGGGGGTATGGTTTTCATGCTTAACCCGCACGTCACAGCCTGTGCGTTTGGCTAACAACGGCCACGCATAGGTTGGGGTGGCGCTCATGTGGCGATAAACAATGGCGCGAGACGCATCCAGTTCGGCAATCGTCGCGTTTAGCATTCCGTCATCCATAGTGTCTCTTCCTTTAATTTTAAAGTTCAGCTTATCCTTTTCTGGATAAAAAAACACCCGCAACAATCATCACCGCAGAGATCAACAGCGGCACCGTTAACGTTTCCCCAAACACCACAACGGCAAGGGTTAAGCTAACCACTGGCATCAAAAATTGCATCGGGGCAATGCGTATGACGCCGCCTTTTGCCAAGGCCCAGTACCATGTTGCATAGGCGATCAAAGACGCCCCAAGGGCTAAGTACCCGACTGCCAACCAACCTTTAAGGCTAACGGCGCTCATATCTTGGATATCCCACAAAAAGAAAATCACCGGCAACTGGATAAGCGCCGCGATAAGAACGCCCCAAAAGGTCACCGTCAACGTGCCAATGGTTTCTGACAAGCGACTCCCCGCGACATAGCCAAGTCCCGCACACATTGAAGATAGAAGACACAAAGCATCCCCGATCAAACTTGATGTGCCGCCGTTAGAGTCTGCTGAGGTAATCAGATAGATGACGCCCGCAAAAGACATCGTGATCCCATAAAACCATCGCGGCCCGGGCATGGATTTCGCGAGCACAACGCCAAAAAACCCTGAAAACAGGGGAATAGAGGCATTGATCAAGGCGCTGTGCGAGGCCGAGGTCATTTTAACACCCAAGCTAAATAACATCGTAAAGCCAACAAAACCGCTCATCGCGACCAGGCTTAAGAGCCACCAATGCTGAGCGCTTTGAGGACGTGGGGTTCGGGGCCGCAGCACAAACGGCACGACCAACAAACCTGCGACGAGGGTCCGCATCACGGCCGCCGCCAACGGATCCATCTCTAAAACAGCGATCCGAGTGGCGGCGGGAGTTGCCCCCCAAATTAAAATGGTCACAGCAGCCGCCACATAGGGCAACATCGTGGTTTTAATTTGCAGGGATTGGGGGCAATTTTCAATCATAGCTGTGGCCTCAACCTAAATTTGGCAACAAGCCTTTGGGCACGGCGTGGTGTGAACCTGCTTTCAAGCAAGGTTCTTCCTTTTGACGGCTAAGTTTTAGCGGCACGACACCCGCCCAAACATCAAATTCAAGGTCTTCATCGCCGGGAGGAGCCGAGCGAATTTTTGCCGATGCCTCTTGAATTTCAAAGGCAATGATTTTGGTCGCCTTTAATTCATTGGCCGTCGGCGGACGCAATTGATCCCAACGACCTTGAGCGTATTTTTCAATAAAGGCCTTAACGGCTGTACGTTTTTCATCCCCTTCGACGCTATGCCCCCGCGCATAGATCATCACGGACCTAAAGTTCACGGAATGGGCATAAACAGACCGAGCAAAGACCGCACCATCCAACAGAGAAACCGCAATACACGCCTCAGCCCCGTTTTCGAGGGCCAAGATTGAAGCCCCCTTTGAGGCCCCATGGATGTAAAGCGTATCGCCAACCCGCCAATGCGAAGACGGGATGTTCATAACGCCCCGCTCTGTCGACACAGCCACATGACACACCAGGGCTTCATCCAAAATCGCGTGGACGGTATCCCGGTCATAATGGCCCCGTTTATGAGCGCGTTTTAGGGTTGATCTTGGTGTTTTTGAATAGTCGCTCATGTGAAAGCCCCTTGCTCTTCATTTGCCAACTCAGGCGCGGTCTCTACGACTCCCAGAACGGTTTTGCACATTCAACGCGGACTTGGACTGATGTAAGGCCAATATCGTCTAACAACGCGGCGTCAAGCTTGGCCAAATGGCCGCGACTGATCGCGCGATGCCGCCAAACCCGAACCATAGGCACAACGCGCGCCATCTCGGCAACCAACAAACGTTTGCCGTCGTTGATCCAGTCGCTCCAAGTAAAGGATACATCTGCGGCCAAAGCCTGGGTGAGAATTGTATCGGTACATTTGTGTGCGCTCATAACAGCCTCCTGCCAATAAATGGGTACAATTAGAGATTACACTTGACACAATGAGGGGGTCAATGTGATTATTGTCACCATGACAATATACATTCCCGAGACAAAAGACCGCACAGGCTCCAAATACAGGATCATTGCCGACGCCATTAGCGATGACATTTTAAGCGGCCGCTTAGACATCGGCGCAAAACTGCCCACCCACAGAGACTTGGCCTATCACTTAGGCGTCACAGTCGGGACCATCACCCGGGCCTATGGTGAATTGCAACGCCAGGGCATCGCGGGTGGACAGGTTGGTAGTGGCACTTTTGTCTTGGATCGAACCAAGCAAAACCAAGTCTTTCCAACTCAAATTGACTTTGCCGCTCGGGAACCGCTCAAACGGAACGATCATCGTCTAACCCTTGAGCACCCCGGTTCCGGCAAAATTGACCTGTCCATGAATCGCCCGACACCGGGTCCAGAAACAGAAGCCCTCGCAGGAACACTGGTCGAGCTTTCCTCATCTAAGAACCTATCCATTCTCACCCAATACAACCCCGCCCCCGGCATGGGGCATCATCGTATCGCTATGGCGAACTTAATAAATACCGTTGGATTAGATTGTGAAGGTGATGACATCATTCTGACCAGTGGGGCGCAACACGCCATGGCCGCTTGTGCCGTTGCCTTGCTGAATGCGGGTGACGTTTTGTTGACCGAAGAGCTCACCTATCCCGGCATGACGTCCATAGCTTCGCATATTGGTGTGCGCGTGCGTCCGGTGACGATGGACGAATACGGTATGCGCCCCGATGCTTTGGAAGCCGCCGTGCGGGAAACAGGGGCGCGGGTGGTTTACCTTGTCCCGGTGATGCATAACCCCACCACGCGGACCATGAATCAAGAGCGTCTGAATGCCATTGCTGACGTTGCCAAACGTCACAACCTGATTTTAATGGAAGATGATGTTTACGGTTTTCAATCAAAATCACGCAATCCCCCTTTGGCTCAACTGGCCCCAGACAACACCGTCTACACCACCGGGTTTTCAAAAAGCATCGCCCCGGGGTTGCGTGTGGGGGCCATGAAAGCCCCCAAATCTTTGTTCACGGCCCTCGCCCAAGCGGTGCAAATTACAGGTTGGATGATTCCCCCTTTGATGGGTGAAATTGCATACCGGTGGATTGAGTCTGGACGAGCCCAACACATTATTGCTTGGCACCAAGACGAAATGATTGCCCGCAATGTCATGGCTGCTGAAATTTTAGATGGCTTCTCCTTTGCGGCTCAACCGGAATGCCTACACATTTGGTTAGACCTTCCCGATGGTCATCATGCGGATGATACGATGCGCACCCTTCACGATCAGGGCGTTATTTTAGCCGGACCGGAATCCTTCACCACGGCCCAAGCCAGCGTTCCCCGTTCGTTGCGATTATGCCTGGGCAGCACACCAAGCCACGCACATCTTCGAACGGGTTTAGAACGCGTGCGCCAAGTTTTGACCGAGAAACCCGTAGCCGGATTTTCACGCCTCGATAACATGGTGATTTAGGCCAGGTTTAGGGAAATTTCTGAACCGTATGACTGTGGTTCAAAGGGCCGTGACCGTGACCGTAACCAGGGGCCGTTTTGATGGCTTCCAACACATACGCCCGCGCCCGTTCAACCGCCGCCTCCAAACCTAAGCCTTGAGCCAAACCACAGGCGATTGCCGAGGCTAAGGTGCAGCCCGTGCCGTGGGTGTGCTTGCTGTCGATCTTAGGTCCGCTAAAGGCTTGGACCTTGCCCTCTTGCCACAGCACATCGGTAAGCACGTCACCGGGCATATGACCGCCTTTAACCAACACGGCCTCCCCGCCAATTTTTTCGGCAGCACGAGTGAAATCTTCGACGGTTTCGATTTTAACGCCGCTCAAAGATTCGGCTTCGGGCACATTCGGGGTCACCAAGGAGGCCAAAGGGATTAGCCGTTCCGTTAGGGCTTGCATGGCGTCAGATTCCAACAACGCGTGACCGCCTTTGGCCATCATCACCGGGTCTAACACGATGGGGACTCCGGGGTTTAAGCGTTCTAAAACACCGGCCACCGCATGAATAACGCTAGCCCGGTGCAACATGCCAAGCTTGATGGCATCGGCGCCTATATCGCTTAAAACGACTTCGATTTGCTGGGTGATAAAATCTTTGGGAACCTCATGAATGGCGTGCACGCCGAGGGTATTTTGCGCCGTCAAGGCGGTCAGCGCGGTCATGGCAAAGCCGTCGAGCGCGGTGACCGTTTTCAAGTCGGCCTGAATGCCAGCCCCGCCGCCGCAATCGGACCCGGCGATGATCAGGACCCGGCCGTTCATGGATTGGCCGCGACGCGCTCAACCAGCTCGCAAAGTTCGCCAACCACGTCTTTGACCAAAGCTTCATCTTCGCCTTCGGCCATGACCCGAATCAAGGGCTCGGTCCCCGATTTGCGGATCAACAACCGACCATTTCCAACAAACCGTTTTTCAGCCTCCGCAATCGCCTTTCTCACTTCGTCAGACTCCATCGGTGACGCCCCCGCATAGCGGACGTTCTGCAACAGCTGGGGAAACGGATCGAATTGACGACAAATTTCTGACGCCGGTTTGCCACTTTCCGCCAACACCGCCAACACTTGCAGGGCGGCGACCAAGCCATCGCCCGTGGTGCCGTATTCGCTGAGCACGATGTGGCCCGACTGTTCGCCGCCAACGTTACAGCCCGACGCGCGCATTTCATCGACCACGTAGCGATCTCCCACCTGGGTCCGTTTTAGGCCTAAGCCCTCGCCTTCGAGATATTTTTCCAGCCCCATGTTTGACATCACGGTTGCCACCACGGCACCGCCGCTGAGCAAACCACGACGGTTGCGATCGCTGGCAATCAAGCCCATCAGTTGATCGCCATCGATCAGCTGACCTTTTTCATCTGAGATCAAGACCCTGTCCGCATCCCCATCCAAAGCGATGCCGATATCGGCACCATGAACCACCACGGCCTGCTGCATGGCGTCGGTCGCCGTTGAGCCACAGCCATCATTGATGTTCTTGCCGTTGGGATTAACGCCGATGGTGACGATGTCTGCGCCCAATTCCCACAACACTTCGGGGGCGACTTTGTAAGCAGCCCCGTTGGCGCAATCGATGACGACTTTTAAACCGTCTAAGGTCGCGCCCTTGGGGAAAGTTTGTTTGACGTATTCGGTATAGCGGCCAATCACATCATCAAGCCGTTTGGCGCGGCCCAAATTGGACGAAAGGGCCAAATCCGGTGCCATATTGGTTGCCATGCGCGCTTCGATTTCAAGCTCGACCTCGTCGGATAGCTTGTAACCATCGGGACCAAAAAATTTAATGCCGTTGTCTTCATAAGGATTGTGCGAGGCGGAAATCATCACCCCAAAATCGGCCCGCAGCGAACGCGTCAACATCGCCACCGCAGGGGTCGGCACAGGTCCAGACAGAACCACATCCATACCACATGACAAAAAACCAGACGTCATGGCGTTTTCCAACATATAGCCAGACAAACGCGTGTCTTTGCCAATCACCACCCGGTGGCGATGGCTGCCACGGGTAAAGTGCAAGGCCGCCGCTTGGCCCACCATCATCGCCGTCATAGAGGTCATAGGATGAACATTCGCCGTGCCGCGAATACCGTCGGTGCCGAAAAGCTTACGGGTCATGGTGGTGTTAGCCTTAAATTCAAAAAAGGGTTCAGTCCCCTTGTAAATCAAACGGCCTTAAAACGGGGTAAATTTTCGTTACCATCCGTTTCAGGGCTAATTTCAACTCCCGCTGGCGGGTGTGTCTTGAGCAGGTAACGTCACCGTCACTGTTGTTCCAACCCCAACCTCGCTCTCAATCACTAACAAACCTTTGTGGGCATCGACCAGAGACTTAACAATGGAAAGTCCTAGACCTGTTCCATTTTGGGTATGATAGGGGTCGGAAGAAGACTGCACAAAAGGGTCGGTGACGCTGTCGATTTTGTCAGCAGCAATGCCCTGCCCGTTATCACTGACTTTAAATTCAATGTTTCCATTTTGAGCCTGTGCTTGAAGGTGAACCGTCCCGCCTTGTTCCGTAAACTTAATGGCATTGGAAAGAAGGTTGAGAAGAACCTGCACCATCGAGCGTTTGTCTGCCCGAAAGAAAAGTGAAGGTTTCGAGCTATGAACCAGCAAATTAAGGCTTTTTTCGGTGGCTGCAGGCATCATGGTATCACGGCAATACTTGAGGACATCAGCAACAACAACGTCCTCTTTGTGCAAGGTCCGCTTGCCAGCTTCAATGGCGGCGATGTCCAGCATATCGTTAATGAGGTCCAACAAATGTTCGCCGCTAACGAAAATATCGTTCGCGTATTCTCCATAATTTTTACTGCCCAAGGGACCAAAATACTGAGACCGCAACATTTCACTAAAGCCTAAAATGGCATTGAGCGGCGTGCGAAATTCATGGCTCATGGTTGCCATAAATTCTGACTTAGCCTGATTTGCATTCTCTAATTTTACCAGCGTCGCTGTGAGATCTTCCTCAGCCTGCTTGCGTTCGGTGATATCTTGAACCAACCCGGTCATCCGCACCGGATTGCCATTTTTGTCAAACATCACCTCGCCGACCTCATTGACGATGCGTTCCTCCCCACTGGGTCGGAGGATACGGTGCTCGATATTGTATACCTCACCTTTGAGCGCCGCAGCCGCGGCGATTTCCACCTGGGTCCGGTCATCGGGATGCACCCGCTTGAGGAAGGCTTCGTAAGTCGCCTCGAACTCATGAACTTTAAGGCCAAAGATACTGTAAATTTCATCTGACCATTTAAGACCACCTGCCTGAACATCCCATTCCCAATGGCCGAGACGGGCAATTTGCTGAGCCTTATTGAAGGCAGCTATGGATGTTTCTAACCGCTCCACGATGGGCCGGCTTATGCGCAAGGTGAAAAATATCCCGATAAAGATGATAAAAAGGGTGCTGCCTCCACCCCACAGCGCAACGGCTACGAACGGGGCTTGCAATTCAGACATATCAACCTTGGCCACGATGCCAACATTTAAGCCTTTTAAATTTTCATAAGCCGCCAATACAGAAACATTTCTGTAATCAGGCCCTATTATTGTACCCCAATGCCCCATTAAGGCGTGGTGCATGGGAACGGCAAGGTCTGAATTGAAAGGCACCGAACCAACATCGTCCGGGGTGGCAAAACGCCTGGGGAACAAAAAAACAATTTTGTCGTTTTCATGTCGGGCAAACACAAACTCACCCGTTTCACCGAACTGGGAATACTCTTTTTGCGCCGCTTCAAGTTGGCTCAGCGTTGCGCCCCAGGACCCCTCAGGGTGGTCACCTTGGCTATGTTCTTGGTCAAAATGTGCAACGGACTCGATCAGACGGGCTTGGCTTTGCACCAGCCTTAATAGGCCTGCAGCATTATCATCCAGGGACGTACGGTACAAACCCCAAACCCAAATTCCCGCCGCTGTTATGGCAACACTGACCATAATCATAATCAAGCCAAATGTGCGGGCACGGAATTCCATTTAATCTTTCGACCTTGCCAAGGAATACTATTCAGAAAAATAACACGAAAAATTATAGCAACCTAGTCCTCATATGTCTTAATTGCCGACCAAACTTTGAGCGCTTGAACCGTCTGGGCAACGTCATGGACGCGGAGCATATGCGTCCCCTGCTCGACCGCCCACAAGGCGGCGGCGATAGAACCGGGCAGCCTTTTTTGGGCATCAGGTTCATCGACTATTGCGCCAATAAAGCTTTTACGCGATACGCCCAACAGCACAGGTAAATCTAAATCCTTATAGATTTTGAGCCGCTGCAAAATTTGTAAATTATTGTCCACGGTTTTACCGAACCCAACACCTGGATCAACCGCGATACGGTGTTGTGTTATACCCGCCAGAATGCACGTCTTAACCCGGCCCCTTAACGCGCTTAGGACTTGCGTTGATGCGTCTTGGTAGGTGGGGTTGTCCTGCATGGTACCCGGCGTGCCTTGCATATGCATCAACACCACCGAGGCCTGGGTCTTCGCCACCACGTCCAAAGAACCCGGCCCCGTGAGCGCACTAACATCGTTTACGATGGCGGCCCCTGCATCCAGGGCGGCTTGCATGACCAAGGCATGACGGGTATCGATAGAGACCAAGCCCCCGGCCTTCACCAAGCGTTCAATGACGGGTACGGTGCGACGAATTTCTTCTTCAACGGCCACGGGCGCAGCCCCAGGACGGGTGCTTTCGCCGCCAACATCAATAATGTCCGCACCGTCTTCCAACATTTCCATACCCCGACGCACAGCATCTTCAAAGGCAAAAGCCTCCCCGCCATCGGAAAAGCTATCCGGTGTGGCGTTGACGATGCCCATAAGCCGAGGACGGTCTAAGGATAGGCCAGCAAACGTTTTCATAAATCCCTCAATATAAAACCCCGCCTTACATAGGGCGGGGTTTTATGAGTGATAAGTTTAGGACTCTGGTTGCGGATCGGCACCAATACCAGGGCCATCTTTTTCTTTCGCCTTCGCAGCCCCTTTGCCGGACGTTGGTACAGATGTTTTCCCGCCATCGTCGGGCATGTCATCTGGGTCAGGTCGATTGACACCCTTGCCGTTCATGATGTCTTTAACCTCGGTACCGTTTAGGGTTTCGTATTCCAATAAAGCCTGGGTGACGTTTTCCAGCTGATCTTTGTGTTTGGTCAAAACCTTGCGCGCTTTATTTTCGGCTTCATCAATCAAACGACGGGTTTCTGCATCAATCAAGTTGGCGGTTTCTTCAGATATGTTTTTGGTCTGGGTTACGGAATGACCCAGGAACACTTCTTCATCGTTGCCGCTATAACGTAACGATCCCAACTTGTCGGAAAAGCCGAATTCGGTGATCATCCGTCGCGCCATATTGGTGGCTTGTTGAATGTCATTTCCAGCCCCAGTGGTGATGTTTTCTTTACCAAAGATCAGCTCTTCGGCAACGCGACCACCGAACATCATCGCCAATTTAGATTCCAACTGCACCTTAGAGAACGTGTACTGATCGCGTTCCGGTAGGCTCATGGTCACGCCCAAGGCCCGACCCCGGGGAATGATGGTGACTTTGTGCAACGGATCGCTCTTGGGCATATGCAGCCCCACCAACGCGTGACCGGCTTCGTGATACGCGGTGAGTTTCTTTTCTTCGTCGGTCATAACCATAGAACGCCGTTCCGCGCCCATCATGACTTTATCTTTGGCCGCTTCAAAGTCAGACATGGTGACCACGCGTTTTCCTGAACGGGCCGCAATCAAAGCAGCTTCATTGACCAAGTTGGCCAAATCAGCGCCAGAAAATCCAGGTGTGCCTCGGGCAATGGTGCGTGCAACCACGTCGGGGGCCAAAGGCACTTTTTTCATATGCACTTGAAGGATTTTTTCACGACCCAAAATGTCGGGATTTGGCACCGTCACCTGGCGGTCAAAACGACCAGGGCGCAACAGGGCTGGATCCAAAACATCAGGACGGTTGGTGGCGGCAATCAAGATCACGCCTTCGTTGGATTCAAAACCATCCATTTCCACCAACAACTGATTCAAGGTTTGTTCGCGTTCGTCGTTGCCACCGCCAAGACCAGCACCACGATGGCGGCCGACAGCGTCAATTTCATCAATGAAGATAATGCACGGGGCGTTTTTCTTGCCCTGTTCAAACATATCGCGAACCCGCGAGGCGCCTACACCGACAAACATTTCGACAAAGTCAGACCCCGAAATGGTGAAGAACGGCACGTTGGCTTCGCCTGCAATAGCACGAGCCAAAAGCGTTTTACCGGTTCCCGGAGGTCCCACCAAAAGACAGCCCTTAGGGATTTTACCTCCCAAGCGTTGGAACTTTTGTGGGTCTTTCAAAAATTCGACGATTTCTTCAAGCTCTTGCTTGGCTTCGTCAATACCCGCCACGTCAGCAAAGGTAACCCGGCCTTGTTTTTCGGTCAGCAACTTGGCTTTCGATTTGCCGAAGCCCATGGCTTTACCGCCACCGCCGCCGCCTTGCATTTGCCGCATGAAGAACACCCACACGCCGATCAACAACAAGAACGGGAACCACGACACCAACACGCTCATCAACGACACCTGACCTTCGTCAGACGGTGCGGCTTTAATGCGCACATTGTTTTCAGACAATTTGCTGACCAAGCTTGGGTCGTCGGGGGCAAACGAAGAGAACACGCGCCCATCGGACAAATGACCAACGATGCTTGATCCGGCCTTCGTGCCCTTAATGGTCACGTCTTGTACTTCACCGCGATCGACGGCGGTCACGAATTCGGAATAAGCGAGGGTGGTCTGAACCCCTTGCTGTTGCGGTCCCTGAAAGAGATTAAACAGAGCAAACAACAAAAAGACAATAACGATCCAGAACACAATATTCTTGCTGAAGTTCAAGGCTTTTTCCTTAATCTATGAGTATAAACTTTGACTCTGGATGTAAGGCCTTTGTAAGCCTGAGACAAGTGGTGAGCACAAAAAAAATCGGCAATAGCGCCGCTCCTTAAGTTATAACCTCTTTTGAAGCCATTTAACAATTTTTTCGCGGTAATTCGGGTGAGATATGGAACTCAGCGCCCTTGGCCCGCACCAAACCACCTGACAACGTTCTCGCACCCGTGGCGGATGTTTCCATCCATGCCAACAAGCGTTCTAATTTGTCCGGACTGGGGGGATAGGCGGCGTTGCCGACTTTGCTGAGAAGTTTTGTCAGCGCGCGTCCGCGCACCAAATTAGACGCGTCTGAGAACTTAGCCGTCAACGCCATCCCGCCGTTCTGTCGTGTCGTCACCGTGGCCGCGATCAGTTGATCTGCCGCCCCGTCAATAATGTCACAGACCACGCGTGCGCTTTGGGCCGCTTTGGCCAAGCGTTCACTGCTCACGCCTAAATGTGCCAAGTCGATCAGTTGGGCGCGTACCCGTACCCGTTCAAAGTCAGCATTGTAGTTTGAAGGGTCTTCCACCCACGCCTGACCAATTTTTTGCAAGGTCGCTGTTAGGCGATTTTTTGGCACCGATAATAAGGGCCGACAGAGTTTCACCCCTGCACAATCACGCACTGCCGCCATACTGCACAGGCCAAACAAGGTGCTGCGTTTTTTCATGCGCATCAGCACCGTTTCGGCTTGATCATTTAAGTGGTGCGCGACGAGAAGATGAGAAACATCATGGGTTCGACACCATTCACTCATCAAGCTGTAGCGTGCCGTGCGTGCCCGCGCTTGAATGGCGGTGGTCAGGTCTGTCGGAGCCTCCCACGTCAAGGTGTGATGTTCGATGCCATGAGCCAACACCCATGCCTTCACTTGGGCGGCTTCTGCATATGAGTTTTCCCGCAAGCCATGGTCTACGGTCAGGGCTGTGAGCGCATAGCCCTGCACCTCTGCCCATTGATGAGCTAAAAGCATCAAGGCCATAGAATCCGCACCGCCGGAAACGGCGACGGCGACGCCCGAAGACATACCTGCCCCATCACAGCCCTTCATCAAAGCCGTAAACTCGCCTTCAGTTAAGGGCGCTGGGTCAGGCATCATGTCCTTACTGACACGCGAGGCGTTTGGTTTCTCTGATTAAAGCCTGTTCAATGTTGGCTTTCAAATCAGCACCAAATTCTTTTTTCAACTTGCCAAAAGTGGCACAGGCTTCGGCTGGCTTTTCCATAGCGGCCATCGACATGCCAAGCTTCAACAAGGAATCAGGTGCTTTCGCACCCTTCGGGAACTTTTGATAAGCCTGGAAAAACACTTGAGCGGCTTGCATGAAATTTTTACGCACATAGTGCGTTTCACCCAACCAATAACTGGCGTTGCCCGCCAAGGGATCATCGCCATGCACATCAAGAAAGGCCTTAAAGGCAATTTCGGCTTCTGGATAGCGTGCCTGACGGGTTAGGTTAAAGGCTATTTTATATTGATCTTGAGCGGACGGTTTGGTTTCGACGGGGACATCGGCAACCGTTGCCTCTGGGGGCGTTGCTGGGGATTTTGGCTTTAGAGATGTGGGTTTTGGGGACACAGTAGCCATTTGAGATGGCGTTTGAGCTGGGGATGGAGCCTGTGCATCCGAACCTTCGTCCACCACGCCTTTGTTTGCAGACAAAATCCGATCTAGACCAGATTGGGTTACGGTCCCAAGTGATTTGACAGAGCCAGATGCGGTCTCGGTGGGCGGGGGCATAATTCCAGCTTTGGACACAGCGGTGGTTGTGGGTGCCGTGTAAACTTCCGGCGTGCCTTGAACGGCATTCACCGATGAGCTTAACGTTCCAGGGGCGGTGCCTTCCAGGCGGGCCAAGCGATAGTCTAAGTCGATGATCAGTTTATCAAGCCGCGCATTGGCTAGATCAATGTTATGCGCCATGCTTTCGGCCAGCCCCGTGGAATTGCGAATTTCTTGCTCTAACGCATCTTGGCGCACCATAACACGCGATACAGCCCCCTCACCTTCGGTGAATTTAAGGGGCGGGGTCGCGCCTTTAGGCTCGGGTGCAGGGACCACGTCCTGGCTTGGCGCCCCTTTGGTAGAGGCCCCCTGGCTGGCGATTTGGCGATTTAAGGTCCGAATATCACGTTCCAGACGATCAATTCTATCCAACAGAGCCTGGTTATCCAGAGCCTGGGCCTGAACTCCCGGGGTCTGCAAACTTACCAAGGCCACTACAAAAAGACCCATAAAGACCCAACGAGGAAAGGTTGGGCGAATGTTAAAAACCGTCATCGTGTGTTTCCGTTCAAAAGTTCGTGCGGGTTTCATCTTGCACCATGCTTTGCCAATTCGGCAAAAATAGGGCGCTGTCATAAATTAGATCGTAAGAGGGAACTGGTTAAAAAGCAGTAAGGCGTCTGCTCTTTTCCAAAAAACATGGAAAGAACAGACGCCTTACAAAACAAATCGTAGCGCAGGGCTACAGATTGATTAGCGAACCACCGTTACAGAACGACGATTTTGTGCCCAAGCTGCTTCCGTAGATGCAGCAAAAGCTGGACGCTCTTTACCATAAGAAATGGTGTTGATGCGGTAAGAGGCAATGCCCAATGTCATCAAATAATCAGCTACCGCAGTTGCGCGACGTTCACCCAAAGCAAGGTTATATTCGCGTGTGCCACGTTCGTCACAATGACCTTCGATGGTCACGTTAAGGCTACCGTTCGCTTTCAACCAAGCGGCCTGCTTGTTCAGGTAAGTACGAGCATCTGCCGTCAGGTCGTATTTGTCGAAACCGAAGAAAACCCGGTCACCAACTTTATGCAGTTGTTCTTGACTTGTCATAGACATAGAAGAAGGAGCAGCAGCAGTTGCTTGGCCTTCACCGGACATTGTTGAAGTTTCAGTTGTTGGAGCGGTGCCGCAAGCAGCAACCAGACCCGCAACGGCAATCAGGCTCACAATTTTGAAACGCATAGATACTCTCCCGTTCACTTGTCCGCATGAACAATCATAGGACTTTCGTGATGTTTTAAGCCCTGTCGATGAGTTTTGCGACCCAAAGCAGCGCCCATATTAATAATTACAGGAGGCATTATATCCATCAAAATTCGGATTGACCACTGGAATTATTATGTTTTTTCATTCGGGACTATATGACGTTGCCGTTAAGGAATCAAGGGGGACCATGCCGGATCGGATGCATCAAGGGGTGTAATGACTTCACGTTCATTATTCCCGGTGAAATCAATTGAGTAAATTCGTGTCCGTCCCCCCCGTCCAAATTTGTCGCTAGGCTCTTGGCGAAAGAACATCAAGACCCGGCCATTGGGGGCCCAAGTTGGGGCTTCAACTAAAAAACCTTTGGTTAGCAGGCGTTCACCGGAACCATCTGGACGCATCACACCAATATAAAAGTTGCCTTTGTACATACGCGTAAAGGCAATCCAATCGCCGCGTGGTGACCACACGGGTGTGGCGTAACGCCCCGCACTGAAACTAATGCGTTTCACGTTTTTGCCGTTATTCGTCATCACATAAAGCTGTTGGGTGCCGGACCGATCTGAGTTGAAAACGATATGTTTTCCATCGGGGGCATAACTCGCTGACGTATCAATGGCAGAATGATTGGTCAAGCGGCGCACAGATCGGCTGGCGAGGTTCATGGTGTAAATTTCGGAATTACCACTTTTCGCCATTGAGAAAAGCACAGACTTGCCATCTGGGGAAAAGCGCGGCGCAAAGGTCATGCCGGGAAATTCACCAATCACTTCTTGGCGACCACTGTCGATGTTGAAAATGTAAACCCGTGGCACACCTTTGTAATAGCTAAGATAGGTGATTTCTTGCAAGGTTGGTGAAAACCGTGGGGTTAGAACCAGGTCGGTCCCATCGGTCAAGAAACGGTGATTTTCGCCATCTTGATCCATAATCGCCAAGCGTTTAACGCGATTTATTTTTGACCCCGATTCCGCAATGTAAACGATGCGGGTATCAAAATATCCATTTTCCCCGGTGATCCGTTTGTAAATCGCATCCGACACAATGTGCGCGACACGGCGCCAATTGCCGGGCACCGAAAAATAAGCGAGGCCAACCATTTGCTTTTCGCTGAGCACATCCCACAGACGAAATTCGACCCGAAGTCGTCCGTCCACGGTCATTTCCACGCGGCCTTGAACCAATGCCTGAGCATTAATGATGCGCCAATCACCAAAGCGCGGCAGCACGTTCAGGCTTTCATTGTCTTGAATAAAGGCCTCTTTATTGATCGGATTAAACAAACCGGAACGTTCCAAATCTGCGGCAACCACGCGCGCAATATTCGCGCCAAAACTCTTTTCGTCCCGACCTTGACCATAAAAGTCCGCCACCGCCACGGGCATCGGTTTTACCACGCCACGTGTAATATCGATGGTCAATTCCGCGTGCGCCGTCTGCGTCCAAAGAACGCACAGAAACACAGAAACCAGGGACGTCAAAAAGCGATAGGTCATAGGCCAAACATTTCCTTAGGATCGAAATTAAGCAACATGGTTTGCCAACGATCATACTTATCGGGTGGCAACTTAAACGGCTGACAGCGTGGGTTCAACACCGCCCGTAACGCACTTTCCGCCATAGCCCGGTAAAACGGGTCCGACGACATCTGTTGTTGACCCAAAACCCGAGCCGCGCGCACGTGCCCATCAGGATTCATGACAACACGAATAGAGATGAGCATTTTATGCGCATCCTTTGCCCCCGCTGGCAAGTTCCAACACCGATGAATTTGCTGGCGCACCAAATCAATCTCGGAAATGGTCATAATTGGCCCCACATCGTTGCGCGGGGTCGGCGTATCCAGGGCATTTTCCATCATTTTGGAAAAATCGACCGCCGGGTCAGGCTTGGGGGGAGGTGGCGGTTCTTTTTTAAGCTGTTCTAGCGTTTTCAACACCGATTCAAATGAGTCCGGGGCCTTTGGCTTGCGCGGCGGAATTGGGGCCGGCGTGAGTTTTTTCACCTCAGCCTTTTTAGGCTCAGGGGCGGGTTTGGGGGCAGGTTCAGGTTCCGGCACAATGACCGCTTCCGCTTTGGGCTTTTCCACCACAGGCTCAGGGACCGGAGGCTTTTCGATAGCCCCTTGGGGGGCAGCGGGCGGCGGCGGCGGTGCTGGCTTCGGTTTCGGCTTCGGTTTTTGTTTTGGCTTAGGGGCCACTTTTTTGGGCTTGGACGGCACATTGGTGACGTCCGCAACGGTCACGATTTCCACCGAGATCGGGACATCAACCGCAGCCCGTTCGCCTTGCATCGCGGGCACGCCAAAATAGGCCACGGCAAAAATCACCGCGTGAACCAGTAGAGAGAGGGTAAAGTTGCGACCCAAACTGGCGTTACCTTTTCTTTTTTGGCTTTGGCAGGGCTTGGGATGTAATCATGGCAACCCGGCCAAAC
>Ga0316204_10005317_pt1 | contig 21478 bp, 24 predicted proteins | sample 6monrhotite_MG_2_FD_205661 | JGI IMG/M metagenome (GOLD analysis project Ga0316204, IMG submission 205661) | Microbial mat bacterial communities from mineral coupon in-situ incubated in ocean water Damariscotta River, Maine, United States -... | ecosystem: Environmental > Aquatic > Marine >... | reverse complement strand
AGTCCAGACCGACAACAAAGCCGACGGCGACCTGATTGTCTTCCAGATGATACAAAAACGAGCCGCCATACGTGCCAGAATCCAGCGGCCAGCCTGCGGTGTGAACAACCAGCCCTTGTTTGTGCCGGGCCGGGTCAACTTCCCACAGTTCCTTGATGCCGATGCCGTGTGTTTGGGGTTCGACGTCCCTGGTCAGGGAAAAACGTTCTTTTAGTTCTTTGCCAAGGTGGCCGCGGCATCCTTCGGCAAAAAAAGTGTATCTGGCATGCAGTTCCATGCCGGATTCGTGATTGGCACCGGGGCTGCCGTCTTCGTTCAGGCCCATGTCACCCGTAGCGATGCCTTTAACGGATCCGTCATCGTTGTACAGAATCTCGGCGGCGGCGAAGCCGGGATAGACTTCGACTTCCAGTTCTTCTGCCTGTTGCCCCAGCCAGCGGCAAAAATTGCCAAGACTGATGATGTAGTTGCCGTGATTTTTCATGGCAGGCGGCAGGAACATACCCGGCGTTGAAATCGCCCCGGTTTCACTGAGAAACAGGATTTTTTCAGCACTTACCGGCGTATTCAGGGGGGCACCCTTGTCTTTCCAGTCGGGAATCAGCTCGTTAAGTGCACGCGGTTCGAGCACCGCGCCCGACAGGATATGGGCACCGATTTCCGAACCCTTTTCGACGACGCAGACGCTGACCTCGCGGTCCTGTTCTGCGGCAAGTTGTTTGAGCCGAATCGCGGCGGACAGGCCAGCTGGGCCACCACCGACGATTACCACGTCAAATTCCATCGATTCCCGTTCCATAGGCGTGCCCTCCAGCGAATAAGTTTGCGTGCCACAGAACAGCAAACCGTATCGGTTCCTGCAAGAAAATAAGAACATACCAAAAAAAATGTGTCTGATGACCCGTCGAATGTTACCCTTTGGCCATGATTGAAAAACTGACCACGGTCGAGAATTTGCGCTGGCACCTGGAGGCCGGTGTCGATGAAAGTATCGGTGATACGCCGGTGGATCGCTTTGCCGAGGTGCAAAAAGTAAGTTCGCCGACACCGGCACCGATGCCTGCTGCCGTGTCGTCGCCGACCCCGCCCAAACCCGGTGCACCAAAACTGCCGGACCGGGCGACCGCGCGGCCCGCGGCACCCATTGTCGCCGATCATTTGCTTCGCGAAGCCTGGGGGCTAGCCGAATCCGCCACAACGGTCGATGAACTGCGCCAGGCCGTCACGGGCTATGACGGGTGTGGCTTGAAAAAAATGGCGACGACCACGGTGTTCGGGGATGGCAATGTGAATGCCAGGATCGTTTTTATCGGCGAGGGACCGGGTGCCGAAGAAGACCGCCAAGGCCTGCCTTTCGTCGGTCCCGGCGGTCAGCTTCTATATAAAATGCTGGGTTCTATCGGGCTTGATCGTTCGAACGTTTACATTTCCAACACGGTGTTTTGGCGACCCCCGGGGAATCGCACCCCGACGGCGGCGGAAACAGCATTGTGCATGCCTTTTGTGGAACGCCTGGTGGAACTGATTGATCCGGACATCCTGGTCACGCTGGGGGCTCCGGCGGCCAAGGCGATGTTGGCGCAATCTTCGGGTGTTGGGCGGCTCAGGGGGAAATGGTTCACCTATTCGACGCCGCGCCTGTCCCGTCCAGTGCAGGCGACGGCCCTGTTTCATCCGTCATATTTGCTGGAATCATCCGCCCACAAGCGTGAAACGTGGGCCGATTTACTGGTCATTCGTGACAAACTTTCGGGATTGTCGTGACGTAGCTGTCGGGATTTTCTTCGCCATTTATGGCGAAATTCATCACCCGGTTCTGCCGGGATGCGCTTTAGGCAGAGGGCAAGGTCAGTCGTACGCTCAGCCCGCCCATGATGGATTTTTCCAGATCGAGAGTGCCGCCGTACAGTTCGACTATATCCCGTGCCACATTCAAGCCGATGCCTGATCCGGGGGTCTGTTCGTCCAGCCGGTGGCCACGTTCAAGAACGGCGCGCAATTCGTCGGCGGGAATTCCGGGGCCGTCATCTTCAATGGTTAATACGACACATCGCTTGCCATCGGGGTCGTTTTGCAATTCACCGGTAATGTTGATCCTGCCACCCGCCCATTTGCACGCATTGTCGATCAGGTTACCAAGCAGTTCTTCCAGGTCCTGTTGGTCGCCCTTGAATACCAGGTTTTCCAGTCCGGCCTGGTTTAATTCCAGTCCGCGATCCTGGTAAAGGATTTTCAGGGAATAAACCAAATCTGCGACAACCGACGAGACGGATGTTTGCGCCCCGATCAAATTTGTCGTGCCGGCCAGTCGGGCTTTCGACAGCTGATGATTGATGATGGTGTTGACGGACCGTAGCTGGTCATGGATCAGCTGACCCCTTTGACCTTTGATTCCTAACGCTTCGTTCTGAATGATCAGAAGTGGGTTTTTCAGCGCATGTGCCAGATTTCCAGCCTGGGTCCGGGCGCGCTCTAACAGGCCCGCATTGTAGTCAAGCAGCGCGTTCAATTCCGTGACCACGGGTTCGACTTCGCCGGGAAAGTCACCTTCCATGAGATGTGATTTTCCAGCCCTGATCTGAGACAGGGACAAATGCAGGTTCCGAAGCGGTTTTAACCCGTATCCGATTTGCAGGGCGATGATGATCAGCAACAGAACCCCAAGGGCCATCAGGACGAGCCTGGCATCGCCGGAAAATTCCTGCACGTCGGCTTCGATATCCGACAGGGGGCCGGCGACAATGTAAGACAGCGGACCCTCAACGCCTGGTAACTGAATGGCCCGGGACAGTGCCCTGAGCGAAATGTTATTTGGTCCTGATATGAGCAGGGCGTTGGATTGGGCAGCCTTCTGCGGATCTGACAGGTCCAGACGGTCCGTCCACAAGGAACGGGAAGATACGATGATCCGATCTCCCTCGCTGATTTGCCAATACCATCCTGATCGCGGCAAGACATATCGGGGGTCGGTTGGTTCCCATGTCAGGTGTACGCCGCCCTGCCCGTCGCTTTCGCTGGCGGCAACCATTTCAGCGACCTGATCGTTCAACCGGTCGTCGAAGCGGGCTTCGATATGGCCCTGAAAGAGCCAGGTCAGCAGGTGCCAGACAATAAAAAGGGCGAAAATCACCCAAAGCATGGACGTGATGACCAGGCGTAGTTTGAGCGAACTAGGCGTCAGCATCACTGTCCCGGATCCGGTATCCCTGACCGCGCAATGTGGTGATAAAGGTGCTGCCAAATTTCTTTCGCAGCCGGTTGATCAGGACTTCAATGGTATTGGAATCCTTGTCTTCGTTCAGGCCGTATATGTGATCCATCAAGTCGCTTTTTGATAATACCCTGTCCCCGTTCATCATCATGTAAGCGGCAAGGCGGTATTCCATGGCGGTCAGGTTAACAGCTTCCCCATGTATGGAAATGGACGATCCAGCCGTGTCGAGCCTGGCATTTCCACATTCAATCACGGCCGTAGCGTTACCACTTTTGCGGCGAATCAAGGCTTCGATGCGGGCTGCAAGTTCTTCCATTTCAAACGGTTTGGCCAGGTAATCGTCGGCACCGCCGCGCAAGCCCGAGACTTTTTCCTGCCAGGAACTTCTGGCCGACAAAATCATAACAGGTGTTTTGTGGCCGCTATTGCGCCAGTTTTCAAGGACGCTCAGGCCGTTCATTCCAGGCAAGCCCAGGTCGAGTATAATGGCGTCATACGTTTCCGTATCACCTAGGAAATGACCCTGCTCGCCATCGTGGGCGACATCGACCACGTAACCCAGGCGTTCAAGTGCTAAGGCCACTTGCCGGGCGATTTCAGTTTCGTCTTCGACAACCAAAATTCTCATTTATTTGTTTTCTTCCACATCCAGCGCGCCATAGGGATCGCCATTAATTTCAAGCGGAATCAATGTTTTGGCGTCGAACAGTATTTCCAGAACCATTCCGTCGGATTGAAGCACTTTTAGCTCGTAGATCCAACTGGTGGGAAGGTCACCTTCTTCATTTTCCGGGGCCAGGTCCACTTTCAGGACACGACCGGGGAATTGGTCCTGCATGGTATCAAGCAATTCGGACAAGGGTGTTACATAGCCGGCGCGTTCTGCCTGGCGAATCAAGTCGGCGTCGGCCATGACGTTTCCTGGCAGCAATGCGCCAAGCAAGGCCAGCAATCCGAACGTATGCGGGAACCGGCATTTCATGAAGAAGTTATTCCATGGCTTCGATCAGGTGATGATCTTTCAAGTCTTTAAACAGGGCATCTACATCACGGGCAACGGTTTGAGCATCTGCATCGGGAAAGGCGATTAGCAGCAGTTTTATCGCCTCGTCGGTATCCAGAGGGTCGGCCAGTGCCAGCCACAAGACCGAACCCGGTCCGTCAAGCTGGAACAAGGCATCGGTTTCCGGTTTGACCAGAAATACGCTGTCGTCGACTCTGCGGATGACGATACCTTTGCTTTGTTTGTAATGCATTGTTGCTCGTTACGTCCTTCAGGCAGACATTCTGACGCCAAAACGTTCGCACAGCAGATCAGCGGCCTGTTCAACTGTCGCATACCTCAAAATATGGGTGTCGGCTTGCCAGGATATTTCAATCAACCTGTCAAGCACATCTGCTGCGGCGACGTTCTTTGAAAAATTTCTCAGGATGATGTTTTTAACAATATCGCTTTCCTTGGCGTGACGTAATTCGGGAGCGAATGTATCGTCCCTTTCCAGCAAGACGATGCCTGAAATGGGGGCGGTCTCTCCAAGTGGGGCGATTTCGTGATTGTGCAGGTCGATATATTGATAGCGTTCATTCGCCGCGCTCAAGCGGGATTTGGCGAAGTTCAGGAATGCGCTTCCGGTCTGGTCCGGGATCGGCCGCCGAAGCCTGGGCAGGATGCCCGGAGCGACGCCAAAATTTCGGTTGTTTTCGATTGGCAAGACATCATCGGAAAAAATGTGGACACCCCGGCGGGCCAGTTCCACCGAAAGGGTGCTTTTGCCGGAACGATAAGTGCTGGGAAAAATGACCAGACCATCGTTGAAGCGCGCGGCGGCACCATGCAGGCACATCATGCCCGTTGCTGTATCCAGGTAAGCCTTGATCAGGTCGACAAAAAAATCACAAACCGCGTCAACGGGATCTTCAAATCCGACGGGCTGGTCCAGCCAACGAGAAGAACGGACGAATTGTGTGCCGATCTTTTCGATGCAAATGACGGGCTCGACATCGTGAGGTCCTTCGTACGGCGCTATATTCCAGCCGCGCAAAAGCTGGCCGATAATCCCACTTAAATCGGCACACCCCGTTAGCACAACGGGGCCGCGCAAATCCGCAAATGAAAGATAGATTGATCTTTTGTTCATTTCCCGACGGTTCCTCCCAGAAAGAAACCGGCCGCCGGGTGAACCGGCGGCCGAGATTAGATATCCAGATCAGATAGCGGCTGTTCCGCCGATCGTTCCACCGGTTGTGCCGCCCGTACCGGCGGTGCCGCCTGTGCCACCCGTGGTCGTGCCACCAGTTGCTGCCGTTCCACCAACAGGGATTGTACCGGCTGCTGTGGTCGTGCCTCCAGTCCCAGTCCCAGTCCCAGTCCCAGTCCCAGTCCCAGTCCCAGTCCCAGTCCCGGTTCCAGCATCGGCGGTTGCGCCGCTTGGTCCGGACCCTCCGTCGGCACTTGACCCTCCCGTCGAGTTGCCACCTGAGCCCGAATTCGCACTTTGGGTATTTCCGTCATCGCTGCCGGAGCCGCCTCCGGCGCTGCTGTTGCTACTGCCGGATCCGCCCCCAGCGCTGTTGCTACTACCGGATCCGCCTCCGGCATTACCGCTGTCGCCACCACCGGACCCACCGCCCGCATTTCCACCGCCGCCACCGGACCCGCCACCGTTATTTCCACCACCGCCACCGGAGCCGCCGCCGTTATTTCCACCGCCGCCACCGGAACCGCCGCCGTTATTTCCGCCAGAGGCCGCTGAAGCCGGATTAAGCTTAAGAAGCACTGGTGTTGTGTAGGCCGCCAACGTGGCAAATCCCAGCTTGACCAGAACATCCCTACGGGAAGAGATTTTGCGCTCTAATACCGTGCTGTTTGTGTCTGTTTTCTGTTCGTTCATGAAAAAAATCCTTTCTTAAGATCCGTGGTTTCTCCCTGAGGGGTACTTTAAATTATTTATTTTGTTCGACGGTCGAATGAACCCACACACCGTCTGCGCGACGACAGGCGTACCGCCGGTTCGTTCTGATGCGTTGTTTATTGCTAAAAACACCTTCGTAGCTGCGGCAGGTGAGCCCTTTGGAATTCGTTTCCATGGTCAATGGATTGATTCCAATGCTCGGGTTGCCTTTAATGCCGTACCAATAATGTATTTCGCCGTTTTTGTTATTCGACAAGGTGTCCTGGACGGCTTTTGTCAGGTCTTGTTGTTCTGCCACTGAAAAGACCGATGAATTGAACCCGTAGGACACCAATTCACGGCGGTCCGATGGGCCCGAAAGAAAGCTGTCACGACGCAGCACATAATGGCCAACTAGCGGCGCGTAATTGTAGGTGCGTGTTTGACGCCAGGTTTTGGCGTTGTAGCGATGGCACACAATCTTGAAAGTGTCATAAGACCCAAGAGCGATGCGTACGGTTTCCGTGCCTTCGACCTTGCACTGCCAGATTTGTTTATATTCCCGGCGGTTGCCGCCATCATTGTCTTCTGCTGTTCTGGTAAAATTGAAATTTTCGGCGTTGCCGACTTTTAATGGCCATAACATGCCAGGCTTGGCGTCCGTTTCAGAAGAACCGCGTCGCGTTGCCGTTTGCCAGTTCAAGTATGGTATCGTGAAATCACGGTAGGTATTGCGCACGACGCCATTGTTGGTGCGCCACGTCAGGATGTTGCCATCCTTGGAAATTACGGTTTCGTTGCGGCCATTGTCATATACGTATTGTTCGCCCGGTGCATAATCGGGAATGGCGGCCAGGGGTAATACCAGTTCTGGCGATTGCAGTTTCTGAATTTCAGCGCACCCGCCAAGCAGCAGGACAAGGAAAACAGCAGGGAACGCGAAGGCAAAAGGCTTTTTCATTAAATCCGTCATCGAAATCAGTTTTCATTCAGACGATATATAATGAAGGCAACCTGTCGCGAACCTTAAGATCATGCCCTGACGCAAAGTTGTTGCGGACGGCGTTATTCGGGGAGAGAAGAATTCAATTCAGACGTAGGAGCTGGTCGTACGAAGTCGACGCGAAATCGTGATCGCCAAAGACTGATAGAATCGATGGGCAAAGCCCGGCACCTGAGTGATGAATTCTTCGATATCTACGCCATCGATGCGAATCAGGGTGGTAAAATCATCGGCGACGACATCTGCACTGACCGTCAGTTTGTCCAGAAAGGACATTTCCCCGAACACCGACCAAGGCCCGAGTCTGGCCAGTTCGGTCACGGCATCATCATGGTGGCGTTCAATGCGAACCGTGCCCTGGGTGACAACATAAAGCGAGCTGTTCGTTTGACCTTGTTTCAGAATGACGGCATTTCGCGGGAAAGATATTCGGTTTCCATGCTCGAAAATCAGCTGAAAATCTGACGATTCCATTTTTTCGAAGGTGGCGACAAAATTATGGAAATAGTCCGGATCTTGCGCCGGAGTGAATATTTCCTTGGTGTCCTGTGTCATCCTGGTTCCTAATGCACGCCAATGCGATTTGATCAAATAATCAGGGCTGGTTTTTTTGCCCACATTCACGATGCCCAAGAATCAGCACCATCCAAATATAATTCTACACCTTGAACCTGAACGGTACCTTAAGGAAATTCCCGTCTGGCAGGGATCGGTTGCCGCCGATTCTCCGATGCTCTATAAATAAGCCGCGTCGGGGTAACCCGGAACCGACAACAGATCAAGTAGCTGGCATGCAAAAATTTAGCGCCCTAGGGGGACGTAGCCCAAATATGATGGCGGCGATAATTCCCATTGTCGCAGTGCTGGTGATGGCCGCGTGCAGTGTGGCGCGTGCCGATGTTACGTCAAACAGCGAAATCGCCGCTATAGCGCCCCCCCGGCACCCTGTTGCCGATGTCGCCATTCCAAGTCCACTGAGCAAGTCCGATGTGGCGCTTTATCGCGATATTTTTGATATTCAAAAGCGTGGCGAATGGAAAAAAGCCGATCGTTTGATCGCCCAATTGGCTGACCCCATACTCATGGGGCATGTGCTGGCACAGCGGTACTTGCACCCGACGAAGTACCGTTCCAAATACAAAGAGTTGAAGGCGTGGATGGACCTGTATGCCGACCACCCTGATGCGCGACGGCTGTATGCGCTGGCGCTCAGACGCAAGCCTTCGAACTGGAAGCGTCCGACGCCGCCCCTTACGGGGTATTTGGCGGGCAGCAGTCACGACATCGTTGGTATTACGCCACCACCGGGAAAGAAATTATCCAAATCCCAACGCCGCGAGGTGCAGGCGATAAAACGGAAAATCCGCAGCCTGCTCAGAAGTGGCTGGACCAAGGCCGCGAAGAACTTACTGGCGGTCAAACGGACACAGAAACTGTTATCCGACTTCGAGATGGACCAGGCAAAGGCCCGACTCGCTGCCGGCTATTTCGGTGCCGGGCGCGACGAATGGGCGATCAAGTGGGGGGCAGAAGCTGCAAATCGGTCCGGGGCCTGGTTGCCGGAAGCTAACTGGACAGCAGGCTTGGCCTCGTGGCGGTTGGGCAAGAAAGCTGACGCCGCCCGGCACTTCGAGGCTGCATCCACGGTTCGCGGCGCATCGGACTGGATGACATCTGCCGCAGCGTTTTGGGCCGCGCGCGCATACCTGATCAGTGGCAAGGCCGAACAGGTCAATCCTATGTTAAGCCGGGCAGCGGCCTATCCGCGTACATTTTACGGACTGTTGGCACGGCGCATTTTGGGCGTCCCAAATAAATTTGAATGGCAGATTCCAAAAACACAACATGATACCTACGGCCGCCTGTTGACATCAAAAGCCGGGCGGCGGGCTTTAGGCCTTGCCCAGGTCGGGCAACAGCCGCGTGCCGAACGGGACTTGCGCGCCCTGGCGGGAAGGTCCGGGCCGGAACTGGCACGCGATATCCTGGTCCTGGCGGGCACGGCCAATATGCCAGCGCTGGCCGTGCGGTTGAACAGGTTGCTCTATCCCGGCGGGGGTGGTTTCGATGCCGCCGCTTATCCGCTGGGGAATTGGCAACCCGCCAATGGCTATCACGTGGACAAGGCACTGATTTTTGCCCTGATCCGGCAAGAATCCGTATTCAACCCCCAGGCCAAAAGCTGGGCCGGGGCCCGTGGATTGATGCAGTTGATGCCGCGCACGGCCAGTTATGTTGCCCGTGACCGGCGCTTCCATCAAGGTGCGGCAACCAGAAGCACTTTGTTTGATCCCAAGGTCAACTTGAAACTGGGGCAGCAGTATATTGAAATCCTGCTCAATGATAAAAAGATCAACGGCGACCTGTTTTTGCTGGCGGCGGCCTGGAACGGCGGTCCCGGCAACCTGAACAAGTGGCGTCGCAATACCAACAGCATGAACGACCCGTTGTTTTTTATCGAAAGTCTTCCCTCGCGGGAAACCCGTATATTTATCGAGCGGGTGCTGGCCAACCTGTGGATATACCGCGATCGCCTGGGGCAGCCCTCGCCGTCGCTCGATGCCATCGCCGCCGGTGACTGGCCGGTTTATGTCGCCCTCGATGAGGAACCAAACAAGGTAGCTGAAAATGTCGAAGATAGATGGATCGCGGGACTTTCTACCCGTTAATATCGCCGTTATGACGGTGTCTGATACGCGTACGCTCGAAAATGACAAATCCGGTCAGGTCCTGGCCGATCGGCTCGTGGCGGCGGGGCATATGCTGGCTGATCGCGCCATCGTTATAGATGAAGCCGATATCATCGTTGAAAAACTTAACCAATGGATCGGCGATGAGGGGATCGATGTGGTCATTGCCACCGGTGGCACCGGACTGACCGGTCGCGATGTCACCCCCGAAGCTTTCGCGCGAGTCGTCGAAAAGGAAATCCCGGGCTTTGGTGAATTGTTCCGCTGGCTCAGCTATCAGAAGATTTCGACTTCGACCATTCAGTCCCGGGCCACAGCGGGCCTGGCTGACGGCACTTATCTGTTTGCCTTGCCGGGCTCTCCGGGGGCGTGCAAAGACGCTTGGGATGATATCCTGGTTCACCAGCTCGACGCCCGTTACAAGCCGTGCAACTTTGTCGAACTCATGCCCCGCCTGAAAGAGCATTTGTAAGCCATTTTTGATAGGCAGCTCCGTCGTCGATGTCTTCCAGTGTTTCCAGTTGCGCCGATGATTTTTCCAGTGCTGCGACATTGACCAATGTGTCGGACAGGGCGTGCGATGTTGACCAGCGCACGTTTTTGAACATATCCCGTGTCTTGAAAGAACGCGTGCTGCCAACCAGCCAATAACCGCCGTCGGCGGCCGGGCCGAAGACGGTGTCGTGCTTGTCCAGGGCTGTGAAGGCGGTCTCTATATGGTGTCGCTCGATGGTGGGAATGTCGGCACCGATCAGGGCTACCGGGCCCGGTGGCAGGGCTTCAATTGTTCGGGCCATGCGATCGCCAAGATCGCCCCTTCCTTGCGAAATCGCATTAACCGTGTCGGGCCAGAATGGAACTTCTGTGAGGGCTGTGTCTGGCGTCAGCGAAATCCAACAGCGCCATTCCGGCCCGGAAGCCATTCGCGTCAGGACCCCCATCAAGGTTTCCCGGTAAAACTTCAGCGCCCCTTCGTCACCGATATGGGCGGCCAGTCGGGTCTTGACGGCCCCCAGTTTCGGCGCTTTGGCAAAGATGACAAGGTGTCGGTTCGGACTCATCGATACAGTCTCTCGATGGTGTGGGGGGGTAGGCCGCCAAAATAAAGTGCCAGACACACTAGGTTGCGCAAGGGTCTTAAAAAGTAGCCGCCTTTCTTGTAGCGATCGGCAGAGGTTACGGCCTCGGCGTCCAAGAATGTGATCCTGTGGCCGCCGATCCGCCGGATCATATCAACATCTTCCATCAGGGGCAGTTCTTTGAAGCCACCCAATTCCCTGTAAAACACGCGAGATATAAGCAAAGCCTGATCTCCGTAGGGTAAGCCGAAAGTACGATTGCGCCAGGCGACAATTTTTTCAAGCCTGCGGGCCGGTGGGGCATCATCATCAAGGCGAAACTTGAAAACGGCGGCGCGGTGACTGTTTTTTGGCGTTGTCATGAAGTCGAACGCGACGTCACGCCAGCCCTTTGATAGTCGGGTGTCGGCGTGCGCGAATAAAAGCCATTCACCGGTCGCCGCCTCGGCCCCTGTGGCCAGTTGGCGCCCTCGTCCGGCCAGGGTAACGACAAAACGGGTGTTATGGGCGGCGGCGATTTCGTCGGTGTTATCGCTTGAACCGCCATCGGCGATGATAATGTCGTCGCCGGGGGCCGGGGTCAGGGCGTCGAGGACCGGGCCCAGGCGCCCGGCCTCGTTCAGGGTTGGAATGATAATGCTTAAGCTGGGAACTTCTGTGTCTGACATGTTCCATCCATAGCATAACCGGGCCGCCCTAGCGGTGGCTTTTTATGGCCATACGGTGCCAGCCGCGTTCGACAGCATTGATGATTTTCAAGGTGGCCGAACTGACCAGGTCATCAAGCGGGGCGGGCCGGTGATCGAAGTCGTGGTGGCGGTGGCGTTCAATTTGGCTCATGTGGGCGAAGTGATCGTGGTTTCGATTGATCAGGTGGTAGGGGTTCATGGTGTATCTCCACTTATTTATAGATTATGAGTTGATTTGCTGTACTCCCATTAATACAAAGGTAAATTGGTGCTTACAAACGAGTACTTTTTGCATTATAAGTTAGAAAAACTAAGGTGTTATGATGCATCATCGCTTGCCGCCGTTAAATGCCCTGCGTGCCTTCGAGGCCGCTGCCCGCCACTTGAGCTTTACCCGGGCGGCCCTTGAACTGAACGTCACGCCGGCTGCCGTTAGCCATCAGATCAAGGCGCTGGAGGATAGTGTCGGGGGGGCACTGTTCGTGCGTCTGACCCGGGCCCTCAGGCTGACGGACAGGGGGCGCGCAGCCTTGCCAGCATTGAGTGAGGGGTTCGAGCGGTTGTCCGAGGCGGCGAAGATTATGACGGGGGGGGCGGAAACAGGCGTCTTCACGATTTCTACAGCGCCTGCATTTGCGGCCAAGTGGCTGGTCGCCAGGCTTGATAATTTTCAGGACTCAAACCCCGGTATCAAGGTTCGGATCGATGCCTCGATCGCCCTTGTCGATTTGCGTCGGGATGGGGTTGATGTGGCAATACGCTACGGCGGCGGCGTGTACCCTGGCCACAGCACGGATCGTCTGTCTGACGAAGAAGTGTTCCCCGTGTGCAGCCCGAAGCTGATGAATGGGCCAAACCCACTGAACAGTCCCGAAGATCTTGTTCATCATATCCTGTTGCATGCGGGATATGCGGCGGATGATCCGACCTATCCGGAATGGCGCATGTGGCTGAAGTCGGCCGGGGTAACGCAAGTTGACTGGCGCAAGGGGCCGGAATTTTCACACGAAAGCATGGCCGTGCAGGCGGCTATCGAAGGTCATGGCGTGGCGCTGGTGAATACCACCCTGGTTAAGGACGACCTGGCCTCGGGTGCGTTGGTCAGGCCGTTCGACCTGGGTATGCCCACCGCCTTTGCCTATTACCTGGTGATTCCCACCGAAACGCTGGATCGGCCAGACATCAAGGCTTTTCGCAAATGGCTGTTGGATGCCATTGTAGATTAGTTTGTTCTTGATTCGTTCCAGTAATCAGGCTATGCAAGATCGATGATCGAGCCAAAAACCGATACCGCTATTAAAGGCCGTGGCGCGGTGGCCAATCCGGTTGGTCGCCATGAACTGCTGGAGCGGTTTAATGTTGATGATGGCTGGGATATTGAAGACCCTGACCTGGCCCCGCTACGCACGCATGTAACGCCCGAGGCCTGCCGTTCGGCGTTGACCTATAACACCTCGCCGGATTTGCCATTCGACCGTTCGATCAATCCCTACCGGGGATGCGAGCACGGGTGTATCTATTGTTACGCTCGACCCAGTCACGCCAATATGGGGCTGTCGCCGGGGCTTGATTTTGAAAGTCGTTTGTTCGCCAAGCCCGACATCGCCTATGTGCTGGAAAAACAGCTGCGCAAGCCCGGTTATCGCCCGGCCCCAATCATGCTGGGATCCAATACCGATCCCTACCAGCCGGTCGAAAAACAACACCGCCTGACACGAAAAATCCTTGAGGTGCTGGCGGCATGTGATCATCCGGTTGCGGTCGTCACCAAGTCGGCGATGGTATTGCGGGATCTGGATTTGCTGGCCCCCATGGCCGAAAAAGGCCTGGTCAGTGTCGCGGTATCGGTGACCACGCTGGACCGTAATTTGGCCCGGACCATGGAACCTCGTGCCGCCACCCCGGACAAACGGCTGCACACCATCGCGGAACTTGCCAGGGCAGGGGTGCCGACCATGGTGTTTGCCGCCCCCATGATTCCATTTTTGAACGATGCCGAACTGGAAAGCATTCTGGCCGCTGGCAAGAAGGCCGGCGCCGTGGCGGCTTCCTATATTTTGATCCGCCTGCCTTTGGAACTGAAAGATTTATTCGAAGACTGGCTTAATCAACACGCGCCCGGAAAGGCCAATCATGTGCTGAGCCTGATTCGGCAAACCCGGGGCGGTGAACTTAACGATGCGACATTTGGCCGGCGTATGAAAGGCAACGGCGAAATCGCCGACCTTCTGGCCAAACGATTCAGGTTGGCATGCCGTAAACAGGGCCTTGGTCCTGCCAAGGCCAGCGGCCTGAAACTCGATACCAGCCTGTTCCGTATGCCCGTGCGGGCGGGCGATCAATTGGCGTTGTTTTGATGGATTGCACGTGCGGCGTGTTCAATCGAGACGGGCAGTCAGGATTTTAAGGCCTGCGGCACCGAAAGCCACGGCGAAAACGGCTTCGAACCACCGTCGCAGCCTGGCGTAGCTGGCTGTCACAGCACCATTTGAAAACAACAGCGCGTAACCATGAAAGATCAGAAAGCTCTGAAATCCGACGGCGGCGATGACAATAACAAGCGCTTCGATGGAAGAATGCGAAGGCACGCCGATTGAAAACAAGGACCCGAAAAACAAAATCGCTTTCGGGTTCGTCAGGTGCAGCATCAAGCCCTTGGAATAGGCCGCACGTGCTGATTGCATCGAGATGCCGGCCACTTCTGTTGCCGACGGGTTGAGCGCAGATCGAGCAGATTTGTACGCCAAAAACAACAAATAACCGGTGCCGAAATAGCGCAGCACTTCAAATGCCCATGCATTGGCCAGCATCACCGCACCCAAACCGAAGGCTGCGGAAATTGACCACAAAAAAGATCCAGTAGTGATGCCAGTCGCGAGGGCAAGGCCGTGACGCCGTCCCGATTTCATTGACGTTCCTGCAATGGCCAGCGTTGCCGGTCCCGGGCTGGCCGCTCCTATTAAAGCTGCTGCGAGGATAAGCGGAAGATTTATGTTTTCTAACATTTTTCAATAGTCGCTTTGCAACCCAATCCTGTCAAGAATGGCCTGGTCGATCCAATCCGGTAGGTGCAAAAATGAACGCCTGTGTTAGGTTTATGAATGCCTGATTATTCTTTGGAACAGATCGCCATCAATCAGGGCCATAGGTCCGTTTGCGGTGTTGACGAGGCCGGTCGTGGCCCGTGGGCGGGGCCGGTGGTCGCCGGGGCGGTGATCCTCGACATGAGTAATTTTCCCGACATTCTTCGCGCCGGTTTGGATGATTCAAAAAAGATAAAGGCAGCAAAGCGGGCGCAATTGTTCGAGGCCCTGCAGGAGCACGCCCATATCGGCATTGGCATCGCATCGGTGCCGGAAATTGATGCCATCAATATCCTGCAGGCAACCTTGAAGGCCATGCAACGGGCGGTTGCTGATTTGCCGCATGTGCCCGCATTTGCCCTGGTCGATGGCAACCGGCCGCCCAAACTTGAATGCGCCGTGCGCACAGTGATCAAGGGGGATGGCCTGTCCCTTTCCATTGCCGCAGGATCGATTGTCGCCAAGGTGACGCGGGACCGCATCATGGCCGATCTGGCGCTGCAGCATCCCGGATATGGCTGGGAGCGTAATGCCGGTTACGGCACAGCCCAACATCAACGCGGTTTGGTAAGTTTGGGCGTCACCGCCCATCACCGTCGCAGTTTTGCCCCGATCGCCAAGTTGCTCGACCCTACATCTTGAGTCCGGCTCAGGATCTGATCCCTACATGTTGGGTCAAAAGATTTATCTAACCCATTGAATCTATTTACTTCTTGACGGAGAGTCCCGGCTGAATCATTCTGCCGCCAGACCAAGCAGCCCTCCGTTGAAGGCTGATACGGTGTTCGAATTTAAAAGAGTCGATCAAATATTCCGGCCTCAAATATCTTCGTTTGAAGCCTGTTTGATCCAAAACTGGGCAGGGAGTGCGGCAGCTAATGCCGCCATAACAAGTTATGACATCAGCGACCAAGAAACCGCGCGGGTTAACGCTCGTCAAATCAGATAAAAGTATTTCCGAGCCGATCAGGGACAAAATTCTCCAGGGTGATTGTATCGAACTGATGAACGCGTTGCCAAAGGCCTCCGTCGATATGGTTTTTGCCGACCCGCCCTATAACTTGCAGTTGCAGGGTGATCTGGTACGCCCGAATCACACAAAAGTTGATGCCGTGGACGATCACTGGGACCAGTTTTCCAGTTTTCAGGCCTACGATGAATACAGTCGTGCCTGGTTAGCTGCGGCACGGCGCGTACTCAAGCCCGATGGCACTTTGTGGGTGATCGGGTCTTACCATAACATCTTCCGTGTTGGCTCCACATTACAGGATCTTGGCTACTGGATGCTGAACGATGTGGTTTGGCGCAAAACGAACCCCATGCCTAATTTCAGGGGCCGACGTTTTACCAACGCCCACGAAACCCTGATCTGGTGTGCGCGAGAAAAGGAATCACGCTATCGCTTCAATTATGAAGCCATGAAAAACCTGAACGAAGATTTACAAATGCGTTCAGATTGGGAATTGCCCATTTGCACGGGCCAGGAACGCCTGAAAGAAGGTGGCCAAAAGGCACACCCGACGCAGAAGCCTGAATCGTTGCTGTACCGGGTTATCCTTTCATCGACCGAAGTGGGGGATGTCATTCTGGATCCCTTCTTTGGCACCGGAACCACGGGCGCGGTGGCTAAAAAGATGGGCCGACACTTCATTGGCCTTGAAAAAGAAGAAAAGTACGTCGCGCTGGCCAAGGCCCGTATCAAGAAGGTTCGCGAAATCAGTGAAGAAGAAATGAAGCTGTATTCCACGCCCATCAAGCGCAACCTGCCGCGCATTCCGTTTGGCCGCCTGATCGAGCGCGGCTTGTTAAAGCCGGGGACCGTGCTGTGTGATAGCCGTCGTCGCCACAAGGCGAGTGTGCGTGCCGACGGCAGCCTGACAACGGCGGACTTCAAAGGCTCTATCCATCAGGTCGGGGCGCATGTTCAAAAGGCACCAGCCTGCAACGGTTGGCAGTTTTGGAATGTGGAGACGAAGGGCAAGTTGGTTCCCATCGATATCTACCGCCAGAAATTGCGCGCTGAGCTGCATTAGAGTACGGTTCGTCTAGACTGGTTTGGAACGATCGTACGAAGGGTGCTTCAATGTCAAAATGGGATGTTCGTTTTTTGCGTCTGGCGCGAGAAGTCGCGACCTGGTCGAAAGACCGCTCGACCCAGGTCGGTGCCGTTATTATTGGCGAAGACCGCACGCCGGGATCCTATGGCTACAACGGTTTTCCACGCAATATTGATGATGAACGGGAAGACCGTCACGAACGGCCCACGAAATACGATTGGACCGAACACGCCGAACGCAATGCCATCTTCAACGCCGCCCGCACGGGCGTGGCGCTTAAGGGCGATACCATTTATGTCACCCATATTCCGTGTGCCGATTGCGCGCGCGCAATTATTCAGGTGGGTATAAGCCGGGTTGTCGCTGATTCCGATTGCATGGAAGGCGGCTTCGGCGAGCGCTGGTCCGATGCCGCTCAAGTGACCCGGGAAATGCTCTCCGAAGCGGGTGTCGCGCTTGATCTGGTCGACGTTGTCGAGGAAAACGCCTAAAAAAAACGAGACCATTTGGTCTCGCTTTTTAAATCGTCGTACCGGGAAATGTTACCGCGTTGGTACAGGCTCGTCGCCGGAATAGTCATAAAAGCCACGCCCGGTCTTGCGTCCCAGCCAACCGGCTTCGACATATTTAACCAGCAACGGGCAGGGGCGGTATTTGGTATCGGCCAAGCCGTCGTGCAGCACGTTCATCACCGCAAGACAGGTGTCCAAGCCGATAAAATCAGCTAATTCCAACGGCCCCATGGGATGACGGGTGCCCAGTTTCATGGAGGTGTCGATGGCTTGCACCGAACCAACACCTTCATACAATGTATAAACGGCCTCGTTGATCATGGGCAACAGGATGCGGTTGACGATGAAGGCCGGGAAATCTTCTGCGTTGACCGGGGTCTTGCCCAGTTCGAGCGTTAATTCGCGGATAGCGGAATAAGTATCCTCGTCCGTCGCGATCCCCCTGATCAGTTCGACCAGTTCCATGCGCGGAACCGGGTTCATGAAATGCATGCCGACAAACTTGCCAGGCCGGTCGGTTTGTGCGCCCAGGCGGGTGATCGAAATCGACGACGTGTTCGATGCGATCAGGGTGTGTTCGGGAACGACGTCGCAAATCTTTTTGATGATGCTTTTTTTGAGTTCTTCGTTCTCGGTGGCGGCTTCGATCACCAGGTCGCAATCCTTGAAGTCTTCATAGGCGGTGCCGGTGGTGATGCGGCTAAGGGCGGTATCCATGTCCGACTGGGAAATCGTTGCCTTCTTGACCATCCGGGTCATGCCGTTGGAAATTGTCTGAAGGCCGACTTGCAAACGGTCTTCGTCGATATCAAGAAGATGGACATCGTGGCCCGCCAGCGCGCACACATGCACGATGCCGTTACCCATTTGCCCGGCGCCGACGATGCCTATTTTATTTATGTCGGTAGACATATTGATTTCCTAAATACTATTTGTCGAGTTCTGCCGAAAGCTCAGGCAATGCCTGGAACAAATCGGCGACCAGGCCATAATCTGCGACCTGAAAAATCGGAGCTTCTTCGTCTTTATTGATGGCGACAATGACCTTGCTGTCTTTCATTCCGGCCAGATGCTGAATGGCACCTGAAATGCCAACGGCGATATAAAGGTCCGGCGCAACGACTTTGCCGGTTTGGCCAACCTGATAATCATTGGGCACATAACCTGCATCGACGGCGGCGCGCGAGGCACCAACTGCGGCATTCAGCTTGTCGGCGATTCCTTCCAGAAGCGGGAAATTATCGCCGCTTTGCATGCCGCGGCCACCGGAAATGACGATCTTGGCGCTGGTCAGTTCGGGGCGTTCCGATTTGGTCAGTTCCTGTCCCAGGAAGGTTGACAAGCCCTGATCCCCGCCGCCCGAAACAGCTTCGATGGCCGCGCTGCCGCCTTCGGTGGCGGCGGCCTCAAATGCCGTGCCGCGTACCGTGATGATTTTTGGCGTATCGGCGGTCTGAACGGTCGCCAGTGCGTTGCCGGCATATATGGGCCTGACAAAGGTGTCGGGCGCGACGACCTCGATGATTTCGGATATTTGCGCCACGTCGAGAAGGGCTGCGGCGCGGGGCAAGATGTTTTTGCACGATGTCGTCGCCGGACCGACGATATGGCTGAAGCTTCCGGCCAGATCGACCAATAGGGCGGCGATGTTTTCAGCCAGACCATTTGCGAAGGCGGGGTTATCGGCAACCAGAACCTTGCTGACACCGCCGACCTTGGCGGCGGCCTGAGCCACGGCATCACAACCATGACCGGCAACAAGAATGCTGACGTCGCCCATTTTCCCGGCTGCCGTTACAGCGTTAAGGGTTGCGGCTTTCAGTTCCGAATTATCGTGTTCGGCAACGACAAGTATGCTCATCAGATAACCTTCGCTTCATTGCGGAGTTTGTCGACCAAAGCGGCGGCATCGGCGACGATTTCGCCAGCCTCGCGTTTGGAGGGTTCAACCACTTTCAAGGTGGCCACCCGGGGGCTCACATCAACGCCCAGTTCATCGGGGGTCATGGTGTCGATGGTTTTTTTCTTGGCCTTCATGATGTTGGGCAGCGAGGCATAACGCGGTTCGTTCAGGCGCAGATCGGTGGTCATCACGGCGGGCAAATTGACGGAAATGGTTTCCAGTCCGCCATCGACTTCTCGTGTCACGGTGGCCTTGCCATCTTCCATTACCAGCTTTGATGCAAACGTCGCCTGTGACCAGCCCAGCAGGGCGGCCAGCATTTGGCCGGTCTGATTTGCATCGTCATCAATGGCCTGCTTGCCGACGATGATCAGGTCGGGGCTTTCCTTGTCGGCGATGGCTTTTAGCAACTTGGCGACGGCCAGGGGCTGCAGGTCAGCATCGGTCTCGACCAGGATGCCGCGGTCGGCGCCCATGGCAAGGGCCGTGCGAATGGTTTCCGAACACTGGGCGACGCCCAGGGACACGGCGATCAATTCGCTGGCTGTGCCGGCTTCTTTCAGCCGGATGCCTTCTTCGATGGCAATTTCATCGAAAGGATTCATGGACATCTTGACGTTTGACGTCTCGACACCCGTGTTGTCCGATTTGACGCGAATCTTGACGTTGTAATCAATGACCCGCTTGACGGCGACAAGTACTTTCATGGAGGACCTACGCATGACCTGGAGGTTGCTACGATGCGAAGCGTCAAAATGTTTTCAAGATCTTATTTAAGGCATTGAAAACAAGAATAAAAATTTAGTTTCGAAACACTTCGCAGTCGCACAATAAGATCAATAAACAGTCGTGTCAACGCCGCCATGTATGGCCTTGAAAGCGGCTTTAACGACGCTTTAGTCGTCGGTGGGGTTTGTGCCGAAATCCGCTAAATCCGAATTCGGTATGCCCAGGTAGATCGGATCCGCCTTGTCGCGATAAATGTTGTCCTTGGCGTTGTAGACGTATCTGGAAAATCCGTGTTTGTCGGTAATCAAATACTTGCCGATATCAAATCCGCCCTGCTCGTTATGTGCGCCTGTCAGATAGCATTTGATCGAGGTGATGCGGTCACCTGAAAGTTCCAGACCTTCCAGGTTGGATAAGGATTTTTGGGCTTCGTCGATGAAAGACGGGGTATCAAGTTCCCGCACGGTGCCGGATTGACTGTCGGGCATGTGGATATTGAAATCGCCCAGCAATACCTGTCCCGGTTTTGCCTGGTCGATCATTCGGGCCAGTTCGATGGTCACGTCACCGACGATGTAGCTGTAAATGGTCGGATTCAAACCTTCGGATTGGAAAAATTCGTAGTGGTCGCCGATGTGGAAACAGGCTCTTAAGTGTGGCGTGGTCTGAGCCTTGGTATTGCCCTTGGACCGGGCGATGGCATTGTCGGCAAGTACCAGATGCATGAAGTGGTACAGCACGACGTTGTCCTGAACACTGTTTTCGCGGTTCCAGATATAAAAACCGTCGCCGGTTGTGGTGCGTGTAAACTGAAGGTCGATCTCTTTACTCATCAGTTTCGAGTAGGCTGAATTGGCCGAAAACGCCAGGCTGTTCAATTGGGTTACCTGTTCGAGCGGTGAATACAAAGAAAAACCGACAATATCGAACAGCGCCACGGCCCGGTCCCTGACATAGGAAATGCTGTATTTTTTGACGATGTCCTCAAGACGTTTGAGATCGATGTCCGTTTCCGGGTCAAACGGCAGGTCCAGCAGGTCGGGGGTCTGCCCCAAGAGCTGGCAAATATCGACCATGCGTTCGGGCGGCATGATTTTAGCCCCCGTGATGATGTCGATGATCGGGTCGCTTTCATCTGGCCCTGCGGGCTGATGTTCATGGGCAAAATCGGCGATGGTATAGTGAGGAACGACAAGCACTTCCAGGCAGTTCGGGCCTGGCGTACAGGCCAGAATAATATTGCGCCCCAGGCCCCACATTTTGTGAAGCTTTTCATCCAGGTACCGTAAGTTGATCTCGTTTGTTTCTGGATCGGTCGGGGTCGGCTCGTCGGCCATGGTGTCTCCGGTCAAATGATGCGTATCGGGGGCTTCGGATTTAGTGTCGATCTTATATATGTCTGGTATTGCGAAATCTCAAAACGAATCAGCGGTTGCCGCCGGGTTGCCACAAAACGTCGGCCCGGCCCTGATCGTTCGCCTTGCGGGCCAGTTGGAACAAGTGATCCGACAGTCGATTGATGTACCGCAAGGACGCGGGATTGACCGCTTCTATGGTCATTAATTCACTGATCAGCCGTTCGGCGCGTCTTGCGATGGTGCGGGCTAGATGCAAATGAGCCGACGCCG
>Ga0316204_10005316_pt1 | contig 21481 bp, 27 predicted proteins | sample 6monrhotite_MG_2_FD_205661 | JGI IMG/M metagenome (GOLD analysis project Ga0316204, IMG submission 205661) | Microbial mat bacterial communities from mineral coupon in-situ incubated in ocean water Damariscotta River, Maine, United States -... | ecosystem: Environmental > Aquatic > Marine >... | reverse complement strand
AGCAGAGAGAAGCGATAAATTTGAAAAATTGACGTTTACAAGGGGGAGAATTGCTACTTCGATGCATAAATTCCTGCATCAGATGTCGGCACGGCTCATTTTAAAAATAGTTTTGCAAGAAGCTCATAAAAGAAATGATTTTTAAGATTGCCTTCCAATCTTCCTGCTTTGAGAACGTCCACTGCTATGAGGATGAATCTAATGCAAACTCGATTTCTAGTTTAAAAAAGATAGGTTTTAGCATAGACCCATCAAAAGCCAGAAGGAACACTACCGTTCTTGGACGCGAAAGAAATCAATTGTATTTTGAGATGCAGCGAGCTGATTATATTCAAGGTAATAGGGTGAAATATGCTTGAGATTGTTTTTGTATGAGTACTTGCGGAGGTCAATATTGGATGATTAAATCGAGTCGGATTCATATGGCACTCGGTTAAACAAATTAGATGCAGACTCGTAGTAATAATTAGACCCTACTTACTCCCACTTTAACGCGAACATTGATCGAAATGCCAATATGCGAATAATGCCGACATGATTCTAAAGCTAGCCCCCCACCTGATTGTCATCGCCATACTGTTATTGAACTCTGGCTGCGCGACGTATCTGCCCGCGCGTACTGACAATGTCTGCTCCATATTCCGGGGTGAGCCCGACTGGTACGAAGCCGCCAGCGATGCCAACAAACGCTGGGGAACGCCAGTCTGGGTGATGATGGCGATCATCAATCAAGAGTCACGTTTTGTCGCCGACGCCAGACCACCAAGAGACTGGTTCCTTTTTATCCCGCTATCGCGCAGCTCATCGGCTTACGGTTATGCTCAGGCACAAGATCCGGTGTGGCGAGAATACAAAAGAAACACCAGCAACAGCGGCCATGACCGCGACGATTTTTCCGATGCCATCAACTTTGTTGGCTGGTACACCCACACAACACAACGCAGCCTCGGCATCTCCAAATGGGACGCATACAATCAGTACCTCGCCTACCATGAAGGAAAGGGCGGTTATAAACGCGGCACCTGGAAAAGCAAGGGATGGCTCAAGCAAGTAGCCAGAAAAGTCCAGCGCAAATCGGCTACTTACAACGCACAACTGAAAGTATGCAAAGCAGAACTGGACGACAAGGTGGATAGCTGGTTTTAAATAATTCAGTTCGTGTGGGCGCAATACCCGTTGGTTATTGCACCCTTGTGAGCTGATGACTTCGTAAATGTACTCAAAGAAGTGAAAGCGCTAAAGTGATTGCACTGCTTAAATAGACAATAGTGCAACCATGGGCCGTCCTCTATTGTTGGTATACAAAATCACTATGCGCGTACTATTACACCCATCTGAACTCCCTGCGTGCTTGACATACCATAATTGGTATATTCATAATGCAGCATGTGGGAAATCGAAGAACACCGCCGCGTAGACAAACAGCTTTCAGGCTCTGTCCCTGTTGAGGCTCTTAAGCGTTACGAGAAATGGAAAGACATTGCCAGAATCTCGGGGCCACGGGGGTTGCGACTCATCAAAGGCTTTCACGATGAAGCTCTGTCAGGCGAGTGGAAAGGTCATCGCTCTTCAAGGCTAGGGCTACAGTGGAGCGTGATTTACCGAGTTGTTGCCAATGTGTTGTTGATCCAAGTTGTTCAAGTTACCGCCCATGATTACAGGAGGCCATGATATGAAAGAGTTTAGCCCCGCGAAAAAACGAGTTGAAGTCTCGGTTGGAGAGTCTGTTCGCATGTTGCGAGAGCTTCAAGAGTTGAGCCAAAGCCAACTCTCCGAGCTTACAGGTATTCCTCAAGCCACTATCTCAGCCATAGAAAACGGCAGAGTGAATTTAGGTGTCGAGCGCGCGAAGGTTTTTGCCCGAGCCCTTCAATGCCATCCTGCTGTACTTGTATTTCCTGGCTGGGATGTTCCACTTGCGCACGGAGCATAAGCTGCTCCCACCCGGTTAAGACAAAGTTATACGGCTTCAGCGCCTGCTTGAGCGCAGTGCTTATCCGCCGAATTGAGCGAGCGAGTAGAAAGTGGATTTAAAACATCCGGTGCAATGCCCGTTGGTTATTTAGACCTACGCAGGCAGCTTAAATAGACAGTAGTGAAACCGTGCTCCGTCCCCTATTGTTCACAGCATATCTGGGGGGATTTGTTTCTGTTGAACGCAAGGTTTTCTACAGCTTCGTTAGGCAATTTATTATAATGTTATTTTTAAGGAGTAATTATGACTACTATTCAAGCGATTGAACAAGCAGTTCAGCAATTGCCAGCAAATGAATTGGCCGAATTTCGTCAGTGGTTTACTCAATTTGATGATGCAGTTTGGGATGCTCAAATTGAAGTAGATGCAGGTGCGGGAAAACTAGATGTGCTGGCTGCTGAAGCGCTGGCTGAATATCATGCGGGTGCAGCGCGAGAGCTTTGAAGCATTTTGCCTCATCAAAGTTTTGGCAATGTTTCGACGCGTTGCCAGCTCATATCCAGAGCCAAGCTCGGGATAGGTACGAACTTCTCAAGAATGACCAAAAACATCCCTCGCTACAATTTAAGCACGTAAAAAATGGAGCATTTAGAAGTGTTCGAGTAAGCTTGGGTTATCGCGCAATTGGCGTTCCAGTCGATCAAGGTGTTCAGTGGTTTTGGATCGGAAGTCATGCGGCCTACGATAAATTAATTGCTTAATTTGCGTAAATCATATTTTTAGCCTCATTAGACTACGGAAAGAGACGCGGGAGTATTGATGGCAACAAATAAGAATCAACACTTTGTTCCACGATGTCACTTGCGACCATTCACGCTTGATTCTGCTGATGCCGCCATAAGCGTATTCAATATCGATCGCAAGAAATTATTTCCAAATGCACCTGTTAAAAATCAGTGCTCTAAAGACTATTTTTATGGCAAAGATGAAAATCTTGAAAAGGCAATTCAGTTGATCGAGTCAGGATATGGACAAGCCCTGCGTGACCTTATTAGTAACAATTGTTCTTTCACGGAAGATAATAAAACGGTCTTTAGTAAGTTCTGGCTTTTTCAACATCTTAGGACGGAGGCTGCAGCGAAGCGTACTGTCGAAATGTGTAACACAACCAGAGCATTTGCAGACCTCCCCGCAGGGGAGTTGGCACTCGAAATTAAGGATGCAGTGCAGATTGCTTGTGCCACTTTTGCCGACTCAATGCATATGATTGACGATCTGAAATTCTGCATCATCAAAAACAAGTCCAACGTCCCATTTGTCACATCAGATAACCCAGCGGGTTTAACGAATAAATGGCATTTGGAGACGGATAGAGTTTCAGGGCATTCCTTTGGTATAGGTTCAGCTGGAATGCTGGCGTTCTTACCCCTTACACCAAAACTACTGTTTCTCGGCTATGACGGCGACGTTTATAGCGTCCCTAACGAAAAGGGTATTGTTGAAATAAAAAATGCTCGGGATGTTATCTCACTTAATCAACATCAGTACCTGCAGTGCGTCGCCAATGTCTATGTGCATGATGCTGCCTACGAAGAAACGCTGATCCGGCATTATTCAGAAATTGAGTTAGCTCGTCCCAAGGCACGGCATATTGTTCATTACGCTGAACTGGAACGCATCGTAGGTGAGCACACACGCTACGTAGTTGTCCCACCGGGAGAGCGAGACAAAACAAAGGAAGCCATCATGCATTCTCAGGCTATTCACCCTAACCCAAAAATCTGGCCCAGCCAAATCCGAATTCGACACAATGGATCTGTCTATACCAATGGCACTGGCATGGGGTATGTTCGGTTGTCTCGTACACTTGAAGCTTCAAGGCGAGAATTTTGGAGAGAGCGTATTTAAAAAATCCAATCAATGGCATCAGGCAAGATTGCTCCTCTTTTACACTCACACAGCTGAGTGTTTAATTGGAAACGTAATTTCCTCCCTCTGCACACCATTCCTTAATGATATATTCCAGCCCAAATGACAATCAAACTCGACCAAATAATCCCGCGTAACAGCACTTCCAGCTTTAAGTATGAGGCTAGAGAAAGTATATTTGGCAGGGTGGATGTGTTGCCATTATGGGTTGCTGATATGGATTTTGCTGCGCCTGAGGGGGTGCAGCGGGCGTTGTTGGAGCGAGCTGCGCATCCGATTTATGGTTACACCATGGTTCCGGAATCCTTATATGAGTCACTCATTGACTGGTTAAGGACGCGTCATGGCTGGGAAGTGCAGCGCGAATGGATTATGTTGTGTCCGGGCGTTGTGCCTTCTTTACATGCAACAATTCTTGCGCTCACGCAGGCTAATGATGGGGTCATTGTGCAGCCTCCCGTGTATGCGCCATTCCTTGCTGTGCCTAAGGTAACTGGTCGCCGCGTAGTGCTTAATCCGCTCAAGCTTGAGCATGGGCAATATCGTTTTGACCTTGAGCAACTTGATCGCTGTGGTGAAGAGGGCGCGCGTTTGCTGATTTTGTGTTCGCCGCATAATCCGGTCGGACGGGTGTGGACGGAGCAAGAATTGCAGAGGCTGTTAGATGTTTGCCAGCGCCACGGCATTACGGTGTTGTCGGACGAGATACATGCCGACTTAACTTTTCCTGGTATTCGACATACCCCTCTTGCTCAATTAGCGCAGGATAAGGTCAACGTCATTAGCGCTGTTGCGCCTAGCAAGACCTTCAATATTCCCGGACTCGGTCTATCTGCGATGATTGTGCCGCGCGAAAGTGATCGAATCGCGATAGCGCAAGCTTTCGATTTGTTGCATGTCATTCCGGGCAATCCGTTTAGTATCGTGGCGTTCGAAGCCGCCTATCGCGAGGGCGCAGCTTGGTTGGATGACTTGTTGGACTATCTTGTTGCGAGCCGTGATTTCATCCGCGAATATTTTCAGCAGCATCTGCCGAGAATCAAACTGATTGAGCCAGAAGGCACTTATTTGGTGTGGTTAGACTGCCGAGAGATGGGTTTGAGCGACACGCAGCTTAAGCATTTTTTTGTGCATGAGGCAGGGTTAGGATTGAGTCCGGGTACTATGTTTGGTGAGCAAGGCAGCGGCTTTATGCGTATGAATATCGGTGTGCCGCACAGTGTTATTGCTCAGGCGCTGGAGAATATTGCTGCTGCCGAACGCGCGCGTCAGGTTTTGCCGTAGCGCAATACTAGCAAGATTCCCCCGAGTATCAGTAATGAAGCGACTAGCAAATCTTGCGTGAATACTTCGCCCAATAAGATGACTCCGCCCAAGGCGGCGAGAATCGGTGCGCTGAGTTGTATCGTCGAAGCCGTCATGGCGCGCATGTGTTGCAACACGCGATACCACAGCACATAACCCAGTCCCGAAGCCAATGCGCCAGACAGCACGGCATACAGCACACCTTTTGCGTCTAGATGTAGCCAGGGTAGGGTGTATAAAGATAAGGCGATAGTCAGTGGAACTGCACGTAGAAAGTTACCCGCCGTCGCCGCAGCGGGATCAGCTAGACCGCGCCCCCAAAGAGAATACATTCCCCACGCGATGCCGCTCAGCAACATCAAGATCGAATCCAGCATAGAGGGCGCTTCTACACTGGGCGATACCAGAATTACCAGCCCGGTTAGTGCAGCGGTAAAGCCTGCCCCTTGCAACGCACTCATGCGTTCACCCGCGATGAATCCAGCGAGAACCATTGTCACCTGAACCGCGCCGAAGAGTATTAATGCACCCGCGCCAGTGTTGATGCTGCGGTAGGCAAATGAAAAGGCGACGGCGTAGATGAACAAGGCCAGCGCACTGCGCCAACAGCCGTGCTTGAGCGGCGACTGATGCTGCCAGCGCATCAGTAAATAGAGCATCGCAGCACCAGAAAGCAGACGCACTGAGGTAAAGCTAGCGGCATCAATGCCTGTCTCCTTGAGTGCCATACGGCACAGCAAGGAGTTGGCCGCAAAGGCGATCATGGTTAAGGCTGTGTAAGCGACGAGGTGAGTTTTATTCATGCTAAGCCGGATAAATCCTGTTTTTGTCCCGCAAGCGGGGCTTGTTCGATCAACTGGATTCCCGCTTTCGCGGGAATGACGGGCTTTTATTCATTAACAAGATTCGCAAGAGGAACCAGAGGCGGCCCCAGTAAAGCCTGCCTACATCTTCGTTGTTTTGAATTTCTCTGTGTCTCTGTGTCTCTGTGGTGATGGATTTTTTCTAGCGCATTTTCTTCTAGGATTACCTTAACGTGCTTGGCGTGCAATATGGCGCGGCTCTGATGCGGACAGGCTCAAGTAGTGCACGTTGAACAGGCCGTCATGGTCGCTCCATGTTGATTTTAGATGCCAACCTGCGCTGCTGGCTAGTTGCTGAAATTCATGTGCAGTATATTTATACGAGTTCTCGGTGTGAATCGTTTCACCTTCAGCCATCGGGAACGTTTCCTTGCCCAATTGAATATGCTGATCGCACTGGCTAACTAGGTGCATCTCAATCCGTCCCTGAGCCGCGTTGTAATAGGCATAGTGGGAAAATTGCTCGGTATTGATTTCGGCATCGAGTTCACGTTGCATGCGCGTCAGCAAATTGAGATTGAATGCGGCGGTATGTCCTTCTGCATCGTTGTAGGCGGCATTGAGTCGCTCGGGGGATTTCTTGCAGTCCACGCCGATTAATAATGCGCCGTTGTCGCCAAGTACTTGTGCGGCATGCTCGAGTAATTCCACTGCGCTTTCAGGAGTGCAATTGCCGATGGTCGAGCCGGGGAAAAAGATGACTGGCCTCTGCTCGGAATATTGTTCGAGCGCGTGGGCGGGAATCTGTGAGTAGTCGGTACATAGCGGCTGCATGCGAATTTCTGGAAACATCTCTTGCAGGCGTTGTGTGCTTTGCAGTAAATGCGTTTCGCAGATGTCGATTGGCACGTATACCGCATCGTTGGCTAAGTGCTTTAATAATAAAGGGGTTTTGGTGGCGCTGCCGCTACCTAGCTCGATCATCACGCAGGAGGTGCCGATTAATTCGGCCATTTCAGCACCGTAAAGTTCTAGGATGCCAGTTTCGGTGCGCGTCGGATAATATTCAGCAGAGGTACATATATTGTCGAATAGATGCGAGCCGAGAGCGTCGTAAAAGAATTTAGGCGGGATGGTTTTAGGCTGCTGGCGCAATCCGTCAAGCACGCAGTCTAGGAAGTCATCTTGTTCTTCTTCTATTACTGATTGTAGTTGGGGTGATTCATTTTTCATCATACATCCTCCGCCAAGCGTAGACCAGAGAACATCCAACGGTCTGCGGCTCGGAAAAAATTACGGTAACTGGCGCGTATATGGTCTTGTGCTGTGAGGCAGCAACCACCACGTAACACCATCTGATCGCTCATAAATTTGCCATTGTATTCACCCAAGGTACCGGGCAATGGACGAAACCCCGGATGCGGTAGGTAAGCGCTCTGTGTCCACTCCCACAGATCGCCATAAAGTTGTGTCATGCCTGCTTGTTGCGCAGCTTGCGGTATATACAAACCGTTATCTAGGAAGTTTCCGGCAATCGGCTGAGTGCTGGCCACATGTTCCCATTCCGCTTCAGTTGGCAAGCGTTTGCCAGCCCAGCGCGCATAGGCATCGGCTTCGTACAGGCTCAAGTGCGATACGGGTTCGTTCATGCGCAATTCATGCGCGCCAGTTAGATCGAAGTGTCTCCAGTCATTGCCTTCTTTGAACCAATACAAAGGCGCTTGCCAGTGTTGGGTGTTGACCGTGCTCCATGCATCAGAAAGCCATAGATCTACACGTTGATAGCCCCCGTCATCTATGAACGCTAGGTACTCGGCATTGCTGACCAGCCGCGTAGCGAGTTTAAAATCCTGCAAATACGTTTTATGTCGGGGGCGTTCGTTATCGTATGAAAACCCCTTGCCATCGTGACCGATTTCCACGATACCGCTAGCGAATTCCTGCCAGCCCATATTTGAAGCTGGCATGGATTGCAGTGCAACAGGGGCGCTGTGATAGGCTGGTTGTAGTGGGTTAATAGAAAAATTGTACTTGGTATCCATCAACAGTAATTCTTGATGCTGTGTCTCATGCTCAATGCCTAGCTGGGTCCGCAGCAGAATGTCTACGGCATGTTGCTCCGGCATGTTGCTTAGCAAGTCTGCAATGGCTGCATCGACATGATGCCGAAAGCGATATATCTCCGCGACCGTGGGGCGAGACAGCATCCCGCGTTGTGGCCTAGGGAAGAAGGTGCCCGCTGTCTCGTAGTATGAGTTAAAGAGATGCGCAAATTCAGGATTGAACATGCGGTATTTGGCAGAAAATGGAACCAGAATGAACATCTCAAAAAACCAAGTGACATGCGCCAAATGCCATTTTGGCGGGCTGACATCAGGCATGGCCTGAATACAGTAGTCCTCGGTTTCGAGTGGTGCGCAGAGTGATTCCGACCTTGCGCGAACTGTCTTGAAGCGATTAATTAATACTGTTATATCCATTGTCACTTTATCCTTCTACATTTACACCACACCAGAATGCGATGTGGCCTTTTATGCGTGCAGCCATTGCTGAGGGTTCAGCGTAGTACCATGCCGCATCCTCATTCGTCTTTCCGTCCACCACAATATTGTAGTAACTCGCAGTTCCTTTCCACACGCAACTAGAGTGAGTATCAGTAGAGTGCAAATACTCCTGTTTTACCGCCGAGAGAGGGAAATATACATTACCTTCTACACGGTGAATTTCGTTAGATGGTGCTTCAGCGATTACTTGGCCGTTCCATGTTGCTTTAGGCATGATGTTCTCCTTTGAGTGAATGATACGACAATTGCCGTTCATCAATGAGTCGATCAATACCACCTCAATCTTACAACGATATTAAATTATAACCACGCCCGCTAGCCACACAGTGAATATTTAGCTTTTTCCAATAGATGAGCCGCTGGCAGCATCAGACTACTTCAAAATGACATGCTCAACAGCGCTGAATAATGCCCTCTGGGTGCATTATTCACTAAATTTGGATACATTGAACCTATCAACCCTGATAGGTGTTTTTTGATGAGGAATGTGATAAGGGGTGAAATTCAGGGCTGGAAAAGAGTTTGCGGCTATCAGGGGCGCTATAGTTTTTATGCTTGAGGAGCCGTGCTTACCATATTTCGTTAGCTTCGATTACTAAGCGTGTTGACACTCTGTTTGACAGAGTCATATACTCTGTCAAACAGAGTTAACCTATCGGAGAGACCTTATGCCGCACCTCGCCACACAGCAACTCGATTCAATTCATTCGATGTTATCTGCGGGAAACCGCAATCTGCGCATCGAAAGTCATACTCTGATTCTGTGGGGGCTGACTGGCGGTATCTTGAGTCTGTTTAGTAACAACATTCTGACTTACAAACAGTTTCCCGATAACACTCAACATGCACTGGCATGGTTGCTGTTGCTGCTGATTAGTTTCGGTGGGGTCGCCATCATAGATTGGCACCTGACTCGGCGCGCCAAGCAGGTTCGTGATGAAACATGGTCATTTATTCATAAGCAGGTCATTAAAATATTCTGGTTGTTAATCAGTGTCGGAACACTGCTGACCTTTGCAATGTTTTTCTTCGGGGGCGGCTACATGGTCTTCGGTGTGTGGATTATATTGACTGGGATGATCCTGTTCGTGCATGGCTTGTTTTCCGAAGAGATGCTGGAATGGGCTGGAGCGTTGATGATACTTATTGGCGTGATGACTTTGGGCTTTCAGTTGCCATTCGAAACGACTAAGTGGATCGCGGCATCAAGTTTCGGTATCGGTTGTCCCTTGCTGGCAGTCATGCTGGATAAAGGCCGATCTCTGCCATCATGGAAACGCTTGTTGCAATCCACTATATGGGTTGTTGCCGTACTCACACTGCCTTTGCTAGCGCATCGCAACGCTGCCTCCAGCACCATGCCAGACATGCCCTCAATGCCGCTCTCCTTATATTTGGAATTAAGCGATGTGTCGGGTTTACATCTTGTGACGATTCCCGCCGGAACCGAAATTCCAGTCAAGCTTGAGATTTCAGGCGACATTTTCGATAAGGCGAGCAATCCTATATTTCCTTTAAAGACTGCCACTCCCATTGAAGTTGCCTTGCGCGATGGCAAGCTCACTGGCGATACACGTTTCATTGGCGGAACGTGGCTGTCCGTAGAGAAAACCATGTTGATTCAGATTCCTTGGATTAAAGCGGCGCTGACACCTGAAAAAGGCGCGGTATTGCGAAGTAGTCTGATAGTCAACGTCAGAGATCAACCCACCCCCTAAACACCAAGGAGATATTCATGAAATTCGTTCGTATCTTAATTGCCGCAACTATGTGTGCAGCCCTCACTGCTTGTGCCGGTTTCCCCCCTAGCGCTACTGAACTTGCCAAAATGCCGCTAATCCAGTTTGGTCAGCCGCTTCCAGAGGGTGGCAACTATGTATTGCATTTTCTTGCGGGCACGCCGCTTCCTGTCTCCAGCATTGTAGATGGCAGTCTGTTCGAGCACGCTGCTCAGTCCACCTTTAACGTGACTCTCAAGCGCGATGTATATATGTATCGAAATTTCGCCAGCTTCGATAAACAGCATTGGCTACGTGCCGATAAAGTTATTAAAACTCAGTTGCAACTCAATATCCCACAGAAGGATGGCAGCCATGCTGGAGTGCTACACATCACAATGGATCGAAAATAGGAGAAACCATGGAAATACTTGACCCCCTGTTGCACCAGCCCCTACGCACTCAACTTGCCGCTTTTATGGCAGGGGCGGGCGAGGCTACTTTCACGGAACTCAAGCGACAACTAGATGTTTCCGACGGCAATCTGGATTCGCATCTAAAGAAACTGATCGCCGCCGATTATGTGAGCATCCGTAAGGATAACAGCGCTGCACGTACCCAAACTTGCTATACCTTGACCGAGACAGGGCGTGCCGCATTGCAAAGCTATATTGTTGCGCTGCAAAAAACCTTAGCGTTCAACAGCCCCTCGTCCTTAGTTCAAGACCAAGGTCGCGGGGCGAAACTTAAGCAGACGTAATTGGCTTATTCAAATGAACTGGAAGCAATCTCATATTATGTTTGAGTGCGGCAACTTCGCCGAGGTCTCATGACTAGTTCAGCGAGTTTTGCGAGCAATTTCTCAGGAAGTTTTCGTCTGGCATGGATATTGGTCATTTCGATGTTACTGCATGTGATCGTGCTGTCTCAAGTTAACTGGAATCGCGCACATACACCATCAAGCCCGTATCGCTTTACGGTTAACTTAGTCTCCTCTTCAACAAGCCATTTGAAAAAAATTATTCAAGATAAGGTGCGGCCCAAAGAGAGTGCAGTGAAACCGAAATTAACAAAACCAGTCGTGGAGAGTGCAGCAACACCCACTCCGCAAACTATAGCGCCAACACATACAGGCGATACAAGTAGAAATGATATCCAGCTGGATATGAATCAATTGTTCAATCAGGCCAGAGAATACGCCAGTACAGAACTTCCTAGCACTCCAGCGGCCTTTAGGGCGCAAGGGGTTTATTATGGAAACTACACGGGAGTTGATAACGGCACTTTTTACGTTTATCTGGATAATGCTGGACATGCCACTGGTTCGGGAGAGTCCAGTACCTTTGGCGTTAACTTTATGATCTCAGGAACGGCGTCAAAAGAGGGGCTTATTCAGATGTCCGGCGGAGGAATAGCAGGAGGGGCTCGTTTTGAAGGAAAACTCAATAAGGAAACGGGTGAGATTTCTGGAACTTGGAACGCAGGGAGTCTTGGTAGTGGCTTTTTTTCAGGGAAGCATGAATAACTTGGCCTTACTACAGAGCTATTAGGGTAGGTCAACCGTCTCGCAACTACCCCCAATTCGTTTGCTGCTATAGCTAGTAATGATCTCCAATTTGCGCCCCTTAGACGTGCCGCTCATATGCGTTGTGCCATGATAATGATCAGGCCCATGCGTAGACTCTCCAGTCATATGCATGGTTTGACCATCATTGACGCAGCTCCCTTTCCAGGTAACTTTATTGCCGAACTGTTTAAGCTTAGTCATCTTGCAATGGCTGTTTTTCCCCTGCATATACTTGGGTTCCTTTTCGCCACCTTTCGGAATGCACACTTTGGATTTCTGCGCCGGCATCACAAATGGCATGCCTACCATTTCCATCGTCGTGCTTAATTCCCAATATTCACCCTGAGCCGCTTGAGTATTCGCAGAAATCCCAATAGACACAAGTGCTACCCATGCCAACAACAATTTTTTCATGTTCGCTCCCATAGTAAAGTAAGCCGTAGTTGAGGAAGTTCCGCAAGCCAAGATTCTCCCCCTATCAATTACGCTGTCAATACATTGTACTTGTAAGCATAGTTTTTCAAAGAGGCATTAGCTGTTAGTGGACGCTTAAATTAACTGAAGGTGTCGGATGCAAGTGGAGGGTATGGGTACGAGGGTACGGGGGGTATCAGAGGTGAGGCGATACTGAGAAAATCAAAGCCCCACCAACTTTCAGTCGTGGTGGTGAGCTTCTATTCGGTGAGCCTCGCAAGGAGGGGGATACAGTTTTTTCGGTGTCTCTGTGGCGCAACTGCGACTTTAATGATTAGTCGTTGTTCGGCTTGTAAGGCAAGCTCAAATGATCTAACACTTGCCTTGCGAGGCGACGGCTTACGTTGTTGAGGACGGTAGGCAGTGTGTCCGGCACTTCTGATTGAAGTAGTAGTTTGCTAGCGCTCACTGAGTACACCGGGTCCAGCAGGCGAGGGCGATACGCTTGCATCACTTCGTCCAGCGTGCGTTCGGCTGCCATTTGCTGCCATGCGTTAGTTGGCCATTGCGACGGAATGCCCACCGCATTGGGGAATTTATCAAGATCGCGCAACACTGTGCGCATGTCTTCATGCGAATCTCGAAACGGAAGTAACACCAAGCCGCCTAAATCATATAGGTGGCGATCCATTTCGGGACGGTTGCCGCCGCCGTCGATTACTCCCAGCCAATCCGGCATGCTCTTAAGCTTTTCGATAATGTGCTCAAGCTTTTCCGGCGAACGGCCATCTAGGGTAGTGTATAGGCGACCTGAGCGAGACAGCGGATCGCGCTCTACATCGGTCAAAATCGAAATTGAATTCCTGCCGAGCAAACCTAGGCCATGACACAGCATATGGCTAATGCTGGTCTTGCCAGTGCCGCCTTTATTTCCTATTACACATATCAATTGTTTCATGCCAAATCTCCTTCACGTGATTAGCATGTTAACGGCAATGCATTTGAGTCTTAATGCTAAACAAGTGTGGAAATCAGGCGTAATTCAGGGTTTTGTGGTTTTATAGGCGCTATCGCATGAGCATATAGATTGGCATTGTGCGTGCGATTCAAGGGGTGAGTGAAGTTGTACTGGTGTATATTCGGAAGAAATGAAAAGTATCAAAAGGTGCTGTGTTTATTGACACTTTGCATAACGCTTTAAGCGAGTTAAAGCTAGGCAGTATTAGGGTTTATCAGACTTTATCTCGGATAGATCATTAGGCCATTCGTCAATTGCAGGAGCACGCCCTGCCTGCGATTGCGATCTCTATTTCGCGAGCAGGGCTCGCTCCTACAAGGGGTATAGTTCTAATGGATTATTTGTGTATGTTGTGACAGGAGGCAGTGATGAGTCGGTTTAAATGCATATTTCTGATAACTATTTTGCTAGCGCTGCAAGCTTGTTCCTCAACTATCCCTCTAGAGGCGCGCCATCAGGCATCTGGCTTAAATACTCAATTTAATGGGGAGCAGTTGTCCTTTGCCGATTATGTTTTAAGTAGTCGTGCCATGATCGCAAAGACGCACAAAGCCGCCAATGCGACCGAACTAAATAAAATGGTTGATGGTAATTCACCATTTGAGATGGTGCCAGCGGCCAGTTGTCCGAGCGGACATGGCAAGCCTTATCGTCGTGGAATTTTGCTCTCGCATGGCTTGTCAGATTCACCTTATTTTATGCGTAAATTAGGAGAGTTTTTTCAGGAGAACTGTTTCAAAGTGATGGCAGTATTATTGCCAGGTAATGGCACTCAACCGGGAGATTTGCTTGATGTGAGTTGGCGTGCATGGGTAAAGGCCGAGGCGTATGGTACCGATAAACTTGCAGCGGAAGTTGATGAGGTCTATTTGGCCGGATATTCAACTGGCGGCACCCTGAGTGTGTATCAAAGTCAAAGAGATGAGCGGGTGCGGGGATTGTTCTTGTTTGCGCCAGCGCTTAAGGTTTCATCTTTCGCTGCACTGGCGAGCCTACATAAAATTATTAGCTGGGCTATCCCTTCTGCCAAGTGGTTGAGTATCAAGCTGGATAGAGACTGGTATAAATATGAATCTTTTCCTGCCAACGCCGCAACCCAAATATATGAGCTGACGAAAGAGATTGATTTGCAGTCGTTGGCGGTAAAGATTCCTGTTTTTGCGGCGGCAAGTGAAGACGATACAACCGTCGATACGCCTACTACAATTAAATTCATGGCGAATACACTGAACCCAGCCAGCAAGCTAGTGCTTTATAGTCGTGATTTGAATCATAGGCCAGAAGGAATGCCGGCTGAAAAATTAGAGATGGTGAACAGCGTATTCCCTGATCAAAAAATATTAAGTTCGGCGCACACGGCGATAGTGTTGCCGCCAAGTGATCTGCACTATGGTATTGCAGGAGAATACTTAAATTGTAATCATTATTTCCCTGATGAAATGGATAAATATCGCACTTGCCACAATCACTCCGAGGAGGACTTTCAGGGGGAATTAACAAAAGACAATCTTAACGCAGGAATAATGCGCCGTTTGACATACAACCCGAATTTTGCGGCACTTAAAGTTTCAATGAAAAAGTTTATTGATAAGTTGCCGTAGTTTTTCAATTGTACTGAACACGATATTGGGTGGGCTAGGAACGGCTAGCCCATAAAGACATAGACTATGATTGGATGTCGCATGGGTAGACTCAAATTCAAGTGCTACCCATGGCTTTCCCATCACTAGCCTGAATACATCTAGTGCTGAATAATATATTGAGAAATGACTGCGGCGGCTTTTCTAGCGGTTTTGTCGTTCGGGTGGATTCCATCACCCATATGCTGGAAATTAGCCCACATGTCTAACACCACCGCTCCGGGCAACTCGGCTGGAATGCGCGCGATTCTCAAATCGCGCATGGCGTTGTAGCCTACGCTATCTGCGATCCAGCTTAAGCCGAACACCTTTGCTGTCAGTGGTAAATTTAAATCGGTATATGCGGGGGCTACATCAAAAATCGGTGTTAATCCTGCATTTAGTGCTTGCTGGCCTACCGCTATTAAACGATCAACATAGGCATTCATCTCACTTGGAGTGCATGGGCTGGTTAGATATTGAGGGATGCCAAACGCATCTGAATGCAGGCAGTCATTTGCTGCGGTAATAACCACAAACACGAGGACGCTTCAAGTAGTATTTCAAGTATCTTGCCGTTACATCTGCTTTGGTTTTGAAATTTGCGGTTGTTTTTATTGAGGAAGTTATTGCTGAACTATCTTTTGATGAAAACTATTGATTTAGCTAGAGCTTTGGCTATGTACTAAAGTGAAGGAGAGATCGTACTTTGAGGTAATTACTACATGTCTTTTTTATCCAACACTTCCCATGCTACGACCACGGGCCAGAGAAAAAATCCGAACAAAGCCATCAGCGCCATATTGCGAATTTCGTTGGCAATCAGTGCGAACCCAGAGTCGTTTTTATTAGGGGCTTTGCCTAGTCTGCGTGCGGTATTAGGGAGTCGTTTATAATCCCAAAATACGACTAGAAGCATGGCTAACCCGAGAGTGAAATAGATACTTATCAAATCCATTGTTTTGCCTTAAAGACTGCTGCTGTTATTTTGGAATTTACAAAATTAATGGCGTAACGCGCTAATGCATTTTAGCGCATGTAAGCGTAAGGCGTATTGCAGCGTGCTTCGTGATAGCCTCTGCCAAGTAAAGGTTAATGCAACTTTAGATCCAAGGACAAACGAATGGAAAATAAGCGGCTTTCTTCTGAACCTCTGCCCAGTGATATGGAATTACTAGGCGAAGGCAAAGCTTTTCAGGACACAATTTGCGGCATGCTGATGGATGCAAAGGGATTTGAGGAGTTCGAGCCAGAGGATCTCACTTATCTCGCTAGGCATATGAAGGCTTATCGTGTTGGCGAAGGCACGACTATTTTTCGGGAAGGTGATCAGAATAGTTATTTATGTGTGCTGATTGAAGGGCGCGTCTGCGTATATAAGGAAGATCATGATAACGAAAATAAATTATTGAGCACCATCCCGCCAGGGAGGATTTTTGGTGAAATATCGGTGTTGGACAATTTTCCTTATTCGGCAAGTGTGATTGCTGAATCCGATGCCGTTTTTTTACTTATGAGTCGAGAAGGTTTTCGGCAGTGTATTGATAATAAACCTGTGCTGGGTGTGCGACTATTGAGTCTTATTGCATGTTTGCTTTGCGCGCGTTTACGCTCTGCCAGTGGACAGTTGATAGCGTTTATTGATGTATAGGGATCTATATTCAAGTCTTGGATATGAATATTGAGAAGGAACTTTCAGCAGGGTTTGGTAAAATCCACACCTAATTTTGATCGGTAGCCAGCAAATGAATCCAACCCTAGTCTTTGACATTGAGACCATCCCCGACGTGGACGGATTGCGCAAGCTTTACGAGCTGGATGAGGCCGTCAGCGATAAAGATGTGGCGGAGATGGCTTTTCAGATGCGCCGCCAAAAGACAGGTGGCGATTTTATTCAGCATCACTTGCAGCGCATCGCGGCGATTTCCTGCGTGTTGCGTGAAGGCGATAATTTTAAAGTGTGGTCGCTAGGCGAGGTGGGGGAGAGCGAAGCTGGCATCATCAAACGCTTTTTCGATGGAGTCGAGAAATATACGCCACAATTGGTGAGCTGGAACGGCGGTGGCTTTGACCTGCCTGTGCTGCATTATCGCGGGCTGATTCACGGCATACAATGCCCGCGTTATTGGGATATGGGCGAAGATGACCGTGATTTCAAATGGAATAATTACCTCAGTCGCTATCATTCTCGTCATCTCGACTTGATGGATGTGTTGGCAATGTACACCGGACGTGCCAATGCGCCCTTGGACGAGCTGGCAAAGTTGATTGGCTTCCCCGGCAAGCTAGGCATGGATGGCAGCAAAGTTTGGGATGCGTATCAGCAAGGCAAGTTGGACGAGATACGTAACTACTGCGAGACTGATGTGGTGAATACCTATTTGGTGTTTGCACGCTTTCAATTGATGCGTGGACAGTTTAGTCCTGCGCGTTATGCACAGGAGTTGGAATTGGTGCGCCGCGTTTTGGGGCAATCCGACGCGCCGCATTGGGCGGAATATCTTGCCGCATGGTCTCAAGAGGAAGTGCGTGCTGAGTAAAGTCTGGCTGTTTCTCGGGTGGCTATGGATCGCCATCATATTTTATCTGTCGCTCATGCCGCATCCTCCCGAACCGATTTCCTTTTCTGGTGTCGATAAGGTGGAGCATGCGCTTGCCTATGTTCTGTTGATGCTGTGGTTTTCACAAATCTATCTTGGGCTAGGCATACGCATTCGTCTGATTGCTGCATTTATCGCGATGGGCGTTCTGATTGAGATTTTGCAAGGCATGACGGGCTATCGTTATTTTGAGTACGCCGACATGCTGGCAGATGCATGTGGTGTGATGATTGGTTTTGGATTAGCGTATACCCGTATGGGATGCGTATTAACGTTGTTGGAAAATAAATGGAAAACATTGAACGTGTAGTAACGATTGAATCATTGGATCAAGACGGGCGCGGTGTCGCGCACCATGAAGGAAAAGTAATTTTTATTGAGGGTGCGCTGATCGGCGAGCGCGTGACTTATTCATCTTTCCGCAGGAAACCTAGTTTTGAGAATGCGGTAGCGACAAGCATCTTAAAAACTTCGTCTATGCGTGTAGAACCCAAATGCGCGCATTTTGCTATGTGCGGCGGTTGCTCTATGCAGCATCTGGATATGCGTGCGCAGGTGGCAGTGAAACAACGCATTCTGGAAGACAATTTGCAGCGTATCGGCAAGGTCAAGCCGGGAATGATTTTGGCTCCTATATATGGACAGGCTTGGGGCTATCGTCAACGCGCGCGCATGTCGGTGCGTCATGTATTGAAGAAAGAAAAAACACTGGTGGGCTTTCACGAGAGACGCAGCAGCTTTATCGCAGATATGCAGTATTGTGAGATCTTGCCGCCTAAAATTGCCGATATGCTGCTGCCTTTGGCGCGGCTCAATGAGCAGCTTTCCATACGTGATAAGTTGCCACAGATCGAATTAGCATCGGGCGAGAAGGTAGATGTACTGGTGTTGCGTATAATGCAAGCGCTTACCCCCGAGGACGAGGTTCTGCTCAAAGAGTTTGCCGATAAGCATCAGGTGCAGTTTTGGACGCAGACCAAAGGGCCGGAGACCGTGATTCCTTTCTATCCGCTAGATGCGCCAGCACTTACTTACAGCATGCCGGAGTTCGGTGTCGAAATGCCATATGCACCTACTGAATTTACTCAGGTGAATAGCACGCTGAACCGTCTGATGGTCGGGCGCGCCATACGTTTGCTAGACCCGCAGCCGCATGAACGCATTGCCGATTTCTTCTGTGGTTTAGGCAACTTTACTTTGCCTATCGCACGCAGCGGAGCGCAAGTGTTGGGCATCGAGGGCAGTGCTGCGCTGGTGAAGCGCGCAGAGCAGAACGCCGCGCATAACGATTTGTCTGACAACGCTAAGTTTGGGGAGATGAATTTGTTTGAGATGGATGAGGCGGGCTTGCAGAAATTCGGCAGCTTCGATAAATGGCTGGTTGACCCGCCGCGCGATGGCGCAAAGGAATTGTTGTCCGCCATTACGCCTGAGACAGCCCCGCAGCGCATCGTGTATGTGAGTTGTAATCCAGCCACGCTGGCACGCGATGCGGATATTCTGGTGAACACCAAGGGCTATGAGATCAAGTCCGCAGGCGTTATGAATATGTTTCCGCACACCTCGCATGTGGAATCCATCGCGGTATTCGTTAAGCCGTGAGTAGTTATAACGAACTCGTTGAAGAAGCACTGACGCGGGTGAAAGAAATCATGCCCTGGGATTTGAGCCGTTCACTTGCGGCTGGCGCAACGCCGTTGTTGCTAGATGTACGCGAACCCGCTGAATTTGCCATGTTGCATATGCCCGCAGCGATTAATGTCCCGCGTGGCGTGTTAGAGCAATCTTGCGAATGGGATTATGACGAGACCGTGCCGCTACTGGCTGAGAGTCGCGAGCAGGAGATCGTGGTGATCTGCCGTTCAGGAAAACGCTCCGTGCTGGCTGCGGATACGCTGTTGCGCATGGGCTACACTCAGGTTGTATCCCTCAAAACAGGCGTGCGCAGTTGGAACGATTATGAGCAGCCAATGCAAGATGCGAATGGCAACGAGCTAGATGCGGATGCCGTAGATGAATTGCTCGCACCACGTGTTCGTTCGGATCAGCGAAAGCCTATTATTAGATCGTAATGACATTCGCTTAAGCAAGCTTTTGCCAGCTTGCTGCCGTTCGCTAGGTTTGGTTTGGGGTAGCGTGTGTAACCCGACAGTTTCTTCGCGGCCGCAACGCTCTGATGTCGGGTTACGCCAAAAGTGGACTAACAGGACCTACGAAAAACTGCCCTGACGAGCCGAAATCAAATTATGCGATACAAACGCACGTCCCCCATGACAAGGGGGGAATGAGGGGGGTTTGCGCTGTTGATTTTTCAGGCGAGGAAGCTTAAAACCAAACCCCTCCCAGCCTCCGCTTATCAGGGGAGGAGCCAAGCGGCGCAAGTATTTTCGGGCACTGTAATAAGCGCATGTAGGTCGTTTTAGCGCAGCGGTGCATGTGTTGCTGGGGGGCTACATGCTGTATTTCAAGCTGTTGACTTTCTCTGTGCCTCTGTGGTGAATGCGTTAGCTTTTTTCTAACAAGGCCGCGCTACTAAACTCAACACCCGTCCAGCCTGTCGCTATAAAGTTTCTGATGTTCTGGTGGTCTGTCGCATCGGGGTGGCCGAGTACATCGTCGCGGTAATAAGCGCCGAAGCAGTGCAGGGTTTGCTGCTGTGACAAGCCATGCAAGGAGGCAAACGAGAACAGCTTGCACGAGCCGTTGTTCTGACCTGCTTCATTGGGCAGCGAGCCATTCTTGAAAGCAGTTGGTGTGAATTCATACATGGACTCGATTAACGCCATGGTGTCGTTGAAAGCGATGCTTTCAGGTGCGGTATCTAGTTGCTGCAAAAAAGTGCTGAGTTGCATTGTTAAATCTCCGTTGTTGTCCTTAAGAATATTCGTTTTGTCATTCCCGCGAAAGCGGGAATCTAGATCAACAAATATCCCGCGTAGCGGACAAAACCTTAATGTTGACCCGCTACGCGGGGAATTTTCAATCGACTAGATTCCCGCTTTCGCGGGAATGACGAGTTAATCAGCGCCTACGCGTGAAACTCTGTATTCGTCTTAGGATTAAAAAAGGCGGCTTGCGCCGCCTCTTATTATTTCATTTGTTGCGATCAGTCTCGATCACCACTGAATGCCATCAACAAGCTCAGTAGGTTAACGAAGATGTTGTAGATGCTTAGGTATAGCGACATCGTTGCCATCACGTAGTTTGTTTCGCCGCCATTAACGATTCGGCTGATGTCATACAAAATGAAAGCTGAGAAGATCAGCACCGCAATTGCGGAAATGGTTAGCGACAGCGCTGGTATTTGGAAGAAAATATTTGCCAGCGAAGCGACTATCAACAGTATCACCCCGATGAACAAAAACTGGCCCATGAAGCTGAAATCTTTTTTGGTTACGGTAGCGATAGTGGCAAGAGTGAAGAAGATAATGCCTGTTCCGCCTGCTGCCATACCAATGAGTTGCGCGCCATTTCTAAAGTGCAAAGCATGTTGCAAAATTGGTCCTAAGAAAAACCCTGCTACAAAGGTGAAACCGAGCAACATAACAATGCCCCATACGCTATTGCGCAGAGCCGAGACAGCAAACAACATACCCATCATTACCGCGAACATCAGCAAGGGAGCCATGATTGGATGCAGCGCCATAAACGAAAAGTTTATCGACAAGCCCATAAATGCGCCGATGACAGTAGGGATCATGGTTAACGCCAGCATCATATAAGTACTGCGCAGTACTTTGTTTTTTACCTGTGTGCGCGAACCGGTTTGCGAAATGGTCTGGAATTGCATAGCATTTTCTCCTAGTGAAGCGATTAATATCAAGCCGAAATGGCTTCGTTTTTTTACGATAGCCGTTCAGTAATGGACGTAAGAGTACAGAAGCCGCGAAAAAGTTGCAATTATGAGCTTCTTGCAAAACTAAAGGTTTGAGCTGAATTAATCACCGAATGGGGTAGAGGTAGGCGGCCATTACTGGCAAGATGGAGGTTCTAAAGACAACATCGCGCCCGACATGAATACTACGCAAC
>Ga0316204_10005315_pt1 | contig 21485 bp, 45 predicted proteins | sample 6monrhotite_MG_2_FD_205661 | JGI IMG/M metagenome (GOLD analysis project Ga0316204, IMG submission 205661) | Microbial mat bacterial communities from mineral coupon in-situ incubated in ocean water Damariscotta River, Maine, United States -... | ecosystem: Environmental > Aquatic > Marine >... | reverse complement strand
ACGACGCCCGGCGCGGTCTTCGTCGCCTTGGGGCCGAGGTAGCGCTCGTACTTCGGGCGCACGTAGGCGATCGAGTCAGCGTGCGTCGGGCAGACGACCCAGATGAGCTGCGGATCCTCGGGGAACGCCTCCAGATCGATCCCGTTGCGATAGGCGAAGATGATCACGGCGGGATCGTGGCGACCGCGGGCGAACGCCGCGCCGATCATCGCCAGCGCCTCGCTCTTCCCGGTGCGGTTGCCGCCGAAGATGTAGCCGCCGAGAGGGGCGCTGAGGAGCCTGTAGACCGCGGAGCGCTGCGAGGTGCGCGGGCGCGGGGTCTCAGGATCCGCGAGGTCGAGGCCGTCACGGTGCCAGAGGACAGCGCCCGCGAGGGGGTCCGTTGCGATCAGCGCTTCGACGAACTCCAGGTCCTCGGCGAGCTGGAGCAGGTCCTCGGGCGGTTCGGAGACCTGGGGCGCGGCGAGGGTCACCTACTCGGCCAGCTTCAGCCGATCGAGGGCGCGCCGCACGCGCTCCGCTGGCGTTCCTGCGGGGACACCAGCGTCCTCGATCTCCGTCCTCGTCACCTCGGGTAGGCCGGCGCGCCCGAGGATGGCCTCCGCCGCCTTGATCCGCTCGGAGCCGCTGTTATCGGAGTCCGTCATCTCGTTCAAGAGCGTGTCGATCGCGAGCTGTCGAGCCCCGCGCAGGCTCTCCTGGAGGTCGCGCTCAGCCTCGGCGCGGAGCTCGGAGACCCGATCGGCGAACGCGGGGATCTTCTCCCAGCTCCAGAGGGTCCACCGGTCGATCTCCAGCGCCTTCGCGATGTCGAGGCGGCGCCGTCCGTCCGCGAGCATCAGCGCGCCGCGGGCCTGCTTTGGTGAGAGAGCTTTCATGTGGGGTTTCGTGGGGTTCTGGGGGATCAGATCGAGAGGACTTCGACGGGGATCACGAGATCGCCCCCGGTGGTCTCCAGCGTACACGCGCCCAGGCCCGCGGGCGCCCCGGTCTGGATCTCAACACAGAGCCAGGCGTGCCCGATGGTGTCCGGGAGATCGAGAGGATCCGAGCAGGGCTGATCGGTGGCGTCGCTGATCCAGAGGTAGACGTTGGGGGTGGTGCAGGTCGCGCTCAGGGCCTCGCCGCAGCCTGCGACCTCGCCGAGCAGGTGCGCGCCGGCCACGTAGGCGACCGGCCCGAGGGATCCGCTGTAGATCAGCTCAGGGCACCCGGGGAGGTCGACGCCATACCCGCCGGACCCGGTGGGCACGTCCAGGAGGGGCTCCTCGCGGGTAGGGGCCTCGATGCCGGGGCCTGGGGAGAGGCTGGGAGGGGAGGTCGGGGCGCCGGTGTCGTAGAGGCCCGTGTCTTCCGGGGCCTCGTCCTCCAGGCCGGTGTCGTCGGCGTAGAGGTCTGGGGATCCGCAGGCGAGGAGAGAGAGCAGGGCGATCATGGTGGTGGCTCCGTGGGTTGCCCTCGGAGTACGGAGATCGGCGGCTGTGATGTGCCAGGAATTGACCGGTGTCTTTTTAATCTTCATCAGGGCTCCCATCGGGGCATGATCACCCCCGTGAAGATCGCGTCCACGGTCTCGCGGTCGCCTGCGATGGCGTTCTTCGCGAGCCGATCTCCGAGGACGAAGCCGGGAGACCTGCGCCCGAGGAGCGTCGCCCGCATCGCGCCGAGGTAGAAGCCGAGCGCGTAGACCAGGAGGACGCCGCGGATCTGGACAAGTCGCCAGGTCATGCAGCCCCCACGGACCACCCACGGGCCTCCAGCGCCTCTCTCAGCGCCTCCAGGACAGCGGGAGAGCAGATCCCCGACAGGTGGGGCGTCTTGGTGCCTGTGGTAGGCCTGGTGAAGCGGTAGCGGGTCATGGGGTGGGGTCCTCCATCGCTTCCAGATCTGCCTCTGCCTCCAGCGTCGAGCGCATGTGATCCAGGAGCAGGAGCAGCCCGTCGCGGGTCAGCCCAAAAGCGGAGGCGCGGAGGATGTCGAGGTCCGAAGCGCCGAGGGCGCGGGCCGTGGCGGCGAAGGCCCCGATCTGCTCCAAGGCGTTCAAGGCGTGTCTGTGGTCCCGGTGGACAGGTAGCTCTTTGTTGATGTCGCTCATAGTCCTAAATCCTCTATCTTCCTTACTTCCCCTGCAACCTGTGCAAGGGTGTGCAAGGGTGTGCAAGGGGGTTGCACACTGATAATGGGCATACAACCGTATGTATGGGCAGGTGTGCGGCGTGTGCAGGGGTAGGCGGGTGTTGCGTTGTGTGTGTACGCGTGCAAAAGGTAGCGATAGGGTTGCACACGTTGCACAGCCGCAGATAAGCCTGTTTCTACCTGGGTTATGCTTGTGCAAGGGGGTTGCACAGGGTTGCACAGGGTTGCACACATCAGGATCGGTCCTTCGGGACGAAACCCGGGGGATTCCAATGGGTTTGGGCGTTCGAGAGGCCGAGCGCCTTTGTCTCGTCGGTGCGGAGGCGTCGGCCCTTGGTGCAGCCGATCTGGGTCATCACCGCGACGGCGCGCTGCCTGCGCTTGGCGTCGATGTCCTTCAAGTCCAGTTGCAGATCGCACTTGGTGAGCAGCTCCGCGATGGAAAAAGGGGCCTGCTGGTGCGAGGTCCACCTCCCGATCGCGTCTTCCCAGACATCGCCTGCCGTCCAACGGACGTTCTCTCGGGCCAGGGCCTCCTCCTGCTCGGCGGTCAGCCACCATTGGCGAGAGGTCGGCGTCGTGCCTCCGTTCGGGCCTGCGGATCCGTCGCCGTACATGGAGACGGCCTCGGCCCAGATCTGATCCCGGTCCCTGGCGAGCTTCTCGCGGTGAACGTGGGAGAGGGGGACCACGTGGAAGCGGCGGGCGCCGGTCGGGTCGTTGAGCGGTTCGGGCTCGTTGGTCGTCAAGCAGAACACCGTCTGCCGGGGGACTTTCTGATAGCGCTTCCCGTAGGAGGCGCGGAAGGAGTCGCACGCGCTGCTCAGGAACGCCTTGATCTTGGCGGCGCGGTGCTTGCTGATGCTCGCGCCCTCGGCCATCTCCTTGATCCAGACGCCCGCGAGGGCCTGGAAGCTGTCGGGATCCCTGCCCAGCGGGAGCGGGGTGTCTGAGAACCAGGGGGCGCCGCACAGGATCCGCAGGAGCGTGCTCTTGTAGATGCCCTGGGCGCCCATCAGGACCAGGACCGTATCGACCTTGCAGCCGGGCTGGAGGGCGCGGGCGACGGCGGAGAGCAGGAAGCACGTCCCCTTCGCGCTCAGGAGCGGATCGGCCTCGTCGGCGCCGCAGTAGTCGCGGAGCCAGGTCTCTACCCGGGGCTGTCCGTCCCAGGCGAGAGCGTGGAGGTAGTCGGCGACGGGGTTGTGGGTGTCTCGGTGGGCGACGGTGTTGAGGGCGCTGTGTACATGGGGCTTGGCTGCGAAGTCGTAGCGCCGCTCGATCGTGGCGGCGATCTCGCCTTCGTGGAAGTCGTTGATCTCCTCCCAAGCGGCGCCGGGCCTCCACTCGGGCGCACCGATCAGGGTGTTCCATCGGAGGCGCCCGTCGAAGTCGGGATCGGTCTCCAGGACCTTCACGACGTTGACGAACAGGCCCTTGACCTCCCCGGTACGCTGGTTCTTGGAGAGCTGGCCCAGGGTCAGCGTGATCGCGGCGTTGGCGGCGCCGCCGTTGTGCGCTTCGAGATACGCCTTGCCGCTCTCGTAGTGGGTCTGTCCCTGCTCCATCGGATCGGGCTGGTTCTCGTGGCCGCTCATGCCGCACCCCCAGCGAGGGCGCCGCGCACATCGAGCCCGGGGGCCGGCGGGCTCCACCGGGTGAGGCGCTGGTCGGGGCCGAGGGTGGCCGCGATCGTCGCGGCGTAGCGGTGGCCGGCGGGGTCGTCGTCGGTCGCCACGATGACCCGCAGATCGGCGCGGAGCTGGGCGGGCAGGCGCGCGTCCCACCCTCCGCTGAATGTGCCCAAGGTCGCCTCGGGATCCCTGCCCTCTACGACGTGGCGCCAGGCGTTGCGGGCAGCGAGGCTCAGGAAGTCGGTGCCGCCCTCGGCGACCCAGGCGATCTTGGGGCAGGGCTCGCCGGGGAGCCAGAGATCCAGCGCGAGGCGATCAGCGAACACGAGGCCCCGCAGGCGCTTACCGCTCGGGGGCAGCTCCTTGGGGTAGCTCCGGGGGCGGTCGGCGAGGATCGAGCGGACCTTGAGCGAGGCGATCCGCCCGTCGGCGTCGTACAGCGGGAGTACGACGCGGTACCCCAACGAGTACCAGTCCCGGCGGCGCTCTCCGGTGGGTTGGTAGCTGGCCCAGCGGGGCAGGAGCGGGCCGGGGAGCGCGCGGGCGCTGTGGTAGAGGATCGTGCCGAGCGGGGTATCTGGATCGCCCGGGTGGGGGATCGCGCCGTCGAGCCAGACGCCCTCGGGGGTGTCTGGCTCGATCTCGCGCGACTCCTCCCACAGGCGCTCGACCTCCCACCAAGGCGGGAGCGGCGCCGGCGGGGCCTGCGGCGGGGCGGGCTTCCGGGGGCGCTGGGCGGGGATCGGGGCGCCCGTGTCAAGGGGCGGCGTCGAGGTCAGGCTATGGCTCCACATCCAGGCGTGGAGGGCGCCCCAATCGGCGGCGGTCCGGGCGGGCGGGCGCCCGAGCAGGGACCAGCCCATCAGGGCCGCGGCGTTGCGGGGGGCGTCGGCGCTGGGGCAGCCGGGGCGGCAGCAGACCCAGCCGTGAGCGGAGAGCCCCAGGGGCGGGCGGCGGTCGGTGCCGCTGGCGGTCTCGGATCCGCAGGCCGGGCAGGGGCCCCAGCGGCGATGGCTGGGGGAGAGATCGAGGGCGGCGGCGAGCTCGGGGAGAGCGAGGGCGCGGAGGTCAGCCCAGAACGGGGCGAGGTCGGCGCGGCTCATCGGACACCCCAATGCTTCAGCGGCGCGGGCACGCGCTCGACCCGCACGGGGACGCCGCACAGCGAGGCGCCTCTGATCACCGCGATCGAGGGGCACCACAGGGAGCCCTCGGGGCGCAGCGCCAGGACCAGATCGATCCGGTGGAGGGCGTCGAGGGTGTAGGCCCGGGGGCGAACGCCGCGGCGGGCCGCGGCGTTGAGCGCGACCTCCAGGAGCGGGCAGTCTGGATCCAGCCAGATCTCCGAGGCGCTGGGGCAGGTGTGCGCAACGATGGTGCGGAGGAGCCCCGGGTGCGTCTCGGGGGCGCATAGGATCAGCGGGGCCTGGAAGCGGCGGGGCCTCATGGGGACACCTCGACCCCGCGCAGCATCAGCCACTCACGGGCGAGCGCCTCCGCGTCGTCTTGGGTGGCCTCGATCGCGTCGGGGTCCTCCCAATCGGAGGGATCTTCGGTGTGCGGCTCGCCCTCGAACCCGAGCAGGCGCAGCGCCCAGCAGGCGGCGCAGCAGGTGTCGCGCTGCTGGTCCAGGGGCTCCCCGGAGGCCAGCTCAGGGCAGGACCCCACGTCCTCGTGCCCCGGCGGGCGCTGGGGGAGCGGCAGGTGCTGGCGCGCGAGCAGCAGGTCGTAGAGCGCTTGCTCTCGGAGGGTGGGCACAGTACGGTTCTGATCAGTCATCACGTTGTCCTTGTCTTCGTGGTGATGAGGGTCGCGGCGCTGTCACGCCGCGGCCCTCGTTCGTTGTGGGAGGTGTTGAGATCGCGCATGGGCAGCGAATTGAGGCGGTAGTAGGCGGCCCGTCCGTCCACGCACGCCTCCAGCATCTCCCTGAGCGGGAGGCGTGCGTGGCTCCATCGCCGGATCATGCGGCGCTGCGCGTCGTAGAGAGTGAGCCGATAGGGCGTCGCCATCACGCGGCCCCTTCGACACGCGACAGTTTGTACTCGCGCCCGTCGTAGTAGACCGGGCCCCAGCCGAGACGGGCCAACTGCCCGGCCAGCGCCTCGCGCTGCGCCCAGGGGGCGCTCATCAGCAGCAGATCGCCGGCCCTGACGAGGAAGGAGCCGCGGGGGGTGCCGAGGCATCCAGGGGCCAGATCGGACCCCCAGCGCAGCCGGTGGTCGACGGGACCCGAGGGGCGGCGCCGGAGGGTCCCGATCGCCCAGCGCTTCGCCTGGGGATCCCGGTCATCCTGCCAGCACCGGTCTTCGCGGCCTCCGGGGGCGGCGATGTAGATCGGGCCGCGGGCGGGCCGCAGGCCGGGGAGGGTGTTCTGGGCGGTCCGCTTGGACATCAGGAGGCCCTCGCAGTGAGGGTCCACTCGCTCAGATCCGTCAGCGACCCGGGGCAGGCCCCATCGACGGGCGGGCTGGGGTGCAGGCGGAGGACGCGCCGCAGCTGCCCAGCCCCGGACCCGGTCGGGTTGTGGAGCTGGTCCTCCAGCGGCGTGTGGAGGCCGCAGGCGGGGCAGCGGGGATCGGTCAGGCGACCGGGGCTGCGGGTGTAGCGCCGAGGCCCGGAGAAGAGGCTGAGGGGGGAGCGGCGGCGCTCTCCGTGGCGCCCAGCGTGGATCCGCAGGGGGCGAGTGAAGCCGCCCATCTGAGGGACGTTGCGCCGCATCACACCGCACCCCCGAAGATGCGCCGCATGAGCCCCGGCTTCTTCGCTGCGAGCGCCGCGGCCTCGGCGCGGGCGTCGATCTGGGCGCGGGCCCAGATGAGCAGAGCCTTCCGGTCTCCCCGGGTGCCCTCCTCGGCCTGGAGGTCCAGGAGCCAGACCAGATCGGCGCGGTCGCTCGCGGCCAGCGCGCCGACGACCTCGGCGGCGAGGGAGAGCTCCGGGGCGCTCGCGATGGCGTCGCGGGCGACGATCAGGGGATCGCTGCGGTCCTCCAGGAGCGCCTCTACCAGGATCAGCTCTGTGTCCTCTCCGACGTTCGCGAGGTCGATCTCCAGCCGGTCAGCGATGGCGAACAGCGCCGATCCAGGGATCTCGCGGATAGCGGCGCCGAGGGCCCGGGGGGCGAGGTCGCGCCAGTCGTCGGGGAGATCTGTAGGCGCGCCGATCGCCTTGTAGAGCGCGGTCTCCTCGTGGTCACCAGTGAGGGCCTCGGGCTCCGCGCTGGTCTCGATCAGCCGCTCGGGCAGCTCCGGGGCCGACACGGAGGGGGCGGGGGTCACCTCCTCCGTGTCGGCTGGGTCGGAGTCAGCTACAGCGGCAGGCTCAGCGGGGATTTCGGCAGCGGCGTCTACAGCGGGGATGACCTCGGCAGCGGGGGGGAGCTCTTCAGGGGGTTCGGCGACCTCGGCGGCGGGCTCGTCGTCGCTCTGGAGGACGGCGGCGCCGGCCTTGGCGACGGTCTGGACGGGCGGGGACTTCGCGATGTGGTAGATCAGCGCCAGGAGGAGCGCGATCATCTGGGGGATCGGCATCCCCGCGGTCTCGGGGCAGTCCTCGCTCCAGCCTCGGGCGCACGCCAGCTCGTGCGCGAGCTCCAGCGCCTGCGTGAGGTGTGGGAACACCTCCTCCGCGAGGGCGCCCACGGGGGACGCGTCGTCAGCGGGGATCGCCTCGGTCGTCGGTAGGCAGTCGATCCCGGTGTCGGCTCCGTCGAGGTCTGCCACGGCGTCGCCGTGGTCGCCCATGGCGGGTCCCACCATGGAGACGGGGACCAGGAGGCCGAGGGCGGCGCGGATGTTCGCGGGCCCGTGGGCGGTCTCTCCAGGGGCGACGCCGAATCGGGCCGCCAGATCCAGGGCGAGGGCGCGCCACTCGTCGCGGGCGATCTCGGCCTCGGCGCAGAGGTCGGCGTTGCTGTCGGCCTCGTTGGCCAGGGCGCGGCGCATGTCGTCGTAGTGGCCGCCCACGGATCCGCCCATCGCGGCGTGGAGCAGACCCTTGAGCACAGGGATCGCGGAGGCGCCGGGGGCGAGGGGGACCAGGGCGAGGCCTGCGGGGTGGTCCTCGGTGTGGATCGTTGGCATCAGTGGATCTCCGTGGGGGCTTCGAGCGCCTCGATGGGTGCGGCCTCGATCTGGGCCTGGAGGAGCCGCCGGGCCCTCGCCTCGCCTTCGAGATCTGCGGCGAGGGCCTCCAACTCCGGGCGGTCGTAGCGGGCCTGGGTCCAGAGCCCGAGGCCGTAGGCGAGCGGCAGGTAGAGGGCGCCCGCGGCGCGGTCGACCAGGACCATCGAGGCGAGCGCGGCCGCGACGAGGCCGAGGCCGGCGCCGACGATCAGCGCGTCCTCGCGGGCCTCGGCGCGGGTGCGGGGGAGCAGGCCGGGGGGGATCACGCGACCCTCAAGCGGACATCGCCAGCGAGGAGGGCGTCTACGGCCTCCATCGCGGAGACGGAGCTGTGAACGAGGCCGGAGGCGTCCCCGCAGCTCCAGCGCCAGAGCAGGCCGCTGGGGTGCACGCTGGCGACGATGTCGCTGCGCCCATCGGTGCGGACCCAGCCGCGGCCCATGCGGTTCCAGGAGGTCGGGTGCATCACGGGGTGGCCTCCCCAACTTCAGATCGCCGAACCTGCCGCCGAACCTCGCGCGCCGACCTCTCAAAGTCCCGCCTCGATCCGACCTCGGCCACGTGCGCGACCCAGGCCCGCCAGGCGCGGACATCCCCGATCCCGTCCCGGGTCCGGGTGGCGGATCTCAACGAGACCACCTTGACCCTCCGAGAGGTCGGGATCGTGACGAGGACGCCCCAGGCCGCAGGGAGGCCGCGGGCTTCGAGGTCCGCGAGGACTCCGAGCGACCCCTCCTTCAACCACTTGGAAGCCTCTGCGGAGGCCCGCTTGCCAGCTCCGACCGCGGCCACGTCGCAGACGAGGTAGCGGAGCTGGACGCCGGGGGCGTCGTTGTAGGTCGAGATCTGGGCGTCGAGGCCGCGGAGGAGGTCCGAGCGGGCGACCTTGATCTCTGCGAGGAGCGTGGGTCCTCCTGGCGTCGTAGAGACGCCCACGAGGTCGTAGCGGGAGCCGGGGGAGGCCCTGCGGGTCAGGAGGGAGCCTGGAGGATCGGTCTCGGCGAGGAGGGTCCAGCGGGCGGGCTGGGTCTTGTGGAGCCAGCGGATGGTGGCGTGGGTGGTGCGATCGTGGAGGAGGCTCATGATCAGGCGCCCCCAGCAGGGGGAAGGGTGGCAGATGCAGCGCTCACTGAGCGCTGCATCTGCCGTGCGTCTCTTTCTCCGTCTTCTGGGGTCTGCGGAGCCGGGCCCGGCTCTGCCGCTTCCCTTTGGCCATCCAAGTGGCGCACGGACTCACCGACGCTTGAGCGGTGGGATTCGGGTGTGAAGTAGTAGTGGGGCATGCTCAGGCCGCCGCCTGCTTAGGGTCCACGGGGGGAGGGCTCCCGGCGCGGGTGGCGATGTCGAGGAGCGCGGCCCCATCGGCGCCAAGCTCGGCGGCGGGGTGCCCGATGTCGCGCAGGAACGCTGCGAGGTCGCCGTCGCTGAGGCCGAGGGCCCTGACGAGCGCGGGGACGTAGCCCCGGGCGATCGGGCGCCCGTTGCACCAGTAGGAGACCGCGGCGGCGCTCACTCCGAGCGCGGCGGCGACAGCGGCTCCGCTCGTTTCCTGCGCCTTGATCCAGTCTGCCAGGGTCACATCATCTCCCATTAACGATCGTTAACAGGACGTGTGTACCACCCCCTCCACCTTCTTTCAACCCGAAAAGTCAACATCCGTTAACGCCGTGCGGCGCTTACCATGCGCGTATGGACCTCTCAGAAATACTGAGGGACCTGATCCGACTACAAGAGGAGCAGGCCCTTACAGGCGCAGCGTGGGCCCATGCGGCGGGGATCACGCCCGCCGCGGTCTCGTACCTCAAGAGCGGCAAGCGCAACCCAACGTGGGCGATACTCACCGCGCTCGCTCCTCCAGTGGGGCGGCGCCTGGTGCCGCTCTATGGCCCCCCGGGATCGGAGCGCCCGGGGCGGCTGATCTCCCTCTGCGCCGATCTGGGCGACGAGGATCTCGCGATCTTGGAGCAGATCGCAGAGGCGCTCCCGTGGGTGCAGGATCGCGTCGCGCTCCAGGCCGTCCTGGTCCTCATCGAGGCGGCGGCGGCTCCTCCCCCGGATCCAGACTCCGAAGAAGCGCGAGCACCTGGCGCCGCCCGGCGCCGTCGAGGCGTCTGAGCCGCTGGACCGACTCGGAGAGCTCCAGCGCCCGAGAAGCCCCTGTGAGGCAGGTGATCTGCGCGTGCGCGCGAGGGGTGTAATCTCGACTACTTGATTGCTGTTGTGTTGACTCTGTTTCGTTAACGTGCGTTAATATCTTAACGACCGTTAATATGGAGTCATCAACATGTCCCTCTCCCCCGACAACAACTCGATCCTCGACCTGGACCCCTTCCGCGCTTCCCGGTTCGGCGTCCGCGACCCGCGCGACCTGGCGGGGCGCCTGCTCCCCGTCCTCGCCTCCGAGCACAACGGCCACACCTCGAAGGCCCGCGCCGCTGCCCGCGCCATCGAGCGCGTCAACTGGGCCGCGAGCGTCTTCGGGAAGACCGAGGCCATCCGCCTCCCCCGGCGCCGCGTGTGGCTCACGAGCGCGCTCTCCTGGTTCGAGACCGCCCGCGGCCAGCGCCTCACCCCCGTCCTCGTCGCCTACGACGAGACCCTCTCCGCCTCCATCGCTGAGGCGGCGTAGATGATCCGCATCCTCCGCGCGAACGGCGATCTGCTCACCAGGGTCAGCTCCCGCAGGATCGCCATGATCCTGGTGAGCGCCCTCCATGCTGAGGGCGTGCGGGCTGTCATGGCGCAGGAGACTCCTGCGCCGTCTGGCGGCTGCTGATGGCACGCGGGGCTCTCCGACTCGCGTCGCCCGTCTTGGGCGACATGACTCAACCGTCTCAGGTTGAGGCGGTTGTGTCTATGAGCTTAACGATTTTCCTCGCGCAACGGCGCCTCTCGCTGTCCCATCGTTCGATGGTCAGGTTCCGACCGACCCCCCCCCATGTACATGGCGCGCGTCGCGCCGAGGGAGACCTGATGACCTATGATGAGCGCGCCGCTACCGGCGCCTACGACACGGACACCCGGACGCTGATCCCCGAGGCGGGGCTCGATGAGCGCTGCCATGGCTGCGGAGAGGCGCCTGTGCTCCACGCCGGGCGCTGCGGGGCCTGCCTGGAGAGGCAGGAGCAGCGCGACCAGGAGGCGGCCCAGCGACGGGCTGCTGATGAGCGGGGGTACTGAGATGAGGCTCAACGAACAGCGCGCGGCAGAGGTCGCGTGCATCCTCCGCAACACCACAGGTGATCCCCTCCAGGGCGAGAGCCCCCGGATCCAGGCGAAGCGGGTCGAGGTCGACGGCGTCGTTGAGATCGCCTCCTACGATGTCTGGGTCGCTGACGGCTGCACCTTCGCCGAGGTCTACCGTGACCCGGACGGCGCTGCGGAGGGGTACGGCGCCGAGGTCGCGCAGGCCATCTGCGAAGCCGGGCTGCACCTGGCTCTTGCGCTGGCCGAGGTGCGGGATCTCCGCGCCGAGGTCGAGGCCATGCGCGCAGCCATGGAAGAAGCGGGGGTGCTCCTGTGAGCCAGCAAGCGCGCGGCGATGCCGCTTCTCTAATCGCAGCCGCCCTCCGCGAGGCCAAGACCAAGCACGGCGCCGAGGCGATGATGTACGGCCTGCTCGACGCCTTGGAGGCCATCTCCGACGCGGACCCCGCCTGTCTGGCCGGGGAGAGCGAGCGGGGCCTGCTGCTGTTCTATCGAGGCCGCAACGTCGAGGCGCTGCGGCTCGCGGTTCAAGCAGGACTCCAGACCGTGCGTGACTCGTCGACGCCTGGTGAGGCGCGGACTCGCCGCGGTTGGAGGGTTTGATGGATCGCACCACCTACGGGCGCGACCTCGCCGCCTCCCTCGCCCCTGCCCGCGGCGACCTCGCCGCCGCTGCCTGCCTGACCCCTCGCGAGCGCGCCGCCATCGCACATCACCTCCAGGCGCTCACCGGCTACGCCGCCCAGCTCCGGGCCGGCGAGGCGGTCGGGCGCGCGACGAGCCGGGGGCCGAAGCCCCAACGAATCTTCAAGACGGAGACGCCCAGATGATCGCCACGCGCGCAGACCTGATCGAAATTGACGGGCTCTGGCACTCCAGGATCCTCCAATTCGTCGGCCCTGAGACACACGTCCTGCTGCGGATCCCGACCATCTCGAACCGTCACGCCCAGATCGGCGCGATCGTGCTCGGTTGGTGGTTCGGGGCCTGCGGGCCGGTGGGGATCCAGTGATGGGGTCGTACCCGATGAGTCCTGAGCTGATCGAACTGGCAAAGGCCGCGGCGGCGCTCCCGGGTTGGGAGTGGCGCGATGGCTGCTACCTGCCCGCGAAGTCCCCAGACGAGGCGCCCTACCCGTGCCTCATTCGCGCAGGGACGGGGGGCGTGCTCCTGGATCTGCTCGGTCCGGGTTGGCATGTGGACCGATCTGGAGAGGGCATCTGGAGCGTGTACGCTGACGAGTTCGCCCCTATGGACGCGCGGGGCCTGGGCGCCACCCTCGGCGAAGCCTGCGCCCGCGCCGCCCTCGCGCTGGGTCGCTGGCCTGGAGGGGCCCCCTGATGTCGCCCCTCCACCTCGCCCTGGTCGACGCCCAGACCACGCCCGCCCTGCTCCTGCTCCGCCAGGTCGAGGCGGCGCTGGCTCCCATGGGGCGGCCCGGGTTGGCGCGGGGGCTGATCGTCCTCGCGCTGATCGAGGGGTCGGCGCTGATCACGCTGCCGGCGGGGAGCGATCCCTCGCTGATCGATGTCCCTGAGAGCGTGGTCGACCAGCTCCAGGGCGAGATCTCGGCGCTGGCGCTGGCGCTCCAGGAGGTCGCGTGACTGTTCGAGTGCTCTCCCTGTTCTCCGGCGCGGGCGGCTCCTGCCTCGGCTGGCATAGCCTCGGGGCCTCTCACGTCGCCTGCGTGGAGCGTGATCCGCATGCGCTGGCGACGCTGCGCGCTGCGGGCTTCCCTGCGCTTGAGATGGACCTGAGCGACCCGGAGCAGGTGCGCGAGCTTGGGTGGCTGCGCGGTTCGGTGGATGTGCTCGAAGCGTCGCCGCCCTGCCAGGCGTGGAGTACCGCGGGCGCTCGGCTCGGGGCCCGCGATCCTCGCAACGGATGGCCCTGGACCTGGGCGGCGGTTGACGCCGTGAGGCCCCGCTGGCTGGTCGCTGAGAACGTGCCGGGGCTCCTGAGTCATCGGGGCACGTGCGCGACCCACGAGGGCGGCTACGCCGATCCTGATGGGTGCCCTGGCTGCTACTGGAGCGAGGAGATCTTGAGAGAGGCGCGGGCGCGCTTCGCCTGGGTCAGTTGGTGGATGCTCGACGCTGCCGACTTTGGCGTGCCTCAGCGGCGACGCCGGGTGTTCCTGGTGTGCGGGCCCTCGGCGGCGGCGCCTCCGGTGGCGACCCATGGAGATCCGGCGAAGATCCGCCAGGCTGGGCTCTTCGGGCCTCGTCTGCGCCCGTGGGTCTCGATGAGGACTGCGCTGGATCTGGGGCCCGCCGCCGATGTCATCGGCGGCGGGAGGAACGCGAGCGATGGGACGCGGAGCTATCGAGAGATCGCTGATGAGCCCTGCGTTACGGTGCCTGCTGTCCAGGTCGGCAACGCTGGGCCGTGGGTGGTTGACGGGCCCTCTCCGTCGATCACGGTCGGTCATTGTTCGCCGATCGCGAACGCTGATTTGAGTCCTCAAATCAGCGTGGAGATCCTGACCCTCCAGCACATGCAGGGAGCGCCGCGGGCGCTGGCTCCGACAGCGCCCGCGCTCGGGACCATGGGCAACGCCTACCTGAGCAGCGATCTGTCGCTGCTCGACCGTCCGAGCCTGACGGTGACAGGCTCGGACGGCAAGGGCTCGACGCTCGGATCGTGCTCACGTCGCGCGATGGCCTCCGATCTCCTCTGTGAAGCCACCGGGGGAGCGCGTAGACGCCTGACTCCTGCCGAGTGCGCCCGCCTCCAGGACTTCCCCGATGACCACCCCTGGCAGGGGACTCAGACGGCGATCTACCGCCAGATCGGTAACGCCGTACCTCCAGCGCTCGCGCGAGCCGTAGGCGCCGCTGTCATCGCTGCGGCTCAGTCCGTGAGGGAGGTCGCGTGATCTACCAGCGGTGCCATCAGCTCCCGTACCAGATCGGCGACGCTCAGTCCCCGATCTGCGGCGGCTACCTTCCACCGGTCGCGCTCATCGGGCTTGAGTCGGATCTGAACGCTGACGCTGGGCCCGCTGCCCTTGGGGCGTGCTTTGGTTCCCATGGCTTAGATCTCCGCAATGATGGCGCGGGCGTCGCGGTAGGCGGCGCCAACGTGGGGGTGAGAGCCGCCCGCGGTCCAGATGGACAGCTCCGCGGCGTCACAGGCGCGGAGGGCGCTACGGTAGGACGGCTGCCCCTCAGCGAGGAAGGCGCGGCGCGCTGCGACCGTCGCGGCGGTCAAGGCGTCGATCGCGTCACAGATCTCATCGGTCAATGCGGCGTGGTCGGTGTTGCTCATGTCGGCTCCTTAGTTGGCGGCGAGGGCGGCGAGCTCGCTCTGATCAAGATCCCAGCGGGAGGTGAACCCGAGGGCCCACATCTCATCCTTGCGGCCCATGCGGGGCTTACGGGGGGCGCGGCCCTGACGGGCGGCGCGGCTCAGCTCCATCTCGCAGGCGAACCAGCCGCAGCGGGCCTTGAGCTCGTCACCGTCGTTGAAGGGGTTGGGGCGGCGGATGGCTTCGATGATGATCATTACTGCTCCGTTGTTGGTGTATACACATTAACTGCTCCCTCCCCCCTTGTCTATAATGTGTACACGTTTTTTTTGAAGGCGTCCTCGTGATCCCCATGGACTGCCTGGGCTGCGCTGGGATCCTCGCCAGTGTCCTCTCCGGGGGCCTCGCCTGGCTCTGGCCGGTGCATCCCCGAACGGCCCTCTACCTCTACACCATCAGCGGGGGCGCGCTCGCGGTCAGCGCCCTGGCCTACCTCGATCAGATCCGACCGTGACTCAACTCAATTGGAGCCACCCAATGACGATGTACAAGGCGATCTCGATCGCGATCCCGACCACGGCGAGCCTCTACCTCGCCCTCTACCTGTTCGCGCTCAGCCTGCCCCGGCTGGCCGTTGTGGTGTCCTGATGCCCCCCGTTGAAGCCCTGCTCGCCGCGGCCCTCGCCTTCCTCCTCGCCGTCGCCGTCGCCAAGCTCCGCAACCGCGCCCACATGACGATCCCACGGTCCTGGGCCTACGAGATGCAGTCGACCGTTCTGGAGACCGTGGAGCCTGATGAGCGAGGGACGATCGTGTCGGCGACGGTCGAGGGTGTGGAGGCGGTCTCGTGACCATCTCCGAGCGCGCATACCAGGCCCTCCAGACTACCCGCTGCTATGGCGCCGCGGCGCTGGCCGTCTACGGCGAGGACACCAACGCGACCCGCCGCAGGGTCAACGCGGGCGCCCGGTACTACGCACGGAGCCGGGACCTCCCTCTGGACTGGCTCCCCGATGCGCGGCGCGCCAGGCCGCAGCACCCGACCACCCGACACCATCAGCTCTCGCCGCTCTCGCGCCTGCTCCACGATCACAGGATCGCGGGCGGCTACACGATGGCCCAGCTCCGCGCCGAGCTGGCGGAGGATCACGGGATCGAGATCGGGGAGTGCGCGCTACGGGGCCAGATGAACGGGGCGAGCGTGATCCGGCTCAGGTTGCTCAACGCGCTGGCCTACGTGTTCGATCTCGACGCGGCGGAGGCCGGCGAGGTCCTGCGGCTCGCAGGACTCGGCAACCTCGCGCACGGGGTGATGTCGTGATCCCCGATCTCTCCTGGGCCGCGCTGCGGTCGCTCAACGGGATGGAGCTGAATCAGGTGCGCATCGCGTGCCAAGGGCTCGGCGTCGACGTGGAGCTCTGGATCCTCGCGGAGGTTGAGGCGGGGACGTGGGATGCCTCGCCGCCGCTCGTCGCGGCCCTGCGAGAGGTCTACCGCGCCGAACACGTCGAGCGCGTGCTCCCGCTCCTGCGCCTGATCGTGGGCGGGAACTACGAGCGGGCAGGCGCCGCCCTCCAGCTCCACGCGGCGGGGATGGTCCGCTGATGTCCCTCCTCCTCCAACTCGCCGCCGCTGACGACATCGCCCCCCGCGATCTCATCAGCGCCCTGCGATCGGGCTGGAGGCCCCCTGCCGGGGCGGGTGTGGGCAATACCGCCCCCTCCATCCGACCCGCCCCGGCTACCCCTCTCTCGCCCAGCTCCGCGGGGATCGGTCCAGATCCTCTCTCTACTGGGGGGCCGACCCCCGCGGAGGCTGCGGCGACCTCGATCGATCCCGATCGGGGCTATCCGCGCTCGGATCAGGTCACGGCAGATCGCACCTGGGGCGCCCCTGCGACGCGGTCGCTGCACGGTGAGCTCCGGTGGATCTATCAGGTCGCAGGGAGCACCCTCGGCCAGCGGGAGCAGCACGAGGCCCTCTGGCGCTGGTCCTGGGAGACCTACGGGCGCCTGCCCCAGGAGATGAGCGCGGAGGACCGGGGGACGCTGATCCTCCGCTACCGAGAGCACCTGCTCCAGGAGGCAGCGTGATCGCCACTCTCTGTCAGCGCTGGCGCGAGCAGCGGGGCACCTACCGCCCCGCTGGCGAGCCGATCGATCCCTCCCGCTACGGCGTCGACCTGGTCGAGGAGCGCGAGGCCCGCGCCTTCGTCAAGCAGCACCACTACAGCGGCACCTACCCCGCCGCCCGGGTGCGCGTCGGCCTCTACCGCTCCCGCTCCTGGATCACGCCCGAGCTCGTCGGGTGCGCGATCTTCAGCGTGCCCATGCAGCCCCGGGTGTGGGGCCGCTACACCCCCGGGCTGAGCGCCGGCGCCGGCGTCGAGCTGGGCCGGTTCGTGCTGCTCGACGACGTGCCCGCCAACGGCGAGACGTGGTTCCTCTCCCGGGCCCTGGGGCTGCTCCGGGTCGCCCTGCCGAACGTCCGCGCCGTGCTGAGCTACAGCGACCCCATGAGGCGGCTGACGGCCTCGGGCGCCGTCGTCTGCCCTGGCCACGTCGGCACCATCTACCAGGCCATGAGCGCCCGCTTCGTGGGCCGCGGGAAGGGCGCGTGGCTCCGCCTCGACGCCGAAGGCCGCACCGTCTCTCGCCGGATGCTCTCCAAGCTCCGCAACGACGAGCGCGGCGCCGCCTACGCCTACCGCTCCCTCCGTGCCATGGGCGCCCCCGCGCGCCTCATGGGCGAGGCGGGCCCGGCCTACGTCGAGCGCGCCCTCGCTGAGGGTCCGTTCCGGCGCCTCAAGCACCCCGGGAACCTCGCCTACCTCTTCCCCGTCGGGAGCCCTGCCCAGCGCCGCGGCGCCGCCCGGGGCTTCCTCCCGTCCCTCCCCTACCTCAAGGCCGCAGACGCGATCGTGGAGGCAGCGTGATCCGAATCCTCCTGATCTCCTGCGGCAAGTCCAAGCGCGACGCCGCGTCCCCAGCGCGCGACCTCTACACCGGAGGTCTGTTTCGTGCAGCTCGGGCCCACGCTGAGGCCCTCGGCCACCCCTGGGCGATCCTGAGCGCCCGTCACGGTCTCGTCCTGCCTGATCAAGTGATCGAGCCCTACGAGCAGCGGCTATCCGCCGATCGCGCCGAGATCTGGGCGGGCCTGGTGTCGGCGCAGTCGCAGACGTGGGCGGGGATGCTGGGGCTCCGGTGTCGAGGTCCAGAGGCGGGCAACCGGTGCCGGATCTGGGACGCTGCGACGTGGGAGATCCACGCCGGGCGGGACTACACCGATCCGCTGATGGGACGGCTGACGCGGTCACAGTGGACCGTCGAGGCGCCGCTGGCGGGCCTCCAGGTGGGCGAGCGGCTGGCCTGGTACAAGCGGGCGAGGGAAGCGCGCGAGCCGGCGCGGAAGGTCGATCTGTTCGGAGCGGCGGCGAAGTGATCTCCCTCCTCCTGGTCCTGCTCGTCGTGATCTGCGGCGCCCTGATCGGGGGGCTGTAACGTGCCTGCCCTCTCTCAGATCGTGGAGATCCTCGGCAAGATCCGCAGGCTCCAGCGGCGGGCGGGGCGGTTCGATCCGGCGCGGACGGTGACGCCTGCGCAGGCGACCGATCTCATCTACCAGCTCCAGCCCGAGGAGATCGGGCCGATCTGGGAGCGGCTGGAGGCCCGGGGGATGCTGCTCTCGGGGAGGCGGGCGTATCTGGGCGAGGTCCGCGAGGCGCGGGCGGCGATCCGAGAGGTCGCGATCGAGCGGGGGGAGCTGTTCGCGCTGCCCCCGGCTCGGGTGCGGGTTCTATGATCTGGATCGAGCCCTACGCAGGGACCGCATCTGTGTGGCTGTCCCTGCTCGGGCGGGTCTCGCCGCTCACCGCCTACCAGGGCGGTAAGCGGGCGATGGCGCCTGCGCTCCTGCGGACGATGGGCCTGCGCGCTGGAGGCGGCGCCTCGGGGGTGATCCTCGGGGACGCAGGCCCCTGGGGTGACGTGTGGCGGGTCGTGTCGATGCCGGCGGGCGCGGAGGCGGTGGCGCGCATGATCGACGTCTGGGCGGTCGCCTGGCCAGCGCCGAGGGAGATGTGGCTCGCCCTCCGGGAGCGTTCGCCCTCGGCGCCTGCGGGATCGTGGCGGGTCGAGGATGTCGCCTGTTACCTCTGGCTCCAAGCGCGCCAGGCGGCGGGCGCCCCGGTGTGGTGGTCGGCTGGGTGGGCCCGTGGAGACGAGTACGGGACCTACCCGATCCAGCCCGCGGGGGCGTGGCAACGCGGACAGGCCGGGGAGCGGCACCATCAGGTCGGGCTCTCATTCAGACCCGTTGCGGGACCGTCCCGCAACGGGCATCTCTACGGCGTAGGGCTCACCGCAGCCGGTCTCTCTCGGCGCCTCCGCTCGCTCCACCGCCACCCGTGGCCCCGGACGATCGCAGGAAGCGCGACCGCCGCCGAGGTCCTCTCCTGGGCGCTCCCTCTCTGCCGCCCCGATCGCGTCGTCGTCTATCTGGATCCGCCCTACGTCGATCGCACCGGCTACATCCTGCCCGCAGATCGCGCCGACGTGCTCGACCAGGCCGACCGCTACCGGGCCGCGGGCGCGCTGGTCGGGATCTCCGAGGCGGTCGGCCTCGCTGGCGATCTCGGGGCGGGGTGGCATCAGGCCGACCTGACCGGCGAGCATCGAGGCAAGGGCGCGGAGTGGCTGACCCTCTCAGCGCCTCCAGGGCCCGCACAAGCGCAGCTCTCGCTGTTGGCGGCGGTCTGATGCGCCGGGCGGCTGCTATGGTCGAAAGGCATGGAGTGAACATGCCCAGGAACAAGCGACCGCGTCGCCCGGCGCATGTAGAGTACCGCGGCGTCCGCGCGAGGGCGACCCGACCCCCAAACCAGACCGGCCTCTGGTCATGGGCCGTGCAACGCCAGGTCGAGGGGCGCCGGCATACCCGGGGCCTCGGGCGCCTGACTCGAGACGGGGCTGCCGACGCGCTGCGGGCGCTCGTGGAGACCGGCTGGCCCATCGAGGCGGCCCCGGCGCCCCGATCTGCGCCGACAGTGCGGGAGCTCGTCAACCTCTACCTCGAGCACCAGGCGCAGCGGGTAGAGGCGGGGCAGATCCGAGCGCGGACGCTGGAGGTCAACGTCTACGCGGCGCGGCGGCTCGGCGACCTGCTCGACGCGGAGTTGGGCGAGCTCGACGGGGCGGCGGTCCTGGCGTGGATGGCGCGGGTCACGTTCGCGCCGGGGACGCTGCGTAACTCCCTGGTCCTGCTCGGGGGCTGCTCACCGTGCGCCTCCACCACGACCGCCGGGCGCCAGCGGGGGCGCCCGAGGCGATCGGGGAGACGGTAGAGGACGCGCTGACCGATGCTGGGCATGGGCTACGCGGCCCGGTCCAGCACGGCCCAGGCCGTCAACCCCAGCGCCCGTCCGAACGCCGCGGCGACAGCCGAGCGCCGATCCTCGGGGATCCATCCGAAGGAGGGCAGCGCCTCCACGGCCTCGGAGAACATCTCGCCCCCGATGAGCTCGGCCTCCTCAGCGGTGATGTCGTGGTCGGCGACGGCCTCGGCGATCGCGGCCTTGGTGTCGGGGAACAGGCCGACGACCTGGCGAAGCTGGGCGAGCTCGCGGAGTTGCTGAAGGCGGGCCCCATCGGGGCGCTTGAAGAGACGGGCCATGAGGGCCTCCTTCTTTTGGGGTTGGGTGGCGGGAGAGGTGGGCGTTGCTGCAGGCGCGGGGCTGGAGCCACCCAACGAGACCCGCGGGGGGTGTGCTGCAGCAACGCCCGTAAGTGAGCGGCGGGGGAGCTCAGGATCGAAGCCGACGCGCAGCGGGGGATCTGTCGGATCGGGCAGGGGGGCGCCCGATCCTGCGGTGTCGTCGTCGTGCACGTCCTCGTCGTCCAGGAGAGCCTCGATCGTCATCTCGCCCCTCCACCATTCGAGGACGCCCTCCGCGATGGCAGATCCCAGCGCGGAGAGACCGGCGGAGTTGAGCAGCGGGTGATCTCGGGGGTCCTGGATGTTGAGCGGCTCCAGGAGCAGGGCGACGAGGCCCGCGGCGGGCGGGATGACCGCCAGGACGTTCGCCTTCCATGCGTCGTCGGGATCCGTGTAGTCGCCCGGACCGATCCCGCGGACGCCAACGGGCAGGCCGAGCTCTGCGCCGACCCGATCGGCGATGGCCGATCCCAAGCGCCCCGCCCGGGGTTTGTCGGCGCGGTAGAAGTAGAGGCTGTCCGTGCCGGGCCTCGCCGAGTTCAGGTGCGCGCTCAGGTAGACGATCGTGGCGCCCGGTCGGGCGCTGGCCAGCTCGGCGGCGTAGGTGTGCCGCTCGGGGTAGCTCATCGCCCCGATGGGGAGCTCCCGCACCTCGATCTCGAGATCGGCGGTGGCGATCTCCTTGGAGAGCGCCCGGAGGTACTGCGCGGCGAGATCGACCTCGTAGAGCGTCTCTCCGCCGATGGAGACCTCCGCGCCCCGATCGCCGGGGCGGTGGGGGTTGTTGTGGTGTCCGTGGTCTGTGATCAGGATCAGCATGGGTGGCTCCATCATGTAGGGTCGGGGATCCAGGAGATCTGGACATCCACCGTCCAGGTGAGGTTCCCGCTGCCCTGGGCGGTGCGTCCGATGACGACGATCGGCTTGATCGCGGTGGCGTCGCCCAGGGCGCCGCTCGTGACGCTCTGCGCGGTCGAGGCCGAGATCACCCCGTCGTCGGTGTCGGCCCAGGTGTAGCCGACGCTGACGATCTGGCCGTTCAGGACGCGGGCCCAGAGGTAGGCGCGCACCAGCGAGGCCGAGGCGCTCTCCGTCAGGAAGCCGGTGCCGCTGTAGGCGCGGGGGCGGTGCTGGGCGCCGGCCAGGCGGCGGATCCCCGTCCAGAACCGATCGCCGGTGCTCAGGTCGGTGGGGTCGCTCGCGTAGCCGACGCAGATCGAGTTCCCCTCCGCCTGGCCGGCGGGGATCACCAGGCGCATGTGGAGGACGCCGTCGGCGCCGGCGCCGATGTCGGACCAGGAGCCGTCGTAGATCGCTGCGAGGTCGCCCAGGGTGTTGTCGTTGACCGCCTGCCCGGGGTCCGCGGTCTGGATGGTGTAGGCGCCCGCGGTGCCGCCGATGGTGCCCTTGATGCTG
>Ga0316204_10005314_pt1 | contig 21488 bp, 20 predicted proteins | sample 6monrhotite_MG_2_FD_205661 | JGI IMG/M metagenome (GOLD analysis project Ga0316204, IMG submission 205661) | Microbial mat bacterial communities from mineral coupon in-situ incubated in ocean water Damariscotta River, Maine, United States -... | ecosystem: Environmental > Aquatic > Marine >... | reverse complement strand
GTTGATGTAACAAACGTAAGCGCCAAACCAACCACAACCTTCCCACAGCACTGGCATGAATATATCCTCTTTGATTTAACCAAGGAGATACTCAATGTCACGCCGAAGAAAATACGACTGGCCAAGCCTGTTTCAAGAATTTAAGGATAGCGGTCTAACACAAGCCAAGTTTTGCGACGAGAAGGATATTAACCCGAACTATTTCAGTCTGCGTTATACGAAACATCAACGGGCGCAGCCGGATTCATTTAGCCGAGTAGAAGTTTCTCAAGTCGCACCGAGCAACAGTGGAATTGTACTTCGGTTGAGCCACGGTGAGCTATGCTTTGACAGTACCACCGATCCAGAATACATCGCGTCGGTTATTCGTGCGCTATGATTCACTGGCAAGAGTCCACCGTGATCTATCTGCATCGAGAACCGGTCGATTTCCGAAAGGCAATCAATGGACTCAGCGTGATCGTTCAGGAGCAGATGGAATTATCTCCATTTGACCGCGCTCTCTTTGTATTTTCCAATAAACGATGCACCCAACTCAAAGTACTCTATTGGGATGATACCGGATTCGCGTTATGGCAAAAGCGATTAGAAGAGGCGAAATTCAAGTGGCCTCGAAAACATGCCGACGCGACAATTACGCTAACGCATGAACAATGGTTATGGTTGTTAAGAGGTTTTGACATTACTCAAATCAGGCCTCATGCTTCATTACAATATCATGCGGTGAGTTGATGTTTTTGGTAAACTCGTTATATGGAAAGTGTCAACGAGTTACAACAAGAAAACGAACGATTAAAGGCGTTGCTTGCTGAACAAAAGCAATCACTGACCGACAAAGAGCAACGTATCCAAACGCTCGAAGAATTGATTCGCTATTTCAAACACCAAAAGTTTTCCGCGTCTAGCGAGAAGTCTTCAACAGATCAATTAGGGCTTTTCAACGAAGCGGAAGAGATCGCGCAAAACGATACCGATGATGAAAATCCTTCGGTTGACGTTAAAGCGCACCAACGCACTTCAAAACCAAGAGTTGCCATTCCGCCCCACCTTCCTCGTGAAGTGATTGAATATGATCTTGCAGAGTCTGAGAAGGTGTGTCCGCATGATCAAACACCTTTAGTCGGTTTAGGTACCGAAGATCATGAGCAATTGGATATCATTCCTGCAAAAGTCAAAGTCATTCAGCACCGCCGCCACAAATACATCTGCCCTTGTTGTCAAAATTATCATGTGACCGCTAAGAAACCGAAACAGCCGATTGAGAAAAGTATCGCCACACCAGGCTTATTAGCTTATGTTGCCACACAGAAATATTGCGATGCCTTACCGCTCTATCGCCAAGCAGACATCTTCAAGCGTTCAGAGATATTGCTGGATCGTACCAATTTATCAAACTGGATGATTCGCTGTGGCGAACTGGTTCAACCACTCATCAACCTCATCCAAGAGCGTATTTTGCAACAGCCTGTGGTGCATATGGATGAAACCACCGTTCAAGTGCTGAAAGAGCCGGATAAATTCGCGCAAAGTAAAAGCTATATGTGGCTGATGGCCAGTTTTGGTCAACACTCCATGGTGTTCTACCACTATTCCCCCACGCGACAGCAAGAAGTACCCAAACAGCTGCTCAATGACGAAGTGCAAACCTTAATGGTTGATGGTTATCAAGGCTATCAATCAGCTTGTGATCAATATCGTATTACCCGATTAGGTTGTTGGGCACATGCCAGACGAAAATTTGTGGATGCCAAAAAAATTCAGCCGAAAGGTAAGACAGGGAAAGCGGATCAAGCGATTGCGTTTATTCAAAATCTCTATCGTATTGAAAAATCGATCAAAGAGAAAACCGTTGAGGAACGCTATCGTATTCGTCAAGAAGAGGCAAAACCAATCATCGAAAAAATGCACAAGTGGTTACAAAAAAGTCTCACGCATTCACCGCCGCAATCAAAACTGGGTGAAGCATTGATCTATCTCAACAATCAATGGCCAAGACTGGTTTGCTATTTGGAAGATGGCCGCTATCCGGTTGATAATAACTTGGCGGAGAATTCTATACGTCCTTTTACTATAGGCCGAAAGAATTGGCTCTTTTCCAATAGCCAAGCGGGTGCGAAAGCCAGTGCAAATCTCTATAGCCTCGTAGAAACAGCGAAAGCCAATAAGCTCAATCCTTACGACTACTTGCGAGTGGTATTCACGCGATTACCCAATGCGGAGACCGTTGAGGATATTGAAGCTCTACTGCCGGGTTGTATTGAGCTGGAAACATTTTCACGTCAATAACGTGTTTGGTTTGGCGCTTACGGTAATCTCAGCGCTCTGGAGCCATTCCACCCTTTTTTTATCCTGGTAGCAATTGCCTTCTTCGGGCTAGCCTATCGAAAAATTTATTTGATGGCGAAAACCTGCAGCACAGATAACGTTTGTGCTATCCAACAGGGAAAACTGTCGCAAAAGATTAATTTATAGACCACAGCCTTCGTTGTGGTTTTGTCTATATCATTCCCATAGCATGGGCCTTTTTTTGACTAGTGAATTCTTTGAATAAAAATTAATAGTCGAGGAATTTTTTATGCATAAAGTTTTAATTAACGCCATATTGAATTATCATAAAGTATACCTTTCGCTTCCCAGTAATAAGGCCCATAGTCTACAAATATTTCCTGCCCTGGGAAAATATTACTAAGCGCCTCTACCCTAGCCTTTTTCCATCTTGTAGAACAGACAAACCGAGCATTAGGGTTGCTACTGTGATTAATATATCGAGTATAACTAGCAGTCGGTCCTTCGCCGAGAATATTGCAGTCTTTGCAAATCCATAGCACATAATCTGAACCAATATATTGAGAACTCTCAACCTGCTCATCAGTAAGTATCACACCTGAATATTCACCTATGGTGTCGCCGGGTAGTATTTCAACTTTCGTAAATAGACCTTTTCCTGCACTTTGAACAGTGGAAGTAAGAACTTCAAAATGATCATCATCAAATATTGATGGTACGATCGCCTTACCACCGCATCCAGTTTTCGACATATGTAACCTCATTCGTAAGAACGTTGATTTGATCGCAATACTAAATCAACAAGTGCATTTGTTCCAATATAAAATGGGAACCTGCGGTAGTAGGTTTATAACGCTCTAACTGAGTTAAGATTGACTTCCGCGACCATCTTTAAAGATCATTCTAATGCATTAGTTGCAATGGAATAGTAAAAATGCCACTTCGCTAGGATCGAATGATTGATCATAATAGTATTCAATAATACTACATTGAAATAATTCATTAGTACGATCTACTTTGTAATTAGCTTTTGATACTATAAGTAAAATCTCATACCACTCTTCGTATTTATAATTCAATTTCGTTATACAACTTGTGCCTCGTATATGAGGTGTATCAGATAAATTCATCTAGTTTTTCTTATTCCTGTTTCGGATTATCACCCTTGCCATAGGATTGCAGGTTCTATAAAACCCATTAGGCGTTCCTCTCATTGCTTTCGAATGTTCACTTTCATTTCTAGAATACTTGTCACCAAATCTGTGTTTCCGTATATTTTTCGCTTTTATTTTTTTGTTGCTAACCAAAATACAGGAACAATATGACATTAGAAGCGACAAGAAATAGAGATCAGATACGTTATAATATGAATGTATTAAAACGTAACCATCATAATGAAAAATGAACAAAATTAGGTGGGCAAACAAAAATGTTCGACTCATTATTTTTATGTTTCGAAATACAACGATAATTGCAAAGAACAAAGCAACAACCTCTAACAAAGCGATAATAAAATATTCCCCTGGAAATATAATGTAGATATCAATAGCGAGGGATACCGCAAGAAATAATTTTGCAAAGTTGGTTGTCACGGATTTCTTCACATTGTTCATAAATATTTCCACATGATCGCTATCTACTCTTAACTCTCGACACCACTTTGTCTTTTATAAGAGGCTTAGACTTGGTGTAGTTATCATAATTATTGTGATCTGTAATCAAACTGGACTTATGTGACATTGAGTTTTTTAACTCGATGCGCGAACCATCTACAGTATTCTTGCTTGATCTATTAACGCTCTCCATGGCAGAAGTTTTATCTCCCAACTGATTCTTTACTGTTTCAATGTAAGAAGACTTTTGATCCACAAATATGTGGATATCGTTTTTAGCGCGACTCAAACCCGTATAATGTGACTTCTGGGTAGCCATTATTTTATGGTAATCATCGCCATGAAATATTATCGAATCCGCGGTTTTACCTTGCGCAGAATACAAAGTTGATACATACGCATATTCCCATCGACGAGCTAGATCGCTGTCCATATCTACACTAATATCTTTCCCATTGTAGTTAACCATAAAACCAACTTTATCTTTACCGATATCTACTACTTTTGCAGTTTCAGAGTTACTGACGTTTAGTTCTTTATTGTTAGTTGTCCATCGGATTTTTTCACCGATATTTAGCTTTCTGCTTTCTTGAGTGAATACTTCGAAACCTCCTCGTCTAGCAGAAGCATATCTCTCCGGTCGGAAGGCAATTGGCTTATCACTATCCCCCTTGATAATGGAAAGTGTTCCATTTTCGTTCACGGCAATGACTTTAACGTATTCACCTTTTTCAACACCGATAGATTTGTAATCCTTATTAAACTGGAGAATATAACCTGACTCATAGTTTCTAATATCCCCTTTCTCAGCGCGTTTTAAACTTATCTTTGAATATATCTGAGTATCAATACCCTCCCCTTTTAGCCTTCCTTCTTTTAATAGTCCATCCCTGATTATGGTGTTTAGTAAAATTCGGTCTTTGTTTAGTGGAGTGGCAACTAACGATTCTTCGCGACGATTAATAGGAAGATTTAAGAACTTGTCAGCTATCGCTTTCAGCCGTTCAGAACGATCTTCTATTTCGACTACATTGTCTTCGATCGCCGCCATTGAGCGCTCAATGTCTCCATGAATACTGTGCACCACAGCATTCAAAGCACTCTCATTCTGCTGGCGGATAATCTTATCCATCGTCACAACTTGCATACCATTCTTCTGTAGATAGGCGAAAGGTTTTCCTGCCTCTATCGCAGGGAGCTGTTTTTTATCTCCCACGAGAACAACTCTTGCGCCTGTGAGTTCTGATAGTTTCAACAATTCATATGCATCATGATTCGATAACATAGAGCTTTCATCAACTACCCACAGCTCATTACTTGAATCAATATTTTTGGCATTGTTTGACTCAATCGTACTCTTATTGGAAGCTAATAAACTCGCAACAGTACTACTCTTTATGGCTGAAGATGATTCTAGTTGTTTTGCCGCTGAGGATGTTGGAGCAAACCCTTTTATAACAAGTTTTTGTTCGCTGGCTATGCGATTAACTTTTTCCAACATATATGTTTTACCAGTACCGGCATAGCCTTGAACACCAATTATTCGATCAGGGGTAGACAGTATTGCTTTTGCTGCTTCGTATTGATCTAATTTTAGTCCTTGCTCATTGAGTGATTTACGGATAATGGAATCCGAAGCAATAGGTGATACAGTCCCTTTTGCATCGTTCATAATCGCGACATTAGCGCGTTCTAGAAACAAAGAACGTTTAGTCGTAAACGCAGCCTGCCTATCTAATTTGGCTTCCAGCAACGATCCATCTTCTACCCTCGAATTGACTTCTTGATTTATTTCTTCAACACTAATAGAACCAATTTTATACGATAGAGCAGTAAATAGTAGTTTGCTATTTGTAAATACAGACTCCCCTTCTGAATGATATTTCAACGCATAATCAACCGATTCCCTCGCTGCATCGTTATTGTTTTGTACTACATTAGCCTCGGTATCCTTTATAATCTTGTCAATATCAAGATCGACATTAGCGACCTCAGTTTGCCATTTTTCACGAAGATCAGAGAGAGACATATCCTTCTTGGAAGATCGGGTAATCAACGCAACACGGGCAGCAGCTTTTGCATCTTGTGTGATTGATGTTTTCAGTTTCTCTTCTATTTCTGCCCTACGTTTCGAAAAGTAATCAATAGAACCCCGTGATACACCCTCAAGCACAAACCTTCCATCCTTGTGTGTTTGATTGATGTTATAGCCCTGCTCTCTTAGAGAATTCGCCAACTCATTACGATAAATAAGCCCAGCAATCATTTTGTCTCTAAACAAATTGCGACTATCTAACGACCTCACTTCACCATTGTTCATGGTTGTCATATTCGCAATAACACTATGCGTATGTAATTGAGGATCAAGGTCACGTGACTCGTGATGAGTGAATTTGGCAACGACTATATTTTTTGTTTGAACGGTATCAGTAAACCCATTAATGGTTAATCTCGCACCTACCGAATTCGATTCCAGATAGGAAAGCGCTGTATTAACAGCGGCGTTGTGAGCATCTATAATGCGTGCATCACCACCAATTTCATAGAGTATTGAAGCACTTTTAGGTGCCGAAAAGGTAAAATCCCAACCAGGGGTATGTACTAATTCACCGTTTTCCATACGTCCTAATTGTATTCCGTTTGGTAGCCTACCATTTAATATTTGGGAGAATTCCGATTCAGTGACAGTGCCCGAAAGCCCTAACAACCCCGGCCCTTTTCCTGCCCATAATCCAGTTCCATCATCAAATCGTGATGTATCTCGCGTATTGTTACTCTCACCAAAACCACTACCTGCACCGACGCCAGATCCCCCGCTAATACCATTCCCAGTGCCATCTGTAACTTCATTGCTGGTTGTATCATGATCATCTTCTGGTGTGTAATAGTTACCTTTAAAGTAGTTAACAGCAGCTTTCGGGCTAGATAATTTATGAACAGATAACAAGAAACACCTCCCTACTAAACTGTTCTAAAAAGATCTTCTTCATCTTTTTTATCATCAACTTCTTTGCCGTCACTATCGTTTATATTTGGTTTTGTATCGCTATCTAGCACACCGGTATCACTTCCAAAATTCCAGTCAACACGACTAAAATCTCTTTCAACCATGGGTGGTGATACACGTTCAGCTTGAACATAATCCAATTTAAAATGGCCGACGGGATAGTCTCCAGGCAACCTCACATAACCCGTTAGATCCGGCAAATTCATAAACTCAGTGGACAGTACAAGTGGCCGTATTTTCCTACTTGATGATAGATTTACACCATCTCGTATTTCATTTTGGCCGTAGCTAAGTCCTTCACTTGTTTCATTGAATTCGCCAACACCAAATGCATCACTAGCCCATTTAGCTGTCGTCGGTTCGTTGGCCCTATAACATATCCATGTCGAACATAGCCCTGCGATTGCCTCCGCTCCTTTGGGTGTATATATATCTGAGAGCTGTGCAAAACTTTGAAATCCAATAACACAACAACCACCGTATTTACGCCCTTCAGCTAAACTTGGTGATAGTGATGGCAGTTTATTTAATGATGGTAATTCATCAATAAACAGCCAAATACGTCTATCTCGTCGCTCGGGTAAAGACAACAATGATGACACTGCGATATCAAGCCATGTGGTTATTAACGGACGTAATGCATCTTTGTGCTCGGCTTTATTGAACATAAAAATACAGCTATCTCCCTCATCATCGTGGAACCATTTCCTAATGGAAAATACTTCTCGATCATCTTCTGGCAAGTATTTTAGGGAATTGATATATGCTGCTAATGTAGCACGAACACTCAAAGCAGTTTTTTCTGCACCTTCAGAAACAAGGGCAGCAGCTTCAGTTCCTTCAACTATTTTGGCGACTTCAGATAGATCAACAGACAACAGATCACGTAACAAATGGCGAGTACAAAAGTCTCCATTGCTCTTCATTTTCATTGCCACAGAAGAAAATAATGTACGTGCGGCTAAGGTCCAGAACGGATCACCAGAACTTGAAGAAGGGATTAAACAGGCCGCAACCTTATCGAAGTCAGAGGGAATATTGCACTCTGACCAAATATTCCACCCAGGAGATCTTTCATCCATGGGGTTCAATATAGTGTCATTCTCTCGATAGAATTCCTCGATAAATTCGCCAGAAGTAGAATAGACTATCGCCCTATCTCCTCGCTCTCTCACTTTCTTTAGTAGTGCACGAAGCGCGACAGATTTACCTGATCCAGGAGAACCAGTGAGAAGAATATGTGACGTTTCTGCACCATCCAATAGTGGAATACCATCGGGTGAGATATTGCTAAATCGCTTTTCTTGCTTTAGTAATGCCTTAAGGTCGTCAGATGAAACAACGTTGCTACCACGTAATAACTTCTCATCGCGTAAAGAAAATCCCGTTCGATAAACGAACATAAGCAATCCCACAAACACAAATAAAATAGAGCCAAATGCTAACAACACCGACATAATGAAGGCTCTTTTGTTCTCTGATACCACCGTGTTTACATACTTGTCGGTAAGGATACTAATGACTTTCGCGTTAACGACTTCACCATTAGGAAGTTCGAACGGTACTAGGGATGCTCCATTATCTAAGACATAATCAGTGAAATAACAAATGATCCATTTAACTAATACATAACGCTCATATTCCTCGGTATAATAAAAGAAATAGGCAAAAACAAATCCGATAAAGCAGATTAAAACGACACCACTGAAATTCTTTACCACCTGCATAATCATGCGCAGGAAATGAAGAAGTATTTGACCACCACGAGTAAAGTCACTCACAGCAGACGTACGAAACACTGACATTTACTTCTCCAAGCTTTATCTATTTGTTAAATCATCAAGAATAATTTTTGCGTCATCCTTTGCATCGTGCAGCACTTCCATATTGGTATACGCAGATAACCGGCGACTAATGCAAAGAACCTCAATCAACATTTGAGTGTTTTGATTCACTTCATGACTAAGGCCTTTTGTTATGACAAGACGCCACATTTCCGATTCTTTTATCCCGTATTTTATCGCCAAAGATTTAACTTCTTTGGCCACATCCTCATCTACTCTCACACAAATTCGAATCAAACCTGCCCCCGTATATTCATCAAAACTATCGTAATAAAAACAAAATGTTGTTTCGTTGCTGGAACACAATCCCACGAATTAATGGGATTATATCCCGTTTTGAGTTAGGATTGACAGCTAATATAGATCGAACAGAAATTAGCCGGTGAAACAACTGAAAATAACTCATAACAAAGTGGCGAATTATTCATAAGAAACAGAAGGTTACAAAAGACGACACACGTCTCCCTTCTTACACACCTTTGCGTCGCTCTTTTTTTAACGTGAAATCAATGAGATAGGCACCGCAACGTAGTTGCATTAGGTGTGAATAAAATAAAAGGGACCCTACTCGCCAGAGTAGGGAGGGGCTGTAAACATCAGCCATCTCAGATATTAGAGGAGAAAAAAACAACGGCCAAGCGAGAGCAAAAATAGTAGTTAATTAGTAAGCACAAAAAGAATTCTCAAAGTATTCAAAAAGAATACTAATAGTTAACCAGCAACAAAAGGAACACAAAGTGGCAAAGAAGAAAACGGGGTTCTCCCTATTAAAACGTACAACTAAAAAAGAACCGTGGTCATTTAAAATAGATGCGAAATTAAAAAATGGTTATGACGAGTTTCAAAAGCGCCTTGAGAAAATTGATCCTGATCTTAAATTGGATGCGGTGGAGATTGTAGAGAGTGCTTTGCGTAATGCGCTTGAGCAGGCTACGAAAGAGCTTGATGAGCAGGAGAAGGAACTGTTGAAGGGAAGTGGAAACAAACAGACAAATGAAATGGTGAAAAAAAAGGAAGAAGAAACTGAAATAGCTTAACTAAGGAGACAAATGCTGGTCTATTTACATATAGTAATTCAAACATGGTCCCGCACAATTCTAACCAATGTCTGCTAAACAATAGCAGACATTCGGTTTAATCTTTCTATATGTGTTCACTGGATAAGCGATTGAAAGACTGGATTAATATTTCTAAAATAACGAAATTTTGCAAAAGCAGTCTGATACAATACAACCTATTATGAAAAAATCCCTTTCGCCGATATATGATTCAGTAATAAGCCGTTGACAAAGTAGTATCAAAGAACTTAACTTAAAGCTCTAATGAAAAAATTATTTGTACTCATTATATTGTTAGCCAATTTATGCAGCAGCCTTGCATTTGCTTGGGACACTCATCCTGAAGCAACGATGGGGCACGATTCCGTTGCTGCCAGTTTGGTAGATGACGATCACAAACACCCAGACGGTGATCTACATAATGACGACCACAGTTGTCACGGTGCCGCTCATTTAATGGGGATTTTCACAACGATCTCCGCACAAATTCTTGATGCTCAAGGCGATTATCGTTTTTCTCTGATGGATGCTTTACCTTCACTTTATATCACGCCTTTGCTACGCCCTCCTATCGCTTAAATCCTTTTTAAAACTTGGTATGCCACTGACTTCAGTCTATTGGCATGTGAATAGTTGTATCTGAAGGATTTCTAAATGTTGTTAAAACGCGTTTTATGCGCGGGTGTTTGCGTCTGTTTGGCGCTGCCCGCTTGGGCGTCTATTGCGCTCGATTACCAGGGAACATCTTTATCGATTAGTGATAAAAGTGTTCAGAAATTTGATCCCTCTTTACGGGAGTTTATTAAACAAGTCTTGTCGGAAAGTCCGGCTGTTCAAAGTGCACAGGCTGCTTTAGAAGCTGCTAGAGAGAGTGCTATCGGGGCAAACAAACCGTTGCATAATCCGGTGTTGGAATTGGAAGCTGAACGTACTGATATCAACACAACAGCTATTGGCTTTAGTCAAACGCTGGATTGGAGCGACAAGCAAGGAGCATCCGTTGGTGTTGCTCATCACAAGGTTCTTGCTGCCCAGGCTAACTTGCAACAAGTGAATCAACAGGTAGCGATAGAGACCTTGCGGGCACTTGTTAATTATTTTACTGCCCAGGAGATGCGTTCGCTCGCGCTACATCGAAGTCAATTGATGAAAGGCTTTGTTGATACCATTAAGCAACGCCACGCAGCCGGAGACGTTGAAATACTCGACGTGACTTTTGCTCAAGTGGCATATAGTGAAGCGCTAATGGTTCAAGCGACGAGTGAGGGGGATCAGGTCGCTGCCGAAGCTAAATTGCAGGCTGTCAGTAGTGTTGTGAGGAGACAATGGCCTCGCTTACCTGAAGACTTAGCTCCACCGCCAAAAAACGCTGACTTTTCTTTGCTTGATTTATTGCCTCATCTGGTCGTACTGCGGAATCAGGTTGAAACCGCCAAAGCACGCATAAAAGTGGCGGAGCGCGAAGGGCGCGTTGATCCTACATTCGGCGTCCGCGTCGGTCACGAAGATTCAGAAATACTATTGGGCCTGAACATCGAAATTCCTTTGTTTGTGCGTAACGATTACAGCGCAGCGATGCGTGTCGCATCGTTTAAATCGATAACAGAGGAACAGAACTACCAACAAGCCTATCTGCAAAGCAAAGCCCAACTCATTGGTGCATTAGGGCGATTTGATAATAGTAGCCGTGCTTGGCAAGCCTGGGTTTTGACCGGGCAACAGGCCCATCGTGATCAGATCATTTTGCTTGAGAAGATGTGGCAAGCTGGTGAACTGACCGCTACGGATTTCTTGATTCAAGCCAAGCAAAACATCGACACACTCATTACGGCAACCGCCTTAAAAGGTGAAGTATGGCAAGCGGCCATTTCGTGGCTAGATGCCTCAGGGCAGGTAGAAGCCTGGCTGGGAATTAACCCAAACCCGCATAGCCAGTCAACGAATTTCGGAGTTAAACAATGATTAAACCAATACACCTATTTATTTTGTTGATTGCGGGGTTTACTACTCCTTTAATAGCGCAGGAACAAGGCCATGAACATGAAGAACACGCTCATAAGTCCGAGGAAAAATTTGATTTTAGTGGAATGGATTTTGGCGAGGATAATCACCGTCATGACTCTTTGGATCAAGATGACCATAGTGAGCACCGCAGCCATCGTGATAGTCTGGATGATGGGCACGCGCATGATGAAGTCCATGATGATCATGGTGAGGATAATCACGACGAACATGGACACGATGATCACGGACACGGCCATGGACACGGAGTAGAAGCCGATCATGCAGAGCTTAGCGAACCCCAGCAAGCTTACGCTGGCATTGAAACAATCGTTGTAACCAAACAACGTTTACCTGAACAACTTACCGCGCCGGGCGAAGTGGTGGTGAATAGTTACCGCACCACAGCAGTTACACCGCGGGTAAGCGCCCAAGTGATTAAACGACATGTACACCTAGGTGATCATGTTAAGAAAGGTCAGCCTTTGGTCACCTTAAGCAGTGTTGATATGGCCGAAGCGCAGGGCGCGTTATTGGAAGCTGAGATTGAACTGAAGCGAGTAAAAAAGTTAGGGCAAAAAGTTGTCTCTGAGAAACGTTTTATCTCCGCTCAGATTGCCTATCAAAAGGCTTATTCTCAAGTGACTGCTTACGGTATGACCAAGCGCCAAATTGACAAATTGGTGAAAGCTGGTGACGCCGCCAAAGCCAATGGTCAATTCCAGTTACTCGCTTTCCAAAGCGGGACTGTCATTAGCGATGAGTTTGTTATTGGGCAGATTGTCGAGCCGGGTGATCTGTTGATGCAAGTGACCGATGAGTCACGACTTTGGGTGGAAGCACGACTGCCCGCCGGGAGTGCAGTGGCAATCCAATCCAATGCAGAGGCGACAGTAACGTTAGGTGGCTCACACATCCTAGGCAAGGTGGCGCAAATTCATCACCTGTTGGATGAGATTACGCGTACCCAAGCTGTGTATGTAGAAGTGGATAACTCAAATCACCAACTCCACCCAGGTCAGTTTGTTTCAGTATCAATAAACAGCCAACGGTTTAATGAAGGCATTGCCGTGCCCAACGAAGCAGTGCTGCGAAACAACAAAGGTGAGTGGCGCGTGTTTGTTGAAACGGAAAAAGGTCGTTATGAACCTCACGTGGTAAATCTGTTGTCCAACCGTGGTGAGCAAGTGGTGATTGAAGGCATCGAAGAGGGTACGCGCATTGTCGGTCGTGGTGCGTTCTTTGTTCAGTCTGAAATGGCCAAAGCTGCGTTTGATACTCATAACCACTAGAGGTTGCCATGTTGAATAGAATAATAGATTTTGGCATCGCTAACCGATTGTTGGTGGTGCTATCACTCATCGCGATGACGGTGGGTGCTGCGACATTACTACCGCGATTAAAGCTGGATGCCTTTCCTGATGTCACCAACGTGCAGGTGCAGATCAACACAGAAGCGCAAGGCTTAGCTGCGGAAGAGGTCGAGCAGTTGATTACCTTTCCTATTGAAGCCGTGATGTATTCGCTACCTGATGTGGAAGAGGTGCGTTCTATTTCCAAGACGGGTTTGTCCGGTATTACCGTAGTATTTAAAGAAGGCACGGATATCTACTTTGCCCGTCAGTTGGTGTTCGAACGTTTGCAAGCAGCGCGTGAAGAGATACCTAACGGAGTTGGTATTCCTGAGATGGGGCCAAATAGCTCCGGCTTAGGACAGGTCTATCAATACATACTACGCGCGGATGACCCCAACAAATACGATGCCACCGCACTGCGTAGTTTGAACGACTGGGTCGTGAAGTTATTGCTAATGCCAGTGGAAGGTGTCACCGATGTGCTCTCTTTTGGTGGTGAAGTGCGTCAATACCAAGTGCAACTGCAGCCCCAAAAGTTACTTGCCTACGGCCTAAGCGTGGATGATGTCGCCGAGGCGATTGAAGAGAACAATCACAACGCGGGTGGTTGGTATCTGGATCGTGGTGCCGAGCAGTTGGTGATTCGTGGCGTAGGTTTGGTTCGTAGCGGTGAAGCCGGTTTGCGTGACATTCGCAACGTACCGTTGAAAACCGAGCACGGTATTCCAGTGCGTGTGGGCGATGTGGCAAACGTTGCATTTGGTGCTGAGATTCGCCAAGGTGCCGTGACCATGACCCAACGTGTTGATGGCGAAGCGCAGGCCTTGGGCGAAGTGGTTGCCGGTATTGTGCTAAGTCGAACCGGATCAAATACCAAAGCAACCATTGACGGTATCAAATCCCGATTACCTGCGATACAACAGGCCTTGTCTGAAGGGGTCTCGCTAGAAGCGTTTTATGATCAGTCGGATCTGGTGAGCAAGGCGGTTGAAACGGTCACCTCGGCGCTGATGCAAGCCTTTATCTTTATCGTCATCGTCTTGTTCCTGTTTCTTATCAACCTACGTGCGACCTTATTGGTATTGATTTCGATACCGATTTCTATCGGCCTGGCATTGATGTTGATGGCACACTGGGATATCTCGGCCAACCTGATGACACTGGGTGGATTAGCAATTGCTATCGGCATGATGGTGGATGGTTCTGTGGTGATGATGGAACATATCTTCAGTCATCTCACACGGCCCGGTAACAATCATCGACAGGAAAGTGAAAGCAAGGCTGAACTAGTTGACGCTTCAGAGGAGGCGGGCGGGACTGCGCTACGCATTAATGAAGCAGCGCGTGAAGTGGGTCGCCCTGTCTTCTTCGCGGTGATGATTATCATCATTGTCTTTGCGCCTTTGTTTACACTGGAAGGTGTGGAAGGCAAGATGTTCCAACCTATGGCGATCTCGATTGTACTGGCGATGCTTGCTTCATTGTTAGTCGCACTGTTGGTAGTGCCTGCATTGGCCACCTATTGCTTTAAACGTGGCGTGCAGTTCAAGGAAAGCCCCGTGCTTAAACCTTTGGATTTCGCTTACCGAAAGATTCTGTCACTCGCGCTTAAACAACGCAAGGTCGTTGTGGGTGGTGCTTTACTTATGTTTCTTGGAACAGTTGCGCTAGTACCTTCGCTGGGGACAGAGTTTGTACCTGAGTTAGAAGAAGGCACATTAAATATTCGTGTCACCTTAGCGCCCACCTCTAGCTTGAATACCTCATTAAATGTTGCTGCAAAGTTAGAGCAAAGACTGTTGGAAGTGCCTGAGGTGACTTATGCCTTTAGCCGCATCGGTCGGCCTGAGTTGGGTGGTGATCCTGAGCCGGTATCCAATATCGAAATCTATGTCGGTCTGAAACCGGCCAACGAATGGGTGAGTGCAAAGAGTCGTGAGGCACTGCAAGCGATTATGGAAGAGAAGATGTCGCTACATCCTGGGTTGTTGTTTACCTTTTCACAACCTATAGCCACGCGAGTGGATGAGCTATTGCATGGCGTAAAAGCGCAACTGGCAGTAAAACTGTTTGGCCCTGGTTTGGATAAACTGGCCGAGTACGGCAAACAGATCGAAGCATTGGTGCGAAACGTTGAAGGTACTCGCGGCGTGGAGATGGAGCAGATCGTCGGTGAAGCTCAATTGGTTGTTCGCCCGGATCGCGATGCGCTAGCCCGCTTTGGTATTCCTGTGGCCCAAGTGATGGATGTGGTGGAAGATTCTATCGGCGGTCGCGAGGCCGGACAGGTTATAAGCGGTAATGAACGTTACGACATCTATGTGCGTTTGGCCGAGCAACATCGTAATAGCGTGGAAGCGATTCAAGCATTAATTTTACAATCACCTTCTGGCGCATGGGTACGATTGGGTGATGTCGCTAGTGTTGCCATTGAATCGGGGCCGCCACAAATACGCCGTGACGATGTACAACGTCGCGTTGTAATTCAGGCCAATGTTTCGGGCCGTGACATGGGCGGTCTTGTCGAAGAGTTGAGGCAACGTATCGATAGTGAGATTGACCTACCGTCAGGTTATAGCGTGGTTTTTGGTGGTCAGTTTGAAAATCAACAACGTGCACAAGCGCGATTGATGATAGTTGTACCGCTATCGTTAGGTTTAATTTTCCTCATGCTCTACTTTGCGTTTAACTCTGTGGGGCAAGCATTGTTGATCATGCTTAATGTACCCTTGGCTTTGATTGGTGGGGTATTGGCGCTTTATCTTAGCGGCCAATATCTCTCTGTGCCCGGTTCCATTGGTTTTATTACCTTGCTTGGTGTGGCTGTGCTAAACGGGGTGGTAATGGTGAGCTCTATTAATCAGCGTGTTGATGGGGGAGCTACATTCGATATTGCCGTGTTTGAAGGTGCCTTATCGCGCTTACGGCCGGTGATGATGACAGCGATCACTTCCGCCCTTGGTTTAATTCCGTTGTTAATGGCTGCTGGCGTCGGTTCAGAAGTTCAACGTCCACTGGCCACGGTCGTCGTCGGGGGTTTGGCTTCCTCGACGTTCCTAACATTGTTTGTTATTCCGGCGCTTTATAGCACTTTTTCCAAAACTCGTTTTCAAACGTCTTTGGAGAATTAAATATGGATCTGTTTTCTAAGAGCAGTGGAGTATTGAGCTATGGGGCATGAGCACCATCATCATCACGATATAGAAACGATGGGCGATAGGCGACTGATTGTCGCCATCGCCATTAATATGTTGTTGACCTTAGCGCAGGTAGTCGGCGGTATTATCTCTGGCAGTCTCGCCTTGATCGCAGATGCACTGCACAACTTCAGCGATGCCGCTGCGCTGTTGATCGCCTGGGTGGCGCGCAGGATTGGTAGAAAACCAGCGGATCATTTCAAAACCTTCGGTTACAAACGGGCCGAGGTGATTGCGGCGCTGATCAATCTCGTCACCTTGGTGTTGGTGGGACTCTATCTGATCTACGAGGCAATTTGGCGTGTGTTTGAACCACAGATTATCGAGGGTTGGATGGTAATCATTGTTGCAGGTATTGCTCTGATAATTGATGTAGTCACTGCGATGCTGACCTATTCCATGTCCAAGCACAGCATGAACATCCGCGCCGCCTTCCTGCACAATGTCTCGGACGCGCTGGCCTCAGTCGGTGTTATCGTCGCGGGTACGCTTATTCTACTTTATGACTGGTATTGGACAGATACTGTGTTGACACTGCTCATTGCCGGTTATGTGCTTTATCAGGCTGCTACTCTGCTACCCAAGACCATTCATATCCTGATGCAAGGGACGCCGGAAGATATCTCCATCAATGAGGTGATCCAGGTTATGGAACAGGTAACGGGTGTTTCAAATGTTCATCACGTCCACATCTGGCAATTGGACGAACATAAAAATGCCTTGGAGGCTCATGTGGTGATAAGCGATTTTGTCGAAATAGAGACCGTTAAAACCGCGTTGAAGGTCGAACTGGAACAACGCTTCAATATCGGTCACTCGACGCTTGAGTTTGAGACTAATCGTTGTAATAAAGAGTGCTGCTAGTGTGTCCGGGGGGATTGCAAGGGTGATCTGTTCTGGGGCGGCCTGCTGATGTTCATTTACGGGCTGGGCACTGGACTGCCGCTGCTGCTAATCGGTCATGGTTACGAACGCCTACAACCATGGCTCACTACACCTCGTCGTCAGCGGGGCTTGCGAACGATCTCCAGGCTATTGTCGTCTAATAGGGCGTTTATGTTTTTTGGTCAGCTTAATGTTCAGATTTCGGTTTGGTGTTATGGTTTGCCTCCCTGGATGTCTTTCCTCATCCGTTCGAAGGTATCCCGGTCGATCTCGCCGCTGGCATAACGCTTTTTCAGAATATCCATCGGCGACTCTTTTTGTTCTTGACCCCGTTCGCGCAGCCATCTGATGATGAAAACCACGCTGGCTATCACCAGAATCCAAAACAGGAGTGGAAAAAACCACATCCCGCCCATCCACCAACCGCCGTGGTCATAATTCATCATCAGGGTTCTCCTTTGATAGCGCTCATTAAGGCTTGCTCGAAATCATTAGTTGCATTATAGTGCAATTATGCAGACGATTACTATCCAACCCGAAGAAATTTTCCAGGCGCTGGCGGATGAGACCCGCCTACGTGTTATCCGTTTGATGGTGGCGACCGAAGAAGAGTCTTGCCTGTGCGAGCTGGTGGACAGCCTGCTGGAGCCTTCGTACAAGCTTTCCCGCCATGTGAAGATCCTGCGCCAGGCAGGTTTGCTGGCATCCCATAAAGAGGGCCGTTGGGTCTACCACCAACTCGTTAAGAAACCCGCCTATTTGGGACAACTGTTTTCTACCGTGCAGGCATTGCCAGACCCCGACGGTATTTACGGTGCCGACCTTGAACGCTTTCGTGAACGCCTTTGTCTACGCCAAGGTGGTCGCTGCCAGATCGGTATCCAGTCTGAAGCATTCAAAGCGGTGGCCGAATAGCCATGGCCGGTTGTGGTTGCGAAGTCGAAATCAAAGATAAAGAACAGAGTCGTGTGCTCATCCTATTGCTAGCCATCAACGGTGTGATGTTTGTCGCGGAGATCATCGCTGGTGTTATCGGTGACTCGACGGCTTTGATCGCGGACTCACTGGATATGCTAGCGGATGCTACGGTCTATGCGATTGGCCTCTATGCTGTTGGCAGGTCGTTAGCGGCTAAAGCAAATGCAGCCCACATCAGCGGTATTTTTCAGGTAGTGCTGGGATTGGGCGTGCTGTTCGACATTGTGCGTCGCTTTATCGTTGGCAGTGAACCCGAGTCACTGATGATGATATTTGTGGGATGTGTGGCGTTGATTGCCAATACCATTTGTTTAAGACTGATCTATAAACACCGCCAGGGTGAGGTGCATATGCGCGCCAGTTGGATATTTTCCAAGAACGATGTCATCGCCAATCTGGGCGTCATTATCGGTGGCGTTCTGGTGGCCTGGCTGGCTTCGCCCTGGCCCGATCTAATTATTGGCTTGGTCATCGCGACTGTCGTCGTGCGCGGTGGGCTGCATATCATCAAAGATGCAAATTCAGAAAAACTTAAGGAGACAAGCTCATGAGTGTGCAATACGGCTTTGGCAAAACCGTCGAGATGGATTTCGACAGCGCTATCGACAAGGTGACGGTAGAGTTACAAAAAGAAGGCTTCGGTGTACTCACCGACATCGACGTGCAGGCGACTTTGAAGAAAAAGCTTGATAAAGAGATGCCGCCGTATCGCATTCTCGGTGCCTGCAATCCACCCCTGGCCCACAAGGCCATCACCAACGAACCTTCTATTGGCTTGCTACTGCCCTGTAACGTGCTCGTTCGTCAGGAAGAAAACGGGACAGTGCATGTGGAGTTCATGAACCCTTCTGCGGTATTGAACCTGGTGGACAATCCCGGCGTTGGCGAGCTGGCCGGTGAAGTAAAATCCCGGCTTGAGCGGGTAATGGCGGCACTGTAAGCCTGTTTTATTATGCGTCGAATCATTACCCTTCTGCTGATTTTGACCGTGCTCGTTACCAACGTAGCATGGGCAGTGGACGACTGTTTTTCGCCTTATGGTAGCGATGATTCTGCACTGTTCCAGTCGAATGATTTGTCCAAAGATAGCCTGGGTGAAAGCGTTTGTGACGAGTATTGTGTCGGTTGGCTTAATCTTGTCGCCATTGCCCCCGAAACCAAGCTCGATTATTTTCCATTCATCCGACAGAATGCGGTGCGGACAAACCTGTCTTATTACTCCCTAGACCAAACTCCCCCCTTTCGACCTCCCCAAATCTGAATGCTTGCACGGGGTCTTTTAGCCCCACTTCGCTTGTTGTACTGATTTTATTAGCAAGGATTCACCGATGAGAAAACGATTATTCACGCCAGCCGCGCTGCTCGGCTGCCTATTGATATTAACCTTTGAGACGGTAAGTGCGACCGATCAACCGACGTTGACCACGTTGGTTCGCACTGTACTGGATGACACCCCGCGTGTTTTGGCCGCACGATCCGCGCTGGACGCAGCACAGGCCCGAGAAACTGCGGCCAACCAACCACTTTACAACCCGGATCTTGACATTGAGTTTGAGGACGCCGGCGATGTCACCAAGACTCTGGAACTCAGCCAGTCCATTGACTGGTCTGATAAACGGGAGGCACGCACCCGTGTGGCGGCGCTTGAGCGCGAGCGTGTCACCACCGAATTGGCTGGGATTCGCCAGGAAGTCGCCATAGAGCTGCTGACCGCCTTGGCCAATTACCACACAGCGGGTGAACTCACTGCTCTGGCCGAACAACGCCGTACCTTGATGCAACGCTTTCTATCCTTGACCGAGCAACGCCGCCAGGCAGGAGACTCTGGGCAGGTGGAGCTGGACTTGGCCAGACTGGCCTATACCGAGGCAAATCTACAGCTGGCCCGGCTGGCAGGTGGCCAAGCACATGCGGAACAGGCGTTGACGGTTATCGCCAATACAGGGCAGCGCGGTTGGCCGCTGTTGCCTCCCTTCCCGTCGTCTTCACTTCTCGATGCTACTGACATTGATAGCCTGATCGAGCAATTGCCCGCGTTACGTGTGGCTCGCACCCAAATCGCCACTGCCCGAGCGGCGGTTGATTTACGTCGCCGTGAACGCCGGGCCGACCCCACCATCGGCCTGCGTGGCGGCCGCGAGGCGTCGGACAACCTGATCGGCCTGACCCTCTCCATTCCGCTGTTCGTGCGCAATAACTTCAGCGCCGAGGTGGATGCAGCCAATGCCGAGGCCATTCAGATCGAGCAGAGCGCACAGAACACCTATCGCACCAGCCGTGCCCGGCTGATATCTACTGCCCGCCGCTTCGAACTAAGCCGGCAGGCGTGGGACGACTGGCAGCAAACCGGGCAGACCAGCCTGGAGAGCCAGACTCAACTTTTAGAGCGCCTGTGGCGGGCGGGTGAACTCAGCACCTCTGATTATTTGGTGCAACTCAAGCAGACCTTGGATACCCGCACCGCTGCCGTTGAGCTGCGCGGGAGCCTATGGCAAGCGTGGTTTGAGTGGCTCGCGGCGAGTGGCAAAACAGAATCTTGGTTGGGTCTGAATAACTGATTCCAGTCCCCCATACATTTTTTGGAGAAACGCATTATGAACAAATTGATTAACCGATTCCTTATTCTCTGCCTGCTGGGCAGCGCCCCAGTCTTTGCCGAAGAGGAACACGAAGACGAGGAAGGTGGCATTCCACCCATGAGTGTGGAGCAACGCCAGGAGATAGGCATTCTTACCCAGGTGGTGGGTACTCAGGTGTTGGCTGATGAGGTGGTCGTCCCCGGCGAGGTAACGGTCAACCGCTATCACACCACAGAAGTGACGCCGCGTATCAGCGCCCAGATCACCCAACGCCATGCCCGTATGGGGCAGCAGGTCAAACAAGGACAAAAGCTAGTCACCCTCTCCAGTGTCGAGATGGCCGAGGCCCAGGGGCAGCTATTGATCGCCGACAAGGAGTGGCAGCGGGTACAGAAGCTGGGACGCCAGGTCGTGTCAGAAAAACGCTTTGTCGCCGCCCAGGTCGAGCATCAACAAGCCTATGCCAAGGTGCTTGCCTTCGGCATGACCGAAGCACAGGTAAAGGCGCTGTTGAAACAGGGGGATGTCGCCAGAGCCACAGGGGCGTTTGATCTTCTCAGCCCGCAGAAAGGTACGGTGCTTAGTGATGACTTTGTCCTCGGCCGGGTGGTCGAGCCGGGTATGGTGCTGATGGAGATCAGTGACGAATCCCGCCTCTGGGTGGAGGCGCAACTGTCACCGGAGG
>Ga0316204_10005313_pt1 | contig 21494 bp, 14 predicted proteins | sample 6monrhotite_MG_2_FD_205661 | JGI IMG/M metagenome (GOLD analysis project Ga0316204, IMG submission 205661) | Microbial mat bacterial communities from mineral coupon in-situ incubated in ocean water Damariscotta River, Maine, United States -... | ecosystem: Environmental > Aquatic > Marine >... | reverse complement strand
TGAGCCGGCTGGTCGCCATGTCGAGGTCGCCGATCACGACCACGCGGCTGGGGACCTTGGGCCCGGTCTTGCCCGTCGAGTCGTGGGCGTGGGCCGCCATGGCGAACACGAAGGGCCCGCCGCTGCCCTTGACCGAGCCCGGGTTGTCGTGGGCCCGATAGCGCTTCTCTTCGCTGGGGATCCCCTCCAAGAGCGGCTCGGTGACCACGTTCAGGACGGTCATCTCGCCGAAGTGACGCGCCCCGCGGAGGTGCATTCGCCCGTGCTGGAGCGGCCGGACCAAGGGGTGGCGATGACTGAACTCGAACACGCCCTGGAGGTCTGCGGTCCGAACCGTCCGCCCGCGACCGTCTTGCACGGCGAAGCTCACCACGGCGTCGCGGCTCAGGATCCCGTAGCGGCGCCGGATCGGCTCCCGGAGGCCGATCGCGAGCCACTCGACGCCTGTGACCGTCGACTCGTAGCGTGGCTCAGCCAGGTAGATCATGTCTCCGCCGCGGTCCAGGTAGGCCTCGATGGCCTCGACCTCGACCTTGGTCAGTGGAGACTGGGGCCCAGCGATCACGAGCAGATCCGCGTCTTCGGGGACCGCGGTCTGATCCTCCCGGAGCAGGTTCAGGCTCTTGACCTGCATGTTCCGCTCGCGGATTCGCTCGACCCAATAGGCCAGGCCCCCGGGTCCCATTCCACCCATCTCGGGCTCGCCGTGCCCCTCGAGGAAGTAGATCGTGGCCTTGCGCTCGTCGCTCAGCTCGAGGATCGCGGTCGTGATCGCCTGCTCGCCGTTGAACGCCGTCCGCCGACCCGAAGGGTCCCCGGGGTCGCGCTGGAAGAGCTCCTCGAGGCTCACGCGCTTGCTGCGCACGACCTCGAAGTCCTTGCCGGGCTCCTTCTTGCCGTATTGCACGATCACGCCCAGGAGCGCTTGATCGTTGCTCAGGTCACCGCTCACGCCCAGGGCCTTGAGCTTGGCCTCACGCTTGATGGGGTCCTTGACCGTCAGGGTGTCGAAGAACTCGCCCTCGATCCAAGAGTTCGCCTCGCGGTATTCTTGGACCAAAGTCGTCAGCTGACGAACGAGCTGTGGATCGAGGCCCCCTTCGGGGACGATGGTCAGGAGCCGGATCGGGGCCTTGGTGTCCTTGATCAGGGCCCGGCTCTCGTCCGAGAGGGTGAACTGCTGGCTCTGCGTCACGTCGACCCGCCACAGCTCGTGGCGCGCGAAGAGGTAGTTCGTGAGCACGAAGAGCGTCAGCGCCAAGCCGATCTGAACGCCCGCGTTCGCGAAACCGCGCGCGCGGCGGTGTCCCAGCACGACGCGCGGGAGATAGACGACGCGTTTCCAGAGCGGGGCGTCCTGGAGCTTGGCCCGGAGGGCTTCGTCTGCGCCGGTCGCGAAGTGCGGGTCACGCGCGATGTGGAACAGGCCTATGAATCCGCCCTGGGCGAGGAGATACCAGCCGGCCCAGAACAGGAAGTCCAGCCGACGCTGCTCGCTCTCGGTCGCGACGTCCATGTCGGCTATGGCGCCGAACTTGTAGCCGAGCAGGAACAAGGCCCCGAGCAAGAGCGAGATCAGCGCCATGATCCCGAGCGGACTGCGCTTGGCGTCGGGGGCGTGCTTGCGGAGGTCGTTCACTATCGACCTCCTTGGGCGGCCACGCCTCGGACGGCGAGGAACAAGAAGAGCGCCGTCGAGGTCAAGAAGTAGGTCAGCGAGCGCCAAGAGATGATCCCGCTCGCGAACTGGTCTTGGTGGGTGCTGACCGAGAAGTGCTCCAAGATCGCCTTGGCCGTCGCCGGCGTGCCCGGACGCACCATGTAGCCGACCATCAGGAACATGAACACCAGCACCATCGCCGCGACGAGGTAGGCCAGGATCTGACTCCGAGTTAGGGAAGACGTGAAGACCCCGATGGACGTCGCCAGCGAGCCGATCAGGAGCAGGCCGAGGTAGCCCGAGAGGATCGGGCCCCAGTCCCAGCTCACGGCGTAGGTCTTGATCAAGGCCGCGTAGCCGAGGCTGAACGAGGTCATGAACGCGAAGTAGCAGAAGGCCGCGCCGTACTTGGAGAGCACGACCTGGGTCTCGGTGACCGGCGCCGTCAGGAGGAGCTCGAGGCTCTTGGTCCGACGCTCTTCGGCCAGGAGGCGCATGGTCAACGCGGGACAGATCAGGATCAACGAGAGCCAGAGGTAGAAGTTGTTGGTCAGGAAGGACGAGGCCGGGTTGGACATTTGCCCGCCCTGGGCCGTCGAGAAGTGGGCGATCAACATCGCGAGCAGGAACCCGTTGATCAGCAGGAACACGAACAACACGATGTAGGCCACAGGGTGGAAGAACACCCGCTTCAGCTCACGCCAGGTCAAGGCGTTTAGGCCCTGATACCACCAAGAGTCGAGGGGGATCCCGAGCGGGTTGAAGCGCGCTGGCGGGCGCCGACCGGTCAGGAGGGTCACGAGCCCCAGGAGCGCGGGGTAGCCCGTGAGCACGATGGAGGCCAAGCGAATCACGCTCAGGACCCGCGTGTTCGTGGTGCCGAAGTCGTGGCCGTAGACGCGTCGCACGAGGACGTATCCGAGGACCGCGAACACGAGGAACCATGCCAGGCCGACCAAACGAGTCCCGAGCAGCGGGGTCGGCCCAGCGCTTGGTGGCTCGACCGCCGGCGTCGAGGGCGTCGCTGCGGCCGGGGTCGGATCCGGGAGCGCGGCGGGCGCGCTGGGGGCTGGCGCTTCGCTCGCGTCGGCCTCGCTGCCGGCGCCCTCCGCCTCGGGGTTCGGCGCCTCAGGCTCGGCCTTCGCCTCCCCCGTCGCGCCCCCGTCGGGGGCCTCTTCGCTCGGCGCCTCTTCGCTCGGGGCAGCCTCCGCCTCGGCGGCGGGGGTCTCCTCGGCCTCTTCGGGCTTGCCTTCGCTCACGCGGCACGCTCCGTGTCGCTGGTCTCGTCGCTTCCCTCGGCGTCGCTCGCGGCCGGGCCCAGCTCTCCCATGGTCAAGCGCACGAAGATCTGCTCCAGGGTCGGGCGCTGTGGCGTCAGCTCCGAGAGGGGCCAGCCCTTGTCGCGCGAGAAGTCGACGAGGCGCTCGGCGAGCTGGTCGTCGCTGACCTCGGCCGCGCACTCGACCCAGAACACCTGGCGAGTGCCTTCGTGCTCTTCGAAGCGCGGCTCGACGCTCGAGACGCCTGCCACGCTGAGGAGCGCGCTCTTGACCGCGTCGCTCGTCTCGTCTGCGCGGAGCGCGATCCGGACCGCGTTCTCGCGGTAGCGGGCCCGGAGGCCGCTGATCGAGTCGTCGGCGGCGATCTTGCCCTGGGCGATGACGACCACCCGATCGCAGACCCGCTCGACCTCGGGGAGGATGTGGGTGCTGAGGAGGATCGTGTGGCGCTCGGCCAGGCGATCGAGGAGTCCGCGGACTTCGCGGATCTGGTTGGGGTCGAGGCCAATGGTCGGCTCGTCGAGGATCAAGAGCCCCGGGTCGCCGACGAGGGCGTCGGCGATCCCGACCCGCTGCTTGTAGCCCTTAGAGAGGGTCTCAATGGTCTGGCGAGTCCGGTCCCCGAGCCCCGTCGCCTCGATCACGTAGTCCACGCGCGACTTGCGCGCGCGCCAGCCGATGCCCTTGAGCTGCGCGCGATAGGTCAGGTATTCCCGGACGCGCATGTCGGTGTAGAGGGGCGTGTGCTCGGGGAGGTAGCCGATCCGCCGCCGGCTCTCAATGGGATAGCGCGTGATGTCTAAGCCGTCGACGCGAATCCGCCCTTTGCTGAGGGGCAGGAAGCCCACGATGGTCTTCATGGACGTCGACTTGCCCGCGCCGTTAGGACCCAAGAGGCCCACGACCTCGCCCTTGCCGACGTGGAAGGAGACGTCCTCGAGGGCCAGGAAGTCGCCGTAGAACTTGAACAGGTTCTCGACCGAGAGCATGCCTAGCCTCCCCGGTAGCGCTTGCGGAGGGCGTCGCCGAGGGCGGACTCGAAGCTCTGGAGCAGCTCGGGCTCCTTCTTCCAGTAGCTCCAGTCGTCGCGGGTGTAGTCGCGCTGGAAGCGGCTCGGCGCGACCTCGACGGCGTAGGCCTTCTCGCCCGTGCGGCGGACCCGCACGCTGAGGCGCAAGGCCTCGGCGTGCTCGCTGAAGGCATCCCGCTTGACGATCTTGAAGTCCGTCAGGATCAGGCCGTCCTCGTCGCCGTTGCGGCTCGAGTCGACGATGGTGTAGCCCACGACCTCGATAGCCTCCGACGCGCACTGCCAAACCGCGTCGAAGGGGTAGGACTGCTCCGCGATCGGCGAGTAGGCGTCTGCTGGCTCGGGGACGGCGCTCGTGCAGCCCGCGAGCCCGAGGACGAGCGCGCAGAGCGCTGCGTAGAAGGCGGGGTGTCGAGTCGACCGGGGCCGAGAGGAATCGAGCGGACGCGAGGTCATGTGCGGAGGCACCTTCGCAAAGGGGGAGCGGGCGAGCGCAACAGGTTAGGGAGCCCGTCTTATAGCGTCAACGCGTTGGGAAGCGTTGTTCGGAGAACGCGGTTATCCTGAGCTCTCCAATCCACGGCCTGGGATCCGTGGACTGGGGTGGACGGGGAAGAGTGCAACTCCAAGACTTCGTCAAGCGCTTCGAGGCCCTCAGCGATGAGGCCTTCGCAGCAAACTTCGGGCACCCCTTCTTGCTCGAGACAGGGGCCGTGCTGGAGACCGGCCCCGCCCAGCACGAGCGGAGCGTGTTCCTCCTGCGCCCCCGCGGCGACCACGGCCTCGTCGTCGGTCGGGCTCAGTCCTGTGACGTGCGCCTCAACGTAGAGAACGTCTCCAACCGTCACGCCGTCCTCTTGCCCCCGCAGGTCGAGGGCGCGGCTTGGTCGCTGGTCGATACCCGCTCCACCAACGGGACCTTTCTCGAGGGCGTCAAGCTCCCGGCGGGCGTCGCGAGCGCGCTCGAGGACTCGGTGGCCCTCCGCTTCGGACCCGCGGCTCGTTTCACCTTCCTGGATTCCAAGAGCTTCCTCAAGACCCTCCGCCGCCTCGCGAAGGAGGTCCCCGAGCCGAACGACGACGAGCGGGCAGCCCTCGGTCAGACCGACCCCAACCTTCAGGCACAGCTGGCGGAGTCCAACGTCGGTGAGGTCGTGGACGAGACCCTCTCCGAGATCCTGCTCCACTCCGACTACGAGGGCTCAGACCCCCTCCCGATCCGTCAGGGCGACACCATCGTGATCGGTCGCACGCCCAAGCACGCCGACTTCGTCCTTCCGCACAAGAACGTCTCTCGCAAGCACGCGGAGGTGAGCCGAAGCGAGAAGGGCGTGTTCATCCGCGACCTCGGGAGCTCGAACGGGACCTTCGTCGGCTCGACCCGGGTCGGGCCCAAGTGGCTCGAGCTCCTGCTCAACAAGAACGTCGCGGTCGGCCCCTACACGGTCCACCTCTCCGGCCCTCAAGAGGCCCTCGGCAAGACCTCGGTCGTGATCCGCCCCGAAGAGACCATAGCCCTCGAAGGCTCGCTGGAAGAGCACCCGGTCAAGGACCTCCTCAGCGAGATCGAGCTGGCCCAAACGACCGGGATCCTCAAGGTCGAGGCCGGCGAAGTCCGCGGCCTGATCAGCTTTCGGGCCGGCGAACCCCTCGACGCTCGGACTCGCGGTGGCCTCACCGGCGACGAAGCCCTCCGGCGAATGTTCGTGATCACCGATGGCAGATACTGGCTCGACCCCGACGCCAAAGTCAGCGACGAGTCCCGCACGATCTCCCGCAGCTTCGCCGAGTTCGCCCTCGAGGCCTTCTTCATAGACGAGAGCTGAACTCCCGACCCGCTCAGGAGTAACCCCCTCCAGCGCTCCTTCCAGAACTGGTCTCGGCGGGGGTGAGGGAAGCCACTCGGGTTGCTAGCCTGTGCGCCCGCATCAAAGGTCGAGCCCGACCGCAAGCAGGAGGGGGATCCGTGCCGAGCGAGGGTGACAAGAGAGTGGGCGATTTAGGGGCGACTGATCCCGCCTCGGATCCACACCAGGTCGCACGAACCGCCTTGGGCGGCCTCGTCCTCGCCGCGACCGTGGCTGCGCTAGCCCTCTATGCAGCCTTCGCTACCCGCTCCTTCGTCGTCGCCGGCGCCGCCTTGCACCTCACCCTCGGCGCCCTGGTCTGGGGCTTCGTGCTCTTGACCGCCCGACGCGAAGCTCGCGCCGACGCCGAGGCCCTCGAAGCTCAGCGCCTCGAGGCCCTCGCGGCCGAAGGCCGCCAGGCCCTCTTCTCCGAGCGCAAGGGAGCGGACCCCGAGTCCGACGGCCTCAAGCAATTCCGCGCCGTGGGCCACCCCGTGATGGCCCTCGCCCTGAGCGCCGCGGCCATAGGTGGCGGGATCTACCTCGGCTGGCGCTATCCCCTCAGCGAGCTCCGCCCTGGCCTAGGAATCGGAGCCCTCCTCGGGACGGCGGCCTTCGTCCTGCTCCTCTTGGGCCGCTACTCCTTCGCCGTCGCGCGGCGGGGCCTCCTGGCCGCTGGCGCTCGGCGCGCCCTCTCAGGCGCCGCCGCGAGCTTGATCGCTTGCCTGGCCTTGGCCGCGCACCACAAAGGCCTCGAGCAGGTCGACTTCGTCGGCTACGGCCTCGTCGGGATCGAGGTCCTCCTCGGCCTGGAGGGTCTCCTCCTCATCGTCTTCGAGTTCTACCGCCCTCAGAGCTCAGGCCAGATCCCGCGCCCCCCCTTCGACAGCCGCCTCCTGGGCCTCCTGGCGGCGCCCCACGAGGTCGCCAGCTCCATAGCCAAGGCCGTCGACTACCAGTTCGGGTTCTCGCTCAGCGAGACCTGGCTCTACCAGTTCGCGGCCCGCTGGGTCGCGCCGATCCTGGTCTTCATGATCGGCTCGTTCTGGCTCCTGAGCACCCTGGTCGTGGTCGAGCCGCACCAGGTCGTCCTGCTGCGACGCCTCGGCAAGCTCCAAGCCGAGCCCCTCGGCCCCGGGCTCCACCTCAAGCTCCCCTGGCCCCTAGACCAGACCACGCGGATCGAGGCCAAGCGGCTCCAGGAGGTCTCGACCGGAGACCACCTCGGCGAGGACCACGAGGGCGCGTTGCTCTGGACCTCCCAGGAGAAGCTGATGGACGCCCACGTCCACGGCGAGGACGAGCACGAAGAGGAGGCCTTGGTCCTGATCCCGCGAGCGCCGGCGGGCGCCGGGCAGACCCCGGTCAACCTGATCGCCGTCGCGGCCAGCGTCCACTACCGGATCCAAGACGTGTCTCGCTACGCCGAGCGGACCCGCGACGCCAAGCGCCTCCTCAAGGCCCTGACCGAGCGGGAGCTCTCGTTCCTGTTCGGGCGCGAGGACCTCGACCAGCTCCTCCAGGATCGCGTCCGTCACCAGGCGACGCTCCGAGCCCGGCTCCAGAAGTCGGCCGACGCGCTCCGGCTCGGAATCAGCATCGAGAGCGCGCTCCTGACCGACCTCCACCCGCCCCTCTCGGTCGGCCGCGACTTCGAGGCCGCCACAGCCGCCATCGAGGAGGCCCGCGCCGAGGTCTGGCGCGCCAAGGCCCTCGAGGCCAGGCTGACCGAACAGGCCGCGGGCGACGTGGCCACGATCACCGCCGAGGCCTCCTCCCGCGCCGCCGAGCGAGTGGCCCTGACCGAGGCCGAGGCGGCTCGCTTCGAGGCCCTCCGGGCCCTGCACGCTGCCGCTCCTGAGGTCTTTCGCGTCTCGCGCCTCCTCGACGAGCTGGTCGAGGGCAGCCGCGGCAAGCGGAAGCTCGTGGTCGGCAAGGAGGGCGTAGTGACTGAGCTCGACCTCCAAGAGAAGGTCAGCGTCGAAGAGCTGGGGCTCGGAACTGAAATGCAAGACGAACACACCAAGCAAGGAGGCGAATGATGAAGGGCAACCGACTCGCGCTCGTGGCGACCGCAGTGATCGCGCTCGTGCTCTGCCTCAAGATGTGCCTGTTCACCGTCCAGAGCAACGAGCTGGCGGTCGTGATGACCTTCGGCAAGCCGACCGGTGAAGACGCCGTCGAAGGGGCCCACCTCAAGTGGCCCTGGCCGATCCAACAAGTCCAACGCTTCGACAAGCGCCTCCGAGTCCTCGAAGGACCTCTCGAGGAGCTCTCGACCGCGGATCAACGCGCGATCCTGGTCGGGTCCTTCGCGCTCTGGCGGGTTCGCTCTGGGCGGCAATACCTCGAGCAGGTCGACGACGCCGAGGTCGAGCACAAGCTCCAGCGAATCCTCCGCAGCCACCAGTCGGCGGCCATCGGTCGCACGACCTTCGCCCAGCTCGTGTCCGCCGAGCAGGCCCAAGCCCTCCGCTACGAGGAGGTCGAGAAGCAGATCATGGCCGGGATGCAGGCCGAGGTCGAAGCGCTCGGGATCGAGATCGAGATGGTCGGGATCCGCCGGCTCGGGCTCCCTGAGCGCGTGACCGAGGCCGTGTTCGAGCGGATGCGCGAAGAGCGCAACGCCCTCGCGACCTCGATTCACGAGAAGGGCAAGCGCGAGGCTCGAACCATCGAGCAGGCCGCGCGAACCGCCGCCGACAACCGCCGCCTCGCGGCTCGCACCGAGGCCCGCGGGACCCTCGCCGCCGCCGAGCGCGAGGCCGCCGTCCACCGGCGCAAGCTGGGCACCGAACCCGAGCTGGCGGTGTTCCTCAAGAAGGTCGAAGCCCTCAAGCGAATCCTGGCGGACCCGGACACGACCATGGTCTTCGGACCTGGTGATCTCCCCTTCGACCTCCTTCGCAGCGAGGTCGCTCCCGTCGGCAGCCGAGGCCGCAAGTGAGCGGGGGTCCGCAGCCAGGAACACCAGAGCCCACCCAGCCCGAGGCGCCTGAGCCCCAAGTCCTCACGACGACGCCGGGAGGCGCCGAGGTCCTCCCTGCTGCGTCCCCCGCGGACACCAACGCGGAGGCCGCCCCTGGGGAGGCTCTGGAAGAGGCCGTCGGGCTCGCGCTCCGCGTCCTGCAGGGGATCACGGGAGTCCTCTTGCTCCTCTTCCTCGGCTCTGGCGTGTTCACCGTCGAGAGCAACGAGGTCGCCTTCGTCCAGCGCATGGGGATCCTCGACGACGAAGCCCTGGGCCCTGGCCTGCACTGGCGTTGGCAGGTCCTCGAAGAGGTCGTCCGCGTCAAGAAGATCTCTCGCGCGGTCCAAGTCACGAGCTTCGATCTTCAGCAGCGCAAGGACAGGGAGAAGGGCAACGAGACGCGCAAGGGCGGACTAAACCCCGAACGTGACGGCGCGCTCCTCAGCGGCGACTCCGCCCTGGCCCACGTCTCGCTGGCCCTCAGTTACGCGCCCCGCGCGCCCTTCCTTCGCTCAGAGAATCGTTTTAGGCCGGCAACTTCGCCCGAGGTCCCCTCGGATCGCGAGCGCGCCCTGCGGGTCTTGGCCGAGCGGGCCGCCGTCCACACCGCCGCCGGGCGAAAGGTCGAGGGCCTCCTCAGCGACGAGAAGCGCGAGTTCCTGGCCGCCGTCCAGCGCCGGACCCAAGACTCCCTCGACGCCCTCGAGGCGGGCCTGGAGATCAAGGGGCTCGACTTCGAGAACGACTTCCGCTCTCCACCCCAGGTCCGCGAGGCCTTCGCGCTTGTGACTCAGGCGACCCAGAGCGTCGACAGGCTCCGCTCCGAGGCCAAGGCTCGCGCGACCCAGATCGAGTCCTTGGGCCTCGTCCAATCCGATCAGATCCGTGGCGAGGCCAAGGCTCAGGCGGCTGCCATTAGCGGCGAGTCCGAGGCCCTCGTGGCTGAGTTCGACGCCCTCCTCGAGGACTACCGTCGTGACCCCCACGCCGTGCGCCAGCGGATCTTGACCGAGGCCCTCGCCGAGGCTCTGTCCGAGGTCGGCGAGTCCTTCCTCGTTGGCGACGGGGAGCTTCGGATCAAGCTCCAGCGAGATACGCGAAGCAAGCGGGCTGACCTCAAGGCCAAGGCGAAGAAGCGCTTGGGGATCCGCTAGCGGCTCTCCCTCGCTCGTGGGGCTCTTCGTCGTTCCCGCAGAGAGCGCCTCGCGACATTTGAGAGCGCTCCAGAGAGGGAGATCGTGGTCGCCGGTCGGAGGTGGGGGTCCCTCTGGGATCTCGGCTAGTCCCCGAGGGACAGGTGCTCGTCCATGACCTCTTGGAGTGTGCTCATGGAGAAGGGCTTCAGGAGGACCTCGCGAATCCCGGCGGCCGCGAGTTCGTCGGCGTCGCGATCGTTGGACCCCGTCATGAGGACGATCGGAAGCTCGGGGTAGGCTCGAACGAGGTCGCCGGCCAAGCTGACCCCGTCCACCTCCTCACCTTCGAAGGTCAGGTCTGTCAGCAAGAGGTCGTAAGCGGAAGGATCCTGCGCCAAGAGCTGGCGGACCTCGGCCGTCGTCGTGACCGCTGTCACGGTGTAGCCGCTGAGCGAGAGGCTGCGCTCGAGGACATGGACCACGCTCTCTTGGTCGTCGGCGATCAGGACTCGCCCCCGCCCTGACTTGGCCTCGGGGGCGGGCGTCACGACGGCCCCCGGCTTCGTGGTGACCGGGTCCGGGTGATTCGTTTGGACCTGGGCCGGGGCCTGGGGCCCTGAGCCCAAGCGCAGCGCTGGGAGGTAGACCCGCATCGTGGTCCCCTCCCCTGGCGTCGACTCGACCTCGATTCCGCCGCCGTGGGCTTCGAGGATCCCGTGGACGACCGAGAGCCCAAGGCCGGTCCCCCCCGAACCCTTCCGAGTCGTAAAGAAGGGATCGAAGATCCTCGAGCGGACCTCAGGTGACATTCCGGGCCCGTCGTCACGGACGTAGATCTCCACCGTCTCCCCGGGACGCAGGTCAGGGAACGCGACGCGTTCCTCTACCAGCGGTCGAATCCCGATCTCGAGTTGGCCCTCGGCCCCGAGGGCCGTGACCGCGTTCACGCTGAGGTTCATCACGACCTGCTGGAGTTGACTCCGGTCGGCGTGAACCGCCGCCCCTTCTCCGAGGCGGAGTCGAAGCGCCACGCCAAGCGGGAGGCTCGCGCGGAGCAGGCTCGCGACCCCCTCTACGAGCGGAACGAGCTCGAGCTCCTCCGGCTCTCCTGGGCTCTGGCGAGCGAAGGTCAGGATCTGTCCGATCAAGCCCTTGGCCTGATCGCAGGCGCTCATGATCTGGGCCACGTTCTCACGAGGCCCCGCTTGGGCGACGTCGGTTCCGAGCTGCGCCAGGGTCAGCTCCGAGAACCCGCTCACGATCATCAGCAGGTTGTTGAAGTCGTGGGCGATCCCCCCAGCCAGGGTCCCCATGGTCTCCAAGCGCTGCTTCTCTTGGACCTTGGCCAAGAGCGCCGCGTGCTCCTCCCCTCGTCGCCGAGCCTCGCTCAGGTCGCGCGCTATGGTCGAGAGATAGGAGAGCTGACCCTTCTCGTTACTATGTCCCAATATGACCTGAGAGACCGGAAACTCCCGGCCGTTCACACCACGAAACACGGTCTCACTCTCCCACCAGCCCTCGGCAGCGACCGCCGGGATCGCTTCCGCGAAGATCCGAGCCGTGACCTCAGGAGGGTGAATGTCGCCGATCTGGAGTTCCCCGAGGGGGTCGTCGTCGCCGATCCCCAGCGCCCGGCGTCCGGCCCGATTCAGGTAGTGGACGCGCCCTTGGGCGTCGGCCATGCCGACGAGGTCCGGCGTGGCCTCTAGGATCGTCTGTAAGCGAGCGCGCTGGACGTCCCCCGCGCGCCGCCGCTCACGGCTCTTGAGGAAAGCTGCGCTCGTCCAGGCCATGGCACAGGCCAGGAGAATCCCCGCCAGCGCGAGAAAGTCGGGAGCCTTGGTGGCCAAGGGCTCGAGCACCGCAGGCGAGGGCGAGAGCCTCAGCGTCCAGGTTCGGTCTCCGACGCTCAGCGAACGACTCACCACGTAGGGGGCTCCCTCTGGCGGCCCAGCGGCCTCGTAGAGGGGCGCCTCGCCGTCGTGCAACGAGACTCCGAAGCCCTCCTGAAGTTCGTGGGCTAGGCAGAGTTCGACCAGCGGCCGGCTGCGGAACACCGCGTTCAGGTAGCCCGCCGGCTGGGCCTCCTCGCCCCGCAGAGGCACGTAGGCCGTGAACCCGCGACCTCCCTGGAAGAGCGTCAGGGGAGGTGAGAGCCGGAGCGCCTGGTCCCGCTCGGCCGCAGCCAAGACCGGACCCGCTATGGGGTGTAAGCGAATGCTCTTGCCGCGGGCGGCGGCGTTGGGACCCGGCGGACAGACCCAGCGAATCACGCCTTCCGGGTCGATCCAGTTGATGGCGACCAAGCCCTCGACGTGATGCCGGAGCCCTGCTACGCGCCGATCGAACTCCTCCTCGCCGCCTATGGTGTTGGCGTGCCACTGATGCTGGAGGATTCGGACCGGTGAGAGCCGAGCCTCCACGGAGCTCTCGAGGCGGAGAGCGACCTGGTCCCCGGTCAAGGTCGTCTGGAGCCGCACCAAGTCTTCGCCACGCTGAATCAGGCCGGCCCTAACCAAGAGGCTCGGGAGGGCAATCGCGACGAATACCAGACAGGCAAAGAAGTAGGGACGGGTCACCACTAGGACTATAGGCACATCTCCAAGAGCGGGCCCTGGCGGCGCAAGAGGGCACCTGCAGGTCAACCTGCTCCTCCCTGCCGACCTCTCGAGCCCGGAACTCTTGCCCCCAGGTGACAAGTTTGGACACCAGCCCCGAGGTGATTACAGGCAGCACGAGCAGGGCGAGCTCGCAAGTGGTCCAATCGGGGGGTGGAGACCCTCCTCAACCCAGAGACGAGCGCTCGACTCGAGCGCCTGGTCCGCCTCGCTCGCCGCGTCCGAGCCGAGCGCCGGCGGGGGGCGCTCAAGCAGCCTGGCCGCGGGATCGAGCCCGGCGCACGTCGGGACTACGCGCCCGGCGACGACCTTCGGCGAGTCGATTGGCCAGCCTACGCCCGCCTCGAGCGGCTCCTCGTCAAGGTCACCGAGGACCTCCCAGAGGCCCGGATCGACCTCGTCCTCGACGGGAGCGCCTCAATGCGCTGCGGCCAGCCGAGTCCTTCCTTGCGAGCCGCCCTGGCTTGCGCCGGTGTGGCCGCGGTGGCCACGGCCCGCGATCTCCGGGTCGGAGTCTGGCTGAGTGGCCCAGGCTCGGACCGCCTCCGGATCTCCCGCCCCAGTGAGCTCGTCCGCCTCCTCCGCTTCCTGGCCCGGGACCGGCCCGGAATCGGAGGGCCTGACCTGACCGCCCTCGGACCTGAACTCGAGCGCGTCCCGCGAGCAGGACCCGTGGTGTTCTTCAGCGACGGCCTCGACCCAGGCATCGTGAGCGCCGCCGGACGCCTGGCGCGACGCCGAAGCGTTCGGGTCGCCTTGATCGAGACGACCTCCGAGCTCGAGGAAGCGCGAGTCGCGGCCCTCGGTGAAGGCGTACGCGCTGAGCTGATCGACGCCGAGAGCGGCGCCCGCCTCTTCCGAGCGCTGGGTCCCGCGGGTCTCGTCGACGCCGCCCGAGCCCGGAGCCGGCGCCTCGACCTCCTCTGCGGGGAGCTCGAGGAGCGCGGCGTCGGCTGGCTTCGACTCCCCTCCGCAGACCCCTTCGAGGGAATCGCGGAGGCGCTCCTGCACCTCCCTCGCCGCTAGTCCGCTGGCCGCCGGCGCCGGCGATCCTTGTCTCCTACTGCCAAGGACGCCACGGACGCCAAGCTCGCGACGCGACAGCGCCCTCCAGGCCGCCCCCCAAGAGCACCTGCAAGCTGGTCAGGAGGGCCAGCGAGTGGTCTTGAGCCACTCCGTCGCCCTCTGGCTCGCGAAGAACGATCACGAGCGCCCTGGCGCCCTCGGCGGTCCAGCTGGGGCTGGCAAGGCGCGCCGAGGGAATCGCTACGCCTCGTCCTCCGAGGACTCCGAGAGAGGGTCGCTGCGTCCCAAGAGCCAGGGGACGAGGGCAGCCCGAATCCGCTCGCGAAGGTCGGGGACCTGAGCTCCGATCTCCTCCACGATGGCGTGAAGCCGGCCGCGCTCGCTGCGGACGAGGCCGGCCAGGAGGAGCAGCTCCTGGGTCCGCAGCTCGCCGCGCTCGAACTCCTCGCGGGCGGCGGCGTGGTGCTTGGGGCGCGGATCGCGAGCCCAAGCCGCTGCGAGCTCCCAGCCGCGTCCGCAGCGGCTGGGGTCCTGAGCCCAGAGCGCCGCGAGCGCAGCGCGCACGGCCCCGCTCAGGGGGAGGTAGTGCAGGAAGCCGGTCCAGTCCTCTCGAGACGCCTCCTCCAGGCCGAGGGCCAGGCGACTCGGCTCGTGCCCAAGGGATGCCGCGCGCCCGAGGGAGCGCTTGCTGACCTGACCCGACCTCAGCTGGCTGCGCAAGAGCTCTGCCTCGGCTGTGGCGTCCCCTCGCTGGGCCGCGCGCTCTAGCTCGCGCTCGGCCTCGTCGGGCATCAGGCTCCGAGCCAGGTCAGCCGCTTGCGCAAGAGCTCGTCCTCCGCGCGGACTTGGCTCAAGGCGGCCAAGAGCTTGCGATTGGCGTGAGCGGAGGGGGCCAACTCCGGATGGCGATAGCTCGCGCGAGGCAGCTCATGGGTGATCTCGACCCCGAGGGCCTGCTCTGCCTTGGAGCGCCGCGAGACGGCCTGGCTGTGACGCAGCTTGAGGTGACCCGCCTTCGCGGCCCGGCCGGCCGTGTTGGCGGCGTCCTTGAGGCGGCCAAAGAACCCTGTCTTGGGCTTGCTGGGTGCGGCTTCAGGGCTGTCGAGCTCGCCCATGGCCAGCTCGACCTCTGCCAGCTCACGCGAAGCCTCCTCCAGAGGCGCGAAAGGTGAGGGCCGCGCGAGGCTCTGGGCCGCCGCCTCGACCTCCTGACGAGCGCTGGGGTCGACCTGAACCAGCTGGGCTAGCCGCGCGGCCGTCGCCTCGAGCTCACCCTCCGACTCGGCGATCTGCGTCGCGATCCCGCGCAAGCGAGCCCGAACACCCTCGACGCAGGCGACCGCAACCGGACAAGCGTAGCGGCCTCGCTTGGGTTGAATCCCTGGCTGGGTGACGCTCTTGAACCCCGCGACCCGGCGCCGCTCCTCCTCGATCCAGGTCGCCTCGGCTGGCGTCGGCTCGAGAGCTTCCAGCGCTGTCAACGCCTCCAGGGCGTGATTGAAGTGCTGCAAGCCTCCCAGGCCTCGCGCCAAGAGCCGCTGGCTTCGCCGGAGCTGCGCGAGGTCCCGCTCGACGGGCTCCGCGAGCCAAGCGTTCACGAGGCCGATCCCCATCCGAAGCGCCCCGGCGACGAGGTTCGACTTGTCCTCGATCCCAGTCACGGTCAGGGCCCGCTCAGCCGGGTCGCCCCCCTCCAACGCTGCTCGTCCCCGATCGACGAGGACCGCCGCCGCGTCCAGGTCCAACCCGGCCCCGAGCGTCACTCGAGCATGGGCTCGCGAGGGAAAGAGGGCCCACCCGAGCTGGAGAGCTTGCCTGATCGCAGCCTCTTCGCGAGTTCGAGCCGCGACGAGGGCCAAGAGCAAGTGAGGGTGCGGTTCGCTGGGGTGGCTCCGCTGCAGCTCGGTCGCCAGCGCGCGGGCGTCGGCGTAGCGCTCCTGCTCGACCAAGCGCGCGAGCTGCAAGAGGGCCGCGCGAAAGAGCGCCAAGCTGGCCTCGGCTCGCCCGAGCTCGGCCACGACCTCCAAGGCCAGCTCATGCTCCGGCTCGAGCTCGAGGGTAGCCCGCGCCGCAGCTTCGGCTCCGGGGCCGTCTCCTGCCCAGAGTAGGCCCCGCGCCAGGAGGGCCTGCCCCTCGGCAGCGCCGGTCTCCGCCAGCGCCGCTGCGGCCTCGCGGACCTCGGTCAAGAAGCCAGGAAATCCAGTCTGCTCGAAGCGCCAGAGCGCAGCCGCGGGAGGGCTCAGCTCAGGCGGCGCGCTCAGCTCAGGCCGCTGATCGACCGGGGCCCCGATCGCGCTCAAGCTGCCCGAGATCGCGCCGACGCGAAAGCTGCTCGAGCGCCCCGAGGCCGCGGAGCTCGCTGCCGCTGACGGCCCCAGCGGGGACTGCCCGCCTAGGATCCGCTGAATGTCGCCCGCGGCGGCCAAGGCGTTGGGGTAGCGCTCCTCGAGCTTCCGCGCGCAGAGCCCAGCCACGAGCTTGCTGAACGCCGGCGAGATCGAAGGGTCCACGCTGCGCGGGTCCGGGACGTCCTCGTTTATATGTCGCGTGAGGACGGCCATCGCGGTCTCGCCTTGGAGCGGGACCTCTCCCGTCACGAGGTGAAAGAGGGTCAGGCCGAGGGAGTAGAGGTCGGCTCGACCGTCCACCTCGTCTATGGCCATAGCCTGCTCGGGGGCCATGTAGATGGGAGTTCCGACCACGATCCCGGCCCCGGTGATGTCCTTGGCCTCGCGCTTCTTCGCCAAGCCGAGGTCCACTAGGCGCGGGATCCCGTCGCTCCCGACGAGGACGTTGTCGGGCTTGAGGTCCCGGTGCACGATCCCGTTTCGCTCGGCGCAGTCGAGGGCCTGGGTCAACGCGAGCGCTATCGTCAGCGTCTCCTCGACGGTCAACTTGGTCCGCTCGGACTGGATCTCACCCAAGGACTGGCCGTCCACGAGCTCCATGGCTATGAACTGGACGCCGGTCCGCGGACAGATCCCAGCGTCTATGACCATCACGATGTTGGGGTGCTGGAGCTTGGCCGCCGCCCGCGCCTCACGCTCGAAGCGAGCCACGTAGGTCTCGTCCTCCTCCGCCAAGGAGCGAAACAGGACCTTGAGCGCGACCATCCGGTCGAGGCTCTTTTGGCGAGCCTTGTAGACCCGCCCCATGTTTCCGGCCCCCAGCTCCTCGTGGACCTCGAAGCCTGCGACCTCGACGCGACCCGAGGCCGAGGAAGTCGCTGGCGCTGGAGTCGGCGCCTGGCTGGCTGCTGCGGGTGCTGGGGTCTGCGCCGGCCCCGAGAGGCGGCCCGACTGGCGCGCGCGCATGTAGAGCGGCGCTAGCGTCCCGACGAGGTTTAGGAACGGCGCGTCCCCGAGGGACGCCCGGAGGTGGATCAGGAGCTTGATCCCGCCTTGCCCAGCCTGCGCGACCTGCGCCGCGGGTCCTCCCAGGGCCGAGTGAGCGGCCGGGGGCAGAGCCCGGCTGACCTCAGGTGAGCTCCAGGCCCCAGCCGCATAGAGTCCCAGGGCCTCGACGTGGGCTCGCCCGCCAGCGCCCCCAAGGGCAGGGAAGCGCTGGGCAAGGCCGCTCAGGAGGGCTTGCTCCTGACTCACCGCAAGCCTCGCGGTGAGGAGGGTTCGGACGTGCAGGGAGGCGCTGACACAGGCTCCAACTCTACCCGCTCGGGCCTACCGTCTGGGATAGCTCGTGCCCGCTCCCAAGGGCCTGGAGCGGGACTTCAGCGAGGCTCCAGCTCTAGCTTCACTCTGGCTCCGGGGCGGAGTTCGAAGGTCCCTGAGCAGCGCCCGATGTCGCTGAGACCAGCGACCCGATAGCGCCCCGTCGCCCCCAGCGGGAGTCGGATCAGGGGGCGCTCGGAGCTGACCACGAAGGGGATTCCCGACCCCACCAAGCGGGGCGCGAGGTCGGGCCGCTTGGATTCGAGGAGCTCCGGGACGAGGCTCAGGGTCCCTCGTATCTCCTCCTCGGGGCGCAGGCCAGGCGGGAGCGGGAACTCGAAGAGCACCTCGGATCGGGCGACGCGCAGAGGCTCAGCCCCTGCTCGGCGCGGCAGGCTCAGCTCAGCGACGAGGCTCGGTCCCAGGAAGAGCGCGTAGCGACCTGGCGGAGCCTGGGCGACGTGGATCCCAGCCTCTCCCTTGGGCTCTAGGGCCACGAGATCTCCGAAAGGAAGGTCGAGCCTCACGAGCCCGAGCTCGGAGCTGACCAACGGACCCCTCCCCTCACGAAGCTCGAGCTGCACCCCTGCACCCTCGGGCGGAGGCTCGAGCTGGAGATCGCCCGCCGGCTCGAAGCGACCGGGGATCAGACGCTCCGAGCGACCGTCCAAGAGGACCAAGGCGTAGCGAGCCTGAGGCAGCTCCGCCTTGAAGGTCCCCTCGGGCCCGACCTCGACCTCGTAGCGAGTCAGGGTCTCGACGTCGATGGCCGCCAGCCCGCTGCCCTCGGCGCTCTCGGGCAGGCGAATGAACGAGCCTCCGAGCTCGACGCGGGGAGCCCGCGCGACTCGGACCTGAGCCGTCACGCCAGCGCGCAACTCGACGGGATAGACCCGCTCGCCCGCGACCTGGGGGTCGACGCGGACTCGATACCGCCCCGGAGGAAGGTGCCCGAGACGATAGCTCGTCCGATCCCGGCCCCAGGGAGCGAGGCCAGCCACGAGACGCGCCAGCGCCGGGGCCTCGCCCGCTGGCTCCAGACGGATTCGGACCGGGGGCTTCGCGCTCCCCGGCGGGGGCGCTGGGTCCAGGAGGACCTCCAGGCCGCACGCCGCCGGAAGGGCTAGGACCAGATCCGCGGAGAGGCCAGCCCCTCCCCTCGCGAACCCGTAGCCGGGAGCGACGGCGTAGAGGCTCTCAGCCAGGGACAGGTCGCTAGGGAGTCGTTCGAGGACGAATCTCCCCTCGGCGTCGGTGATCCCAGGGTCCCCGGCCTCAGCTTGGGGCAAGAGGCGCGCCACGAGCTCCGGTGGCGGAGGTCGCCAAGTGACCCAGGCGCCTGGAATCGGGCGTCGGGTCGCGGCGTCGATCACGCGTCCTCGGACGGGGCGTAGCCTCGCGGCGGCAGGGTCAGGCGCCTGGCTGGAGGGAAGAGGCGTCGCGTTGGCACCGCGCGACGGGGCGGGAGAGCCTGAGGTCGGAGCTGGTGGCTGCGCCGCGGCCCCTTCGGCAGAACGGGGGGCGCTCGCTCGCGAAGAAGGAGGCTGCTCTAGGGGGGGCTGGGCTCGAGGAGACTGGAGCTGGGTCGAAGCCTGGTCGGGCTGATCCGAGATGATCCACGCAGCCGTGAAGACGAGCGCCACTCCACCCAAGGCGAGCAGGGCTCGCCGGCCCGCTGGGTTGTCAGGAGGAGTCACTCGCTGCGGCGCAGCCTAGGGCCGTCGCGTCGGGACGTGCCGGCCTGCCTGCGGATCGCGCTGGCCCCCGACCTCCTCGATCATGACGAGTTCGCCTGCGTTGACGGCCTGCTGCATTCGATCTGCTATGGCGCCCTCGCTCGGCATGCGGGTCTTTCGCCACCACCAGGGTCCCGAGACGCGGCGTTGGCTCCAGGTGATCTGGCGACCTTTCTCGTTGTTGCTGAGGTCCATTGCTCGACGCTGAGCCGGATTGTTGGGGACGGTCTCGTGGGCGTCGCCCCAGCGCTTGGCGGCTTTCTGGCTCTTGAGGCTGGCGGTCATGGCCCCGTTCCAGGTGCTGTGGCGGTGCGCGTCGCGTTGATCGTCCGAGCCTGAGAGGGCCGGGTAGCGACGAGCGGACTCGCTCTTGGCGAAGTCCGCCGCTCGCTTGACCTTCCCCAGCTGCCAGAAGTAGCGCAGTGCGAGGCGCCGCTCCGCCCGCGTCAGGGTCTTGTAGTCGTCGTAGGGGTTCGCGTGTGCGAAGCCTCCCCAGAGGAGCGCGGAGAGGAGCGCAGCGCAGAGCGCCAGGAGAACGAGTCGCTTGTTCATAGAGCTTGGAGGGGTCTCTGTGTTGTGTCGTTGGACGACGTCGACCCCGGACAGGGCCGGGGTCGACGGGAGAGCCTGCAGCGGGAGCTTACTGGCTGTTGTTGGCGCCCGAGAGGGCGCCGGTCAGGCCGCTGGTGTTGGCGGCCGGGGGGAGGAAGGTCCCGGGAGGAGTCCCACGGAACACGTCGCTCGTCTCGCGATCGAGGTAGCTGAACTTGACGTTCCGCTTGCCGTCAGGCTGACGATCGAAGAGGCCAGCGCGCCAGCCGGCGCTGCGCAGGACCTGGAACTGACCCCGCTCGAGGGCCATGGAGCCGCGGTGGTAATCGGTGTCGAAGTGGATCGGGACGTAGCGACGGTAGGCCGGGTCGCCCTGGGGCGCGGTCATGGCGTCGCGGACGGCGTCGTAGTCGCCGCGGCCCTGCTCCCAGAGGCGCTTGTGCTCGTCGACGAAGGCCTTCACGAGGCGCTCGTTGCGACGAACGTGGCCACGAACCGAGATCACGTTCTCGTAGTTGCTGTGCTCGGCGGTGTCCGACCAGTTGTAGCTGCCCGTGACCATGTCCCGCTCGTCGACGATCAGGGTCTTGTGGTGCTGAAGCTGGCTGCGGGGGTGGTCGAAGGAGAGGGAGTAGACCTTGTAGCGGACGTCGATCCCAGCGGCCTCGAGCTCAGTGACGCGCGACTTCTTGTCGGCGTATTCGCCCATGTCCACCATGACCTCGATCTTGAGGGCGGGGTTCTGGTGACGAATGTCGATGAGCGCGTCGGCGATCTGGCGCGAGTTGAAGTGCGCGATGTCGCAGTAGATCGAGGTCTGGGCGGTCCGCATCACGCGAATGATCTCGTCGGCGACGAGGGTCGAGCCGCCGCTGTTGTTACCGCTGAAGAAGGCCGTCTCGTAACGACGAATGTTGGGGTTCGGCGTGCGGAGCGTCACCTCTTGGGTGTGGTTCTCGGCGCCGGGGCTCGCGGGGCGAGCGACGTCCAGCAGGCGGTTGAACTCCATTTGGAAGGCGTAGAAGAGGTGGCTGTGCATGCCGAACACGACGGAGTTCTCGCTGTAGCGAGTCTCAGCGCCGCGCGACCAGTTAGCGCTGCCGTTGATCAGCTTGCGCTTCCACCACTTGCCGCCAGCGTCGACGAGGCCGAACTTCTCGTGCATAGTCCGGCTCGTGCCGTAGACGTGGGCGCCGATCCCGGCCAAGGCGCTCGCCTTGTGCTTGTTGGACGAGGTGGCCTTGTTCAGGATCACGCGCACGCGGACGCCGCGATTGATGGCGTTTCGCAGCGACTCCCAGATCGGTCCGCTGGTCGAGATCGAGTACATCGCGACGTCGATGGTGGACTCGGCTTTGTCAATGACCGCCGCGGTCGCGTCGGCGCCTCCGCCGTTGGGCGAGAAGAAGGGCTGGGGGTAGTACTGCGCATGGACAGCCGGCGCGGTGGCGACGCATAAGAGCGCGGCCAGCGCGAGGCTGGAGAAGAGGCGGGTCATGGTGTTTGCTCCACTGGGGGTGGGTTGTTGGCCCTCCTTCCGCAAGCCGCAGGCCAACCCAAAAGCGCCCTAACCCCATAGGAATAGCGCTCGTGTCTTCTTCGGCCGCCCATGTTTGGGGGTTGGTATCAGCCAGTTCAAGGTGAGACGAATTGATTGGGGGGGCTGCGCCCCCCCAAACCCCCCATCTTTGGCGGGTCGCGTGTGCGCGGGGCCGAGTCTCCTCCGTCGCACCTTTCGAGCGCGTCGGGACATGGGAGAGGTTGAGGAGGCGACTGCGGAGACTGGCCCCTGATCGGGATGTGTGCGCGAAGGGTGGTCGCTCGTCCGCCTTGTTGGTGAGACCCACCGCCTTTCGGTCTCGCCTCCTACCCCCCGCTCACTCCACCCGATCCGGGGGTCGTTTCCGCAGTCGCTCTCCCCCGTCCCCCCCCACGCACCCGCTTTTGGTCTCCCCGCCAACACCCCCCAC
>Ga0316204_10005311_pt1 | contig 21506 bp, 15 predicted proteins | sample 6monrhotite_MG_2_FD_205661 | JGI IMG/M metagenome (GOLD analysis project Ga0316204, IMG submission 205661) | Microbial mat bacterial communities from mineral coupon in-situ incubated in ocean water Damariscotta River, Maine, United States -... | ecosystem: Environmental > Aquatic > Marine >... | reverse complement strand
TGGTCCACGAGCCCGATCTGATCTTCCTCGATGAGCCGACCGACGGCGTCGACCCCATCGGGCGCGCCAAGATCCGCGAGATGGTCGTCGAGCTGAAGAACAAGGGCGTGACCCTCTTCCTCAACTCCCACCTGCTCAACGAGGTCGAGATGATGTGCGACCAGATCGTGATCATCCACCAGGGCGAGGTCCTGAGAAAGGGCACGATCGAGGAGCTCACCCCCGCCACCGGGACAACGCGCTTCCAGCTGCGCGAGGACCCAGGTGACGTCTCTGCCGTATTGAACGGCATCGGGAAGATGCTGAAGCACGAGGGCCGAGCCTTCGAGATGCTGCTCACGGATGAGGAGCTCGACCAGACCGTCGACACATTGCGACGCTCGGGACACACCATCGCCGGCATCTCCCAACGGCGCCTGTCGCTCGAAGAGTCCTTCATCGACCTCATCCAGGAGGACCGCAAGTGAACACCACGATCCTCCTCGCGCTCTTCGAGGACGCGCGCCAGCAAGTCCTCGACAACAAGGTCTTCCGTCTGCTCGTCATCTTGACGGCGATTCCGATCCTCGCGACGTTCCTGATCGGGTTCCGCGAGGAGCACATCAGCTTCGTCTGGGGGCTGTACACGGTCGAGTACGCGGACCTGCTCAGCGCGTTCGGCGGCTCGGGCGCCATCAACTCGGCCGAGATCCACGTCGCGCTGATCCAGGCGGTGCAGGAGCTCATGGTCACGTTCTTCGCCGGCTCCCTGGGCATGATGCTCTGCATCGCGGCGACCGCCTTCTTCGCGCCACGCATCCTCGAGAAGGGCGCGGCGGACACGATCTTCTCGAAGCCCGTCTCACGCGGAACGATCCTGCTCTCGCGCTACTTCGCCGGGATCCTGTTCGTCGCGTTCATCGGCGCAGTGCTCGTGACCGGGATGTATCTCGGCTTCCTGACCACCTCGGGATACAACGATCCCGGCTTCCTGTGGGGTGCGCTGACGCTCGTGTATCTGTACGCGATGATGCACAGCTTCTCGATCGCGGTGGCTGTGTTCACGCGCAGCAGCACGGCTGCGATCCTGCTGACGCTCTTCCTGTTCATGTTCTGCGGCGGCATCCACGGAGGCTGGACGACCTACGAGTACTTCCAGGAGCAGAGCCTCGTGGCTCAGCTCCGCTCTGCCGACGAGGACGAAGACGAGGACGAGGAGGGAAGCTCCGAAGAAGAAGACGACAGCAGCGCCGTCGTCGACGCGCTGGCCACCGCGCTCAAGGTCACGCACTTCATCCTGCCCAAGACCAGCGACGCGGACATGATCACGCGCAAGCTGCGTCGCGCGATCATGGAGAACCCGCCGGTCATCGAGACCGAGGACGGGGACTTCCTGCTGAAGAACGGCCCCAACGAATTCGAGCTCGTGCCCGAGAGCGCAGGCGAGTTCGAGGGGGACGGCGTGCGTTGGATTTCGCTCGCCGAGGACGGGACCGAACGCGGCCGCGTCACCGTGCGCAGACACGAGCGCGAGCTGTTCGAACGCACGGTCGGCTCTCGTACCCGGACGCGGCCCCAGACGGCGAAGGATGCGGCCACCGCTCTCGAAGAAGAGCTCGAGGGTAGCGTGGAAGATCTCGAGACCGACAACGAGCAGTTGAGCGGCGTGAGGGTCCTGCGCGTCTCCTGGGACGAGGGAGTCTGGAGTCACGACCGACTGTTCTTCACCTTCGACAACTGGATGTACGAGGTGGAGACGGAGATTCTGGACGGTTTCCTCGAGGACTGGTCCGAGACGCGCTGGCGCCGCCAGTTCCTGTTCGAGGGGAACCTGGTCCTCGGCCAGGTCGCCGGAATGAGACCCGATGTGTGGTACGAGAAGGTCTTCACCTGGGACGGAGAGCTGAAGTACAACGTGTTCTTCTCCATCGGCAGCTCGCTCGCGTTCATCCTCGCGATGCTGACCCTGGCCTGGCTCCGCCTCCGCACCATCGACTTCTGATGCTGACCCCCACCGTCGTCCAGCGCCTGCGCGAGGTCGTCGGTGACAAGGGCCTGGTGGCCGACGCAAGCCGTCGCATTCCTTACGAGTGCGACGGTCTCGCGTTCGAGCGGCAGCTACCGCAGCTCGTTCTCCTCCCGGCGAGCACCGAGGAGGTCCAGGCCTGCCTGCGCATCCTTCACGCCGCCGAGGTCGCCGTCGTGACGCGCGGGGCCGGCACCGGACTGACGGGCGGCGCCACCCCCGTCGAGGGCGGCGTGGTCCTCGGACTCGCGCGGCTGCGGCGGGTGCTCGAGGTCGACCCCGTGAACCGCTTCGCGCGCGTCGAGGCCGGCCTCGTCAACATCGACCTGACCCGGGCCTGCGCCGAGCACGACCTGTTCTACGCGCCCGACCCGTCGAGCCAGACCGTCTGCACGCTCGGGGGGAACGTCGGCAACAATGCGGGCGGCCCCCACTGCCTCAAGTACGGCAACACGACCCGGCACGTCCTCGGCCTCAAGATCGTCCTGGCCGACGGCAGCCTGCTCGACCTCTCCGGCCCCGAGGTCGACCCCGACGGCCTCGACCTCGTCGGACTGTTCGTCGGCAGCGAGGGGATGTTCGGCGTCGCCACCGAGGTCACGGTCGCGCTGACACCGGCGCCCGAGCGCGTCGAGACCCTGCTCGCGCTGTTCCACAGCCTCGACGACGCCTGCGACGCGGTCAGCGACGTCATCGCCGAGCGCTGGGAGCCGTCCGCCCTCGAGATCATCGACCGGCTGACGATCGAGGCCGTCGAGGCCAGCGTCCTGGCCGCCGGCTATCCGCCGGGCACCGAAGCCGTCCTGCTCGTCGAGGTCGATGGCAGCGACGTGGAGTGCGAGGCGAACGTCGCCGGCATCGAGGCCATCGCGCGCGCCCATGGCGCCTTCGACCTGCGCCGCGCGGAGGACGACAAGGCGCGCAAGAAGCTCTGGGCGGGCCGCAAGGGCGCCTACGGTGCGATGGGCCGCGTCTCCCCCGACCTCTACGTCAGCGACGTCGTCGTCCCCCGCACCAAGCTCCGCGAGCTCGTGCGCGCTACGACGGAGATCTGCGAGCGGCACGGGTTGCTGCTCGCCAACGTCTTCCACGCGGGCGACGGCAACCTGCACCCGAACATCGCCTACGACCGCCGCGACGAGGCACAGCTGAAGCGCGTGCTCGTCGCCGCCGACGAGATCATGCAGACCTGCATCGATGCCGGCGGCACGCTCTCGGGCGAGCACGGCATCGGCCTCGAGAAGCGCGAGCAGATGACGATGTACTTCGGCCCGGACGACCTCGCGATCCTGTTCGCCGTGCGCGACGCTTGGGACCCGACCGGCCGCATGAACCCCGGCAAGATGCTCCCGGTGCGCGCCTGCCGCGAGCACATGCCCCTCGCGACCAAGCCGTGAGCGTCGACGCACAGCTCGAGGCGATCGTCGGCGCCGAAGGGGTAGGCGAGCTCGGCGCGCTGCCCGGCGTCCCCGTCGCGGCGCCCGCCGACGAGTCGCAGGCCGCCGCCCTCGTCGCGCTCGCGCGCAGCGACCGCCTGCCCTTCGCGCTCTGCGGACTCGGCGGCAAGTTCGGCTGGACCCTCCTGGTCCAGCAGCCGCGCTTCCTGCTCTCCACGCGCCGGCTCACCGGCCTCGTGGAGTTCGAGCCCGGTGACGGCGTCCTGACGGCGCGCGCGGGCACCACGCTCGCGGAGCTCCACGAGGCGACGGCGCCCCACGGGCTCGCCATCACACCTGACATCGCTCGGCCGTCGGCCGCCACGCTCGGAGGCGTGATCGGCGCGGGTCAGAGCGGGCCGGACCGCCTCGCCAACGGGCCGACGCGTCTGCACGTCCTGGGCACGCGCACGCTCCAGCTCGACGGCGCCACGACGAAGAGCGGCGGCAAGCTCGTCAAGAACGTCAGCGGCTACGACGTCCACCGCGCCCTGACCGGCGGCTGCGGCAGCCTCGCGCTCGTGCTCGAGGCCTCGCTGCGCCTGGCCCTGGCGCCCGAGGCCACGCTCGTTCTCTCGCAGTCGTTCGACGGACTCCAGCCTGCGCTCAGCGCCGCGCGGGAAGTGCGCACCGCGCGCGTGAGTCCGCACTCCCTGACGCTGGAGTCCTCCGTGGGCACGACTGCCTGCCGACTCCACGTCGTGCTCGCCGGCCGAACGGCGCACGTGCAGCTGGAGCGCGAGCGCCTCTGCGCCGCGCTCCCGAGCGCCGAGGTCACGGACGGCGACGCCGCCCGGGCCCGCGCCGGCGAACTGCGCGACCTCGAGCCCGACGGTCATGAGCACCTCGCCGTGCGCGTCACGGCGAGCCCCTCACGGCTGGCCGCCGCCGCCGGCGAGCTGTTCGACTGCCTGCCCCCGGGGCACGAAGCCCGCCTGGTCGCGCAGCCCGGCCTCGCGACCCTGGACCTCGAGCTCCCGAACGGGACGGGCGTCTCCGAGCTCCAGGAATGGACGGAGCGACTCCCGCTGCTGCGCGCGGCGCTGCGGCCGCTCGGCGCGCTGGTCAGCCTGCGACTCCCGCAGCCGGGCACCGCCGAGCTCGTCGACGACAGCGCGGATCCCGTGCGAGTCGCGCTGCAGGAGCGCCTGCGCGCGACCTTCGATCCCGATCGCCTCCTCTGCACCCGACCGGCCCTCGGCGGGCTACGCTGACGCTCTCCCCCCAGCGATGAAGCCCGAACAGATCGTCGACTACGCGAAGAGTCTGGACTGCGTGCACTGCGGCCTGTGTCTGCGCACCTGCCCGACCTACCTCGCCACCGGACGCGAGTCCGCCAGCCCGCGCGGGCGTATCCACATGATGCGCTCCGTCGCGGAGGAGCAGGGCACCGTCGACCTCTCGTGGATCGACGAGCTGGACGGCTGCCTCCTGTGCCGCAACTGCGAGAGCGTCTGCCCGTCCGGCGTGGAGTACGCGGAGCTGCTCGCGCACACGCGCGAGGCCCTCGCGGACGACCCGCACCGCTCGTGGCTGTCGCGCACGCTGCTGCGCTTCGGCCTGGGCACGATCTTGCCGAGCCGCGCCTGGCTGTCGCTCGTCACGAGCTCGCTCGAGGTCGCGCAATGGAGCGGCGTGTTCCGGGTCTTCGGTCGCTGGCTCGGCCCCGTCGGGCGTTCGATGACGAGCTTCCCCGCCGTTCCGCCAGCCGAGGAGCGCCGCCCCCTGCCCGCCCACTCGCCCGCGCGCGGCGAGCGCAGCGGCGCCGTGGCCGTGCTCGAGGGCTGCGTCATGCCCGAGCTGCTTGGACGCGTGAACCGGGCCGGCGTGCGCGTCCTGCAGGCCTGCGGCCGCGACGTGCACTCCCCGCAAGGCCACGTCTGCTGCGGCGCGCTGCACGCGCACAACGGCGACCTCGAGGGCGCTCGCCACCTCGCGCGCGGGACGATCGCGGCCTTCGACGCCGTGCGCGACCCGAGCGGCGCCCCGGCGACCGTCGTCGTCAACAGCGCGGGCTGCTCCGCTCAGATGAAGGAGTACCACAAACTCCTGAAGGACGACCCGGCCTGGCGCGAGCGCGCCGCGGCGTTCTCGGCGCGCGTGCGCGACTTCAACGAGTACCTGGCCGACGAAGCGCGCCCCGAGCTCGAGGCCGCCCTCGGCGAGGCCCAACCGGCGGTCCGTGCGCCGATCACGTTCGACGACCCGTGCCACCTGTGTCACGGCCAGGGCGTTCGCCAGCAGCCGCGCACGCTGCTCGACGCATTGCCGCTGCAACGCGTCGAGATCGAGGAGAGCGAGAGCTGCTGCGGCTCAGCTGGCCTCTACTCGACGCTGCGCCCGGACGACGCTCGCGAGATCCTCGCGCCCCGACTCGACGCGCTGAAGCGCAGCGGCGCGAAGACGCTCGTCACGGCGAACCCGGGCTGTCACCTGCAGTGGCAGTCGGGCGTCGCGGCGCGCGGCTGGGACGTCGAGGTCCTGCACGTGGCCGAGGTGCTCGACCGCTCGCTGCGCTGACCGACGCGGGGGGCGCTCAGTCCACCCGCAGCTGAATCGCGTCGAGCAGCCTGCGGACCGGCTCGGTCGAGCCCTCCGACAGCGGAGGCCAGATCGCGTAGGCGATCCAGCACTCGCGGCCAACGCTCAGGTTGACGCGCAGGACGTCCCGAAAGGTGGGCCCGCTCGAGAAGCGCCGCACGCGGACGAAGTCCGCCGCGTAGCCGGCCCACTCGATGCGCCCGCCCTCGACCGGCGTGCTGCCACCCTCGGACTCGATCAGGGACAGGTCGCGCCACTGGAGCGAGCGGAACTGCGAGTCGATCACCGCACCCCCGAGCTCGAGCGGGTACTCGACCAGGTACAGCTCGGAGGGCGGCTCGCCCGTGCTCGTCGGAGTGACCGCCGCCCAGTCGACGTCCAAGTCGTCCGCGCCCGTCCCTTCAGTCGCGTCGGACCCCTCGCCTTCATCCGCGGGCTCCCCCTCCGCGCCCGCGTCGCGCACCTCCTGGGTGACGTCGCCCTCCGTGGGCGCCTCACCGCTGGGAGGCCGAAGCATGAAGACCCTCTCGCCGCCCGGGAGCAGGAAGACATCGTCGTGCAGCGCGAACTCGAACGGCAGCTCGGCGAGCGCGTAGCGGGTGCCGAGCTCCTCGTCCGCCGGCGCCGTGCGCCAGCCGAAGAGCGCGACGACCGCGATGCACGCGGCGATCAGGAGCAGGCCCGCACCGACGCCGAAGACGCCCGGCAGCGTGCTGCCGGGCGTCTCGGTCGGAACGTTGGGAGCCTCGCTCGTCACTGGCGCGCCGTGCGGGCTACTCCCCGTCCTCGGCCGGCGGGTCGAGCGTCTCGACCTTCTCGAGCTCCTCCATGTCCTCGATCATGCCCTTGAAGCCGGGGTCCACCCCCGTGCCCTCGGGCGCGATGTAGACCTCACGGTCGGGACCGATCGTGAACGGCCGCAGGAACTCCTGGATCGCCTCGTCGGAGATCGGCTCGAGCGCCAGCTCCTTGTCGACGGCCGGGTTGCGCATGAAGAAAAGCATCACGAAGCCCGGATCGCCTTCTTCGGTGAGGTCGACGAAGCAGGCAGCGCTGTCGCCACTCACGCTCTCGCCGCCCCCGGGGTTGAAGCCGCCCTTGTTCCGCAGGCGGACGAGCGGCAGCGTGCGGCCCTGGACGACGACCTCGCCGAGCTCCGGATCCTCGATCTGGTTCATGCCGGGGACACCGCCACCGGTGAAGTCCTCGCTGAAGATCTCGTCGCGACCTTCCGCCTCCGACTCACCGAAGTCGTAGACCGCCGCGATGTAGCCCCGATTGTCGGAGATCATCCACATGTCGATGCCGATGCCCATGCCGAACATCATGTTCAGCTCGGGCGGACGCTCGTCCATCGGCAGCGACTCGTCGAGACGCGCCCACTGCGCCTCCGGGTCGACCATCTGCTGGACCTCCTTGACCGCGAAGTAGGCGCCGATCGCGCCGAGGACCATCAGGATCAGGCAGCCCGCGCCGCAGAACAGGACCCAGCCGGGGAGGCCTTTCTTCTTCGGCGGAACGGCGGGCTCGTCGGCCCAATCTTGCTCGGACATGGATCTCCTCCAGAGTGCGGAAAGCGAATTCGGGGACCTCGGGCAAGCAGGAAGCGAGCTGCGGCGCCGCGAAGCGTGGGCGGGTTCTACCCGGGGAGCGTCCTGCGATTCAACCGGACCGGGATTTCGACCCCCGCAGCAGAGCTTTTGAGGGGCTCAGCTCCCCGGACGTAGAACCAGCTTGCCGATGACGCCGCCGGCTTCGAGCCGCTCGTGGGCCTCGACGATGCGCGAGAGCGGAAGCACCTCCTCGATCGGCGGGCGGTAGGCGCCGCTGGCCACCTTCTCCAGGATCGCGGGGAAGGCGCGCCGCGGCCCCATGGTCGAGCCGAGCAGCGAGAGGTTCTTCATGAACAGGTGCGGAAGGAGGACCTCGACCTTGGGTCCGGTGGTTCCGCCGCAGGTCACGAGCCGTCCATTGCGCGCGAGCGAGCGCATCGCTCCCTTCCAGGTCGCCGGGCCGACGTGCTCGAAGACGACGTCGACGCCGCGGCCTTCGGTCAGCGCCTTGACCTGCTTCGGCCAGTCGGGGTCGTGGTGGTCGAGGACCTCTTGCGCACCCATCCCCGCGGCGAAGGCGCGCTTCGCGTCACTCCCCGCCGTCGCGATGACGCGCGCGCCGAGCTCGCGGGCGATCTGGATCCCGGCGGAGCCGACCCCGCTCGAGCCCGCGATCACGAGCACGGTCTCGCCCGCGCGGAGCTGCGCGCGCTCGACGATCATGGCCCAAGCGGTGATCCAGGTCACCGGCACCGCGGCCGCGACCTCGGGGTCGAGGCCTTCGGGCAATGGCAGGACGTGGCGCGCCTCGACCGTCATGTACTCGCGGTTCACGCCGTCGAAGTGCTCGCCGCGCACCATGTAGTCCGCAGAGAGGTGGTCGTCGCCTCGCGCGTCGAACTCGGACGCGCCGGAGGACACGCCCGGCAGCACGAGCACGCGCTGTCCCACCGACAGGCCGTCGACGCCTTCGCCGGTCGCCGCGATCTCCCCCGCTGCGTCGGTGCCTGGCACGAACGGCAGCTCGACCGGGATGCCGGGCAGCCCGCGGCGCACCCACAGATCGAGGTGGTTGAGTGAAACGGCGAGGACGCGCACGAGCACCTCGCCGGGGCCGGCCTCGGGAACGGGACGCTCGACGACCTCGAGGACATCGGGGCCGCCGTGCTTTCGGAATTGAACGACTTGCATGGTCAAGATCAGAGTTCGACGTCGAGGACGCGGCCGCCGCTCGTCTCGCAGAGCTCTCCCCATCCCCTGCGCACACGACCCTTGGCACCGATGAGCAGCGCGTCGACGGCCACGCCGTAGAAGCGGTTCTCGTGACGCCAGAGCTCCTTCATCAGGTCGATGTTCCAGCGGTGCCCGCCGCTGGGCGCGCCGTCGCCGAGGACGATCATGGTGTCGATCCCGGGCTCGACGAGCGCCTGCTTCATCGCGCTCCAGTAGTCCCCGGTGCCGCTCTCCTTGCAGCCCTCGAACCACTTGAGCGCCTTCCCCACGTCGCGCGGGCGCGCCCCCGTCAACGACTTCTGCCACTGGAGAACGCGTGCCGCGAAGGGCAGCAGGTTGAACTTCACCTCGGGGTCGAGACGCTCGAGCGCCGTGCGCAGCTCCGCATCGACGCGCTCCTTGCGCGTCTTGCCGTCGCGCTCCTCCCACATCGAGCCGGAGAAGTCGATCAGGAAGCTCACGCGGTCCGAGAGCACGGGCAGGCCAGCGAAGGACGCGGTCTCCTCGTCGCCGAGCTCGCTCTCCTCGCCACCGCGTTCGGGCGTCCAGTCCTCCGGCAGGCGCTCCAGCCAGTCCTTCCACGGGCGCTCGTCGAGGCCGTGCTTCAGTCCGCTGCTCGAGCGCAGGTGCTCGACCAGCCGCCAGCGCAGGCGCAGGCGCTCCTCCAGCCCGAGGGACTCGACCAGGAAGGCGACGGCCGCCCGCTCACCCAGGCCCGCGACGGCGTCGTAGGCCCGCAGGCGAACGACGAACGCCGGGTCCTGGCGCGCCCACTGCGCGCTCGACAGTCGACGGCTCCCCGGCAAGTACTGGATCATCTCCGCGGCCGCCGCCCTCATGACCGCGTCCTTGGCGATCGCGAACTCGAGGGCGAGCGGCTGGATCGCACCGGGGTCGATCGTCGCCAGCGCGACGAGCGCCTGGGCGCGCACGGCCGGGACCTTGTCCTTGGAGGCCAGCGCACGGATGGCGTCGACGACCTTGCCGTTCTTCGACGACAGCTCCTTGCGGTACCCGAGGCGCTCGCAGCTCCAGAGCACGCTGCGCCGGACGTCCGGGTCCTTGTGGTCGAGCGCGGCGACGAAGACCTTCTCGTCGAGGGCTTCGGGGAAGCGACCGAGGGCCTCCGCGACGCGCAGCGGCACGTGGTCGGCCTTCGACTTGAGTCCGCGCTTGCCGGTGAGCTCGGTCCAGAGCGGGATCGGAAGGCCAGGGAGCGCGAGCTGCGCTTCGTCAGCAACCTGCCCGAACGGGTCCTCGAGCGCGTCGAGCACGAGATCCCAGGCCTCCTCGCTGCCGAGCGCGACGAGCTCCTGCACCGCCGTGCGGCGCTCGCGCTCGTCGTTGGATCGCAGCTGGGTCTCGAGGTCGTCGATGTCCTGCGCGGCATGCGCGGCGACGGGAGTCCGAAGCGGGCTCGCCGCCGCCCCGGGCTCGGCGATCAGTGCGGAGAGCGCGAAGAGAAGTGCGATCACGGAGTGGCCTTGCGGTAGCGGTCGTCCTTGGGAAGCTCGACCTGCTTCACGGCGCGAAAGTGCGCCTCGAGCAGCTCTCGCAGGAGCCGGGGGTCCTCGCGGACCACGCGCTGCTCCTCGAGCAGATCGTAGCCGTCGCCCCCACCGGCGAGGAAGTTGTTCGTGGCGAGGCGATACCTCTGCTCGGCGACCACGGCCTTACCCGCGACCTCGAGGCCGGTGAGTTCGTAGCCACCCGCCTCGTCCTCGTCCCAGAGGATCGTCATGCCGCTGACCTCCAGCCCCGTGTGCGCCGTCCCTTCGACGCTCGCGCGAACGAGTTCGACGAGGTCGGCGCCGGTCAGTTCGAGCAGCACGAGGTGGTTGCCGAACGGCTGAAGCTCGAACAGGCTGCGGCGCGTCACGGGCCCCTTCGGAAGGTCACAGCGGATGCCGCCCTGGTTCTGGACGGCGACGTCGGCGTCGAGCGCAGCGCGCATCGCATCCGTGATGAAGTTCCCTGCCGGTGAGGAGTGCGTCCGGCGGAAGTTGCGCTGGAGTGGCTCGAGCAGCTCGCCGACGACCTCGCTCATCGCCTTCTCGCTGCGGAGGACCAAGGTCTCGCAGATCTCGTCGAGCTCCTCGTTCCGCGTGCCCGCGACGGGCTCCTCCAGCAGGTCCACCATCGCGTAGCTCGTGCGCTCGAGTTGACGCGTCTCCGCGTCGAACCAGAGATCGAGACGACCGACAGCGGAGCCCTTCGAGCCCGATTGGAGAATGAGCGTCTCCCCCTGGGTCACGCCCGTCTTCAGGTAGGTGTGGCTGTGCCCCCCGACGATGACGGGCAGGTCCGGGTGCGCCTTCGCCAGCCGCCGGTCGGCTTGCACGCCGAGGTGTGTGATCGGGAGGACCCAGTCCACCTCGCCGGCCAGCGCTTCGCGGGCAACGGCCAGCGCCGCGCCTGGCTCCTGGAAGTGCAGCGCACTCGCGTCGCGGTGCGTGATCGAGGGCGTCGCCGTGGTCACCAACCCGACGATGCCGACACGCAGCCCGGAGACCTCGACGACGCGCCACGGCTCGCACCACGGCACGCGCTCGCCGCCCTCTTCCAGATAGACGTTCGCGGAGAGCGCCGGCAGCTCGAAGCCCGCGATCATCTGCATCAGAGGGAGCACGCCGTGGTCCAGCTCGTGGTTGCCCACCGCCATCGCGTCGTAGCCGACCTTCGACAGCGCGTGGACGTAGCCTTGCCCCTGTTCGATCAGACCCTCCGGCGTCCCCTGGTACCAATCACCGCCGTCGACCAGCAGGACCCCGTAGCCCTCGGCCGCGGCCTCTTGCCGCACCGAGTTCACGTAGGCCGCGATGCGCGGGAGCCCGCCGATGAGGGGAGGATCCTCGCGATCGAGCCAGGTCGCCGGGCGCGGCTGCACCTGGCCGTGGACGTCGTTCGTATGCAGGAGCACCACGTGCAGGAGCTCCGGCTCCGCCTGCGCCAGCATCGCGAACGAAGCCGCAACGCCCGCCAACGAGCCGAACACGAGCGCCAGCACGAGGCGCCTTGTCAACGCGGTCCGCATCCCTTGTCTCCCGTTCCGTCCGCCGCTCCGCCCGGTGAATCCAGGCGACGCCACGGACGGTGGCGACCCGCGGCGCTCAGACGGCGGCGTCGTTGCCGATGTCCATCGTGTCCACCAGTCGGGTCTTACCATACTGGTGGGTTCCGCCGGACTTGCGCCCGAAGATCTGGTTGAGGTTCTTCAAGCCCAGCTTGAAGTCGTCGACCATGCCGTAGCCCGAGACGACCGCGTGCTGGTACCAGAGGAACCCGAGCCCGACGGTGTCGAACGCGATGTTGCGGCGCATGTGGATCATCCGCTTGACGATCGAGAGCCCGCCGGGGACGTACACGGCGATGTTGAAGAGCCGCTGGAGGTTCACGACCTCGTCCAGATCGTCACGCTTCATCTGTGAGTCCGAGTGGATCGACGGACCGATGTCCTTGCCGAACTCGACGCGGTTCAGCTCGAAGTCCTCTCGACCGAGGACCGTCGACCGGAACGGGCGGTAGATCAGCACCGTGCAGCCCGCGGGCTTGATGTCGCGGTTCTGCTTCACCGTCTCGTACATGTCGTCGATCGTCTCCGCCGGCGACCCCATGATGTTGTTCGTGCGGAAGCTGATGTTGTGCTTCCGCAGGAGCTGCGGGATGCTGTAGACGATCTTGTCCGTGTAGCCCTTCTTGTAGACGCGTAGCCGCACGTCCTCGTTACCGGACTCGAGCCCGAACTGGACGGAGACGCAGCCCGCCCGCTTCAGGTTGATGATGTCGTCCTCGTTGAGGAAGTTGATGTTGATGTTGCAGGCGAACGGAAGGCCGACCAGCTTGGGCCACTTGTCCGCGAACTCGTCCAGCCAGCCGCGCTGCATGTTCAACGCCGCATCGCCGAAGTTGACCATCCGGAAGCTGGGGTAGCGCGCGAGGATGTCGTTCATCTCCTCGCACAGGTAGTCCACCGACTTCGTGCGGTTGAACTTGTCGCCCTTGCCGCTGACCCACTCCTCCTTCATCAGGCCGACCGAGCAGTAGGTGCAGCTGTTCTGACAGCCGCGGCTCGCGTGGACCTGCATGACCCGCTTGTTGCGCAGGAACTTGTACTTGTAGAACACGTCCACGTCGGGGAACGGCAGCGTGTCGAGGTCCTGGACCGCGGGCCGAATCGCGTTGACGTGCGGCTTGCCGTCTTCGAGGAAGCCGATGTTCGGGATCAGGTCGATACGCCGATCCGCCGCCCAGGCGTCGATCAGATCGAGGATCGCGTACTCGGCCTCCGCCTTGACGATCGCGTCGACGTAGTTCTCCTCGAGCAGGACCGCGGCGTCGAAGGAGGCGTGAGGCCCGCCCATGACGACCTTGAGGTGCGGCAGCGCCTTGCGCCAGCGCCGCACCGGCTCGAGAGCCCAGTTCTCCTGCCCCGTGGTCGAGTAGATCCCGAGGACGTCGGGCTGGTAGTCCTCGACGGACTGCTCGAAGTCCTTCTCTTCCGAAGTGATGAAGCAGTCGGCGTCCCAGCCGCGCTGTTTGATCATGGCCGAGAGGACCTTGATGCCCTCGAACTCGTGACAGGTGGTGACGATGAAGGCAACGCGAACCACGGGGGGGATGGGGGTCGGGGTGCTGGCTCCGCAGAGCCGGGTCGGGGGAGGCGGCGCGCCCGAAGGCGCACTCTTCCAGGGTAGCGTGCTCTCGCGAGGACGGCGGCTCTGCGCCGCCATCGAGGGGTAAAAAGCGGCAGGTACACGCCCAATAAACGGGCCTGCGGGGTCCTTTATGCCGACGGCTCCGCGACGGCCCTCCGGGATCGCAGGAGTTCCACCTCCTTACTCTCAAGAGTCTGAAACCACTCCCCCGATAGAGAGGCACCTCCGACCCCCCCCTCGAGGAGGAGACCTTGCCGAATATCCCCCGGAATCGCGCCCATCTGCTCGCCCTTGGCGCGCTGCTCGCCCCCATCGTGGGGTTGGGCTGCGTCGGGCCGACGCATCGATCCACGACGCCCCTGTCACCGGAGGAGCGCGAGGTGCTGAACCGCAGCATCGAACGCATCGAACGCGAGCGCGGCGACGTCGCTCCCGTCGCGAACACCTCGGGCGGAGCCGCGAAAGTCGGCCCGAGCGTGAGCAACGCCCAGTCCGAGACCGGCTCCGGGGCCGAGGCGCGCCAGAAGCGTCCCGCCTCCCAGGACGAGCGCGCTGGCGACGGCAAGCGCCAGGCCCGCACGCCGCGCGAGGGCGCGACGCCGGAGGGCCGCACCACGAAGAACGCCGGGAAGCCCACCGCCGAGAACACCTCGGAGCCTCGCGCGAACGCCACCGACTCGACCCTCGGCTCGCTCCAGGGCCGCGTCGAGGGGATCGACGCCGAGGGCGACGCGCCCCTGGTCCTGCTCGCGATCCCGATCGGCCGCGTGACCGACCACTCGAAGGGGACGACGGTCCTGAGTCGCGGAGTCGACGGCTTCGACCCGCCGTTCCTCGTCGTGCCCATCGGCGAGACCGTCCGCTTCGAGAACGAGGACGAGATCTGCCACAGCTTCTTCTCGTCGTCACCGAACCACGAGTTCGAGCTCGGGCTGCTCGATCCGGACACCTCCAGCAGCTACCGCGTGGAGCAGCCGGGAACCGTCCAGGTCTACTGCACCCTGCACAGCGGCAAGCAGGCCTCGGTGTTCGCAGTGCCCACGCCCCACTTCGCCGTTGTCGCCGGAGACGGAAGCTACAACCTCGGTCGACTGGAGGCCGGCGCCTATCGCGCGATGCTCTGGAGCGACGGCGAGGTCCTCCGACGCCACGAGCTCGATATCGCTCCCGGAAAGCCGACGAACTGGAACGTCACGTCCGAGCTGGTGGCTCCTCAGGCCGAGTCCCGATGAGTCGAATTCGCGAGCAGCTCACGAGCGCACGACAGGCCTGTCGCGAGCGCTGGAACCGAACGCGCGTGAGCCTCCGGGCCCGTCTGAAGCAGTTCAAGGCGCAGAGCATCAACAAGCAGAGCCTCGGGGGCCGCTTGTTCTTCGTGCTCGTGGCCATGGCGTGCGCGTCTTCGCTGATCATCGGCTGGATGCAGGACAGCAACCTCGCCGCGGACCTGAACGCTGCAGCGCAGCGGCGTCTGGAGCGGGCCTCTGAACGCTCCGGGCAGCTGATCGAGAAGCACCTCGACGATCAGCTCGCGCGCTACGAGACCATCGCTGCCCAGCCGCAGTTCGTCGCCAACCTCGAGTCCGGTGACGCCGTGACCCTCGAGCACTACGCGCAAGACCTGCTCCAGTCCAACGGCGCGAGCACGATCCAGTTCCTGGACCAAGACGGTGAGGAGCTCGCCGGGGCAGGAAACGCAGGCCTCCGCACGGCGTTCGGTCGCGCTGCGACCGGCCGACGCTCGAGCAAGAGCACGCCGGCCGGGCCGCTCGACACCGAGTCCTCGCTGCGCGCGCTCGGTGGAGCGCTCTACTCCGTCACCTACATTCCTCTCTGGGACAGGACTCGGTACCTCGGCTCGCTGCGTTCCGTCGAGGAGATGTCCAGCCAGCTGCTCCGCGCCTGGACCCAGATGTCGGGAGCCCGGCTGACGCTGACCGAGGCGATGGGGCCCGACGAGCTACGCATGCCCGTGGCGGACGTCGGCGTCCACCAGCTCTCCGTCGTCACCTCCATGGACGCGGAGCGCGCCGCCTTGGCCAACTCGCGCAAGAACCTCGTCTTCGGCGGTTTCTTCGCGCTCAGCCTGGCCTCGATCGCCAGCTACCTCCTCGCGCGGAGCCTCGTGCGGCCGATTCGCGAGATCCAGTCGGCCACCGAGCGCATCGCCGCCGGCGACCTCCAGTTCCGGCTCGACCTCAAGCGCACGGACGAGGTGGGTGAGGTGGCGAAAGCGTTCAACCTCATGCTCGACAAGCTCGAGGAGAACATCGACGAGCGCATCCGGGTCGAGAACCAGATCAGCCACCTGGCCTACCACGACAGCTTGACCGGGCTGGCGAACCGACGCCTCCTGCGTGAGCGGCTGGAAGCCGCACTCGAGCCGAGCGCGCTCGCCGAGCAGTCCGTCGCGATCATTTTCATGGACCTGGACCGCTTCAAGGACATCAACGACACGCTCGGCCACACCGCCGGCGACGACCTGTTGATGGAAGCGGCGCGGCGCTTGAACGCCTGTCTGCGGGGCATCGCCCCCACCGGCCTACGCCACGACGACCAGCTGCTCCTGGCGCGCCTCGGCGGTGACGAGTTCACGCTCTTGATGCGCGGCTTCGAGGACCGCTACCAGATCGAGGTGGTCGTCGATCGAATGCTCGAGGCGCTCTCGATGCCGTTCATCCTGCGGGACCAAGAGGTGCGCCTCGGCGCCAGCGCCGGCATCGCCGTCGCCCCGGACGACACGCGCGACGTCGAGACGCTGCTGATCGACTCCGACCTCGCGATGTACCACGCCAAGAACGTCGCGGGCCGCAGCTACGAGTTCTACTCGGACTCGATGCACTCGATCGCCGCGCGCCGGATGGAGCTGGAGAACAAGCTGCGCTGCGCGCTCGAGGAGAAGCAGTTCGAGCTCTACTACCAGCCGAAGCTCGACCTGAAGACCGGCAAGGCCGAGAGCGTCGAGGCCTTGATCCGCTGGCACGGCGACAACGAGGAGCTCATCAGCCCCTCCGAGTTCATCCCGCTGGCCGAGGACACGGGCACGATCATCGAGATCGGCGAGTGGGTCCTGCGCGAGGCGATCTCTCAGGCGATGGCCTGGGCCGAGGAAGGCGTCCCGTCGGCGCGCGTCGCCGTCAACGTCTCCGTACGCCAGATCGAGCACCGCGGCGACTTCGCGCACCAGGTCGAGCAGCTCCTCGAGGAGACCGGCTTCGATCCGTCCCTGCTCGACCTCGAGATCACCGAGGGCGCCTTGCTGAAGGACGAGGAGGGCGCGATCGAGCTGTTCGAGCGCCTCAACGCCATAGGCGTCGGGCTGTCCCTGGACGACTTCGGTACGGGCTACTCGTCGCTGAGCTACCTGCGCCGGCTCCCGATCGACACGCTCAAGATCGACCGCTCGTTCCTCCAGGGCGCGCACACGAACCCGGAGGAGGCCGCGCTGTTCGAGTCGATCGTCTCGATGGCGAAGACGCTGCACCTGCGCGTCGTGGCCGAGGGCGTCGAGACCGTCGAGCAGAAGGAGTTTCTCGAGCAGCTCGGCTGCGACGAGGCCCAGGGCTTCATCTTCAGCCACCCGATGAACGCCGCCGACACGGCGGACTTCCTGCGCGAGCACGGCACGCGCCGCAAGAAGGGCCGGCGCAAGAAGAAGCGCAACGCGGTGCACAAGAAGTCGTCGACGCGCAAGGCGGCCTGAGCACCGCCGGACTGCAGGGCGCCGGGGAGCCAGCCCCGATTGGCCAGTGGAGTCGACCTGCCCGACCTCAGTCGTCGTGGTCGTGGGTCCCTTCGCCCTCGCTCTCCTTCTGGGCGGCGAGTCGCTCCGCCTCGTCCTCGTCCATCGGCTCGACGATGTCGCCGAGATAGCCGAGCGCCTCGAGCCGGGCCATGTTCTCCAGCTCCCGCTGGCGCTGCTCCAGCTTGGTCAGCCTCGGAAGGGCTACCGCGCGACGCTCCTCGATGCGCCGCGTCAGCTCGGCGACCTTCTCGGGCCGCTCCGCGGCGAGATTGTCGCGCTCGTGCGGATCGCTGCCGAGGTCGTAGAGCTGGGTCTCGTACTCCCAATCCTCCATGCCGCGCGTCGTGGGCAGGATCAGCTTCCAGTGGTCCTCGGAGACGAACGCCTCGCCCAGCTTGGTCATCGAGTAGGCGCCCGTCGGCACGTTGCCACCGAAGAGATCGCGCCCGACCATCTGCTCCACGCCCTCCACGTCCACACCCGCAAGCGCGAGGATCGTCCGGGGCAAGTGGATGGACTCCAGAGGCGCGGAGACCACGCTGCCGGCCTCGAGACCGGGCGCGGCGATGATCAGCGGCACGCGGACGAGCTCCTGATAGACGAAGTCGCCGTGCGTTTGCTTGAAGAGGTCGCGGACTCGTAGGTCGCCCTGCTGCTTCTTCTCGCGGGCCTTCTGCCTGAGGAGCACACGCATGTCGGACTCCGCGCGCTGCCAGAGCGTTTCGCCGTGGTCCGAGGTGACGACGACGACGGCCTCTTCGAAGCGACCGATCTCCTGGAGCGTCGCGAGGAGCTTGCGCACCTTGATGTCGACCGAGACGATCTCGTCGTCGTAGCGGCCGATCTCGTGGGCGATGTAAGCCGTCTCCGGCTCGACGCCCGCGATCTCCTTGACCTCGGCGACGCTGGCGATGAGCTCGCGCTGCTCCGGTGAGAGCTCCACGGGCTCCTCCGTGCGCGTCTTCGCCGGCGGCAAGTACGGGTCGTGCGGGTCCGTGAAGTGCACCCACGTGAACGTGTCGTTGTCCTTGTTCTCCTTCAGCCAGGCGACGATCTCGTCGAGGCGGCCGACCGGCTTCTTGGAGTGCCACTCCTTCTCGTCGACGAACACGTCGAAGCCGCGGTCGAAGCCGTTGTCCGCGCAGAGCAGCTCGTTCGCGCTCCAGGCCCCCGTCCGGTAGCCGGCGTCCTTGAACAGCTCGGCGAGGACCGGCGTCTGGTCCGGGACGTCGAGCCGCGGCCCTGTCAGCCGCTGCCCCGTCATCATCGTGACCATGCTCGGGGCGGTCCAGGAGCTCTGGGCGATGTGCTGATCGAAGCGCACGCCGCGCGTCGCCAGGGCGTCGATGTTCGGCGAGGTCACGCGCGGGTAGCCGTAGCAGGACAGGTGGTCCGCCCGCAGCGTGTCGATCACGATCAGGAGGACGTGCTGGGGCGGTCGATCCGCGTCCCGGCCGTCGCCCGGTTCGGCGGCGCCGCCGCAGGAGCCGGCCCCGAGGGCCAGGAGAAGCCCGGAGGCGGCGAGAAGGGCGTGGAGGGGCGAGCGCATGCGATTGGAAGGGGGTCGTGCCGGGATCCGGCAGCTCAAGCATAGCCCACCCCGAGAGGGCAGGAAGCCGCTGAGCCGAGGGGTCCTCTCGAGGCCGGCGCCGGCCCTGCTAGGCTGGAGCCTCAGCCCAGCTCCCTGGTTCCGAAGGAGATGCCATGAACCTCACCCCCATCCGCCCGATCGCCCTCGCCCTCCCCCTGCTCTTCGCCTGCCAGTCCTCCGACGGCGGCGCGTATCCGGAGCGCGACGCCGAGCTGCGCAGTGCCCTGTTCGACACGGTCGCCGCCCTCGAGGGTCGCTGGGAGCTGGCAGGCCCCGACGGCCCGCAGTACATCGAGTTCCAGGTCAGCTCGAACGGCAGCGCGGTGCGCGAGGTCATGTTCCCCGGGACGGAGAGCGAGATGACGAACATGTACACCCTCGACGGGAACTCGCTCGTCATGACCCACTACTGCGCTGGCGGCAACCAGCCGCACATGCGCGCCACCTCCCTCGAGGACGGGCGCATCGCCTTCACGGCCTTCGGCGTCAGTGATCTCACGAGTCCGGACGCACTCTACATGGGCGACATGACGCTCTTCATCCGCGACGAGGACCACATCGAGGAGCACTGGCGGGCCTTCGCAGACGGCGAGATCGACCACATGCCGGCGTTCGAGCTGACGCGCGTGCGCTAGCGGCTCCGCTGCGAGCCGCAGGGGGGGCCGAAGCGCGCTCCTCCGGCGGCGGCCTGAATCCGACCGCGAGGTCCTGGGTAAAACACGGGTGGGTGGCTCCCCCGGACGGCGGCGCTCCGCGTACTCTTACGTGTACGGAAGTGTCAGTTCACCCCCCCCCTCCGAGCAGGCCGCCCAGTATGACCCGAATCGTCTTCGTCCAGACCTACCACCCCTACACCCAGCACACCCACGTCCACCCCCTCGGGATCATGGCCGTGGCCTCTGCCGTCCGCGAAGCGGGCTTCGATGACGTTCACATCATCGACATGAAGGCAGAGCGCTGGACCGCCGAGGAGTGCGCGAAGCGTCTCGTCGAGCTGAAGCCGGACGTGGTCGGTCTCTCGGCCATGACCTACGAGGCCGGCTGCCTCCACGAGGTCGCAGCCCTCATCAAGCGGGACCTGCCGAGCGCGACCATCGTCGCGGGCGGGCCGCACCCGAGCGTCGCGGACACCGACGTCATGAAGGACACGAACGTGGACTTCTGCGTGCGCGGCGAAGGCGAGTACATCTTCATCGACCTGGTGAAGGGGCTCTCGACGCTGCGCAGCGACTGGCAGGACTGCCAGGGCATTACCTGGCGCAACCTCGACGGCGAGGTCGTGCGCGAGCCCGACCGCGCGGCGCCGCCGGATCTGGACGTCCTGCCGATGCCCGCCTGGGACCTGATCGATCACAAGAAGTACCACGACATGCCGCGCGGCGGCCTGATCTACGCGCACAAGGAGTTCGCGACGATGTTCTCGTCGCGCGCGTGCCCGTGGCGCTGCACCTACTGCCACAACTCCTACGGCAAGAAGTTCCGCGCACGCTCGGCGGAGTCCGTGCTGGCCGAGATCGACTACCTGGTGAAGAACCACGGGGTGAAGGAGCTCGTCTTCATGGACGACATCTTCAACCTGCGCCCCGAGCGCGCGACCGCGATCGCCAAGGGCCTGATCGAGCGCGACTACGGCCTCAAGCTGACCTTCCCGAACGGCTTCCGCGGCGACATCCTGACCGAGGAGCTGGTCCTGCTGCTGAAGGAGGCGGGCATGTACCGCTGCATGGTCGCGGTCGAGTCCGCCTCGCCGCGCATCCAGAAGGTCATGAAGAAGGGCCTGAAGATCGACAAAGTGAAGCACATCGTCGACTTCATCGCCAAGCAGGGCGTCCTCGTGCACGGCGCATTCATGCTCGGCTTCCCGACCGAGACCGAGGACGAGATGCAGTCGACGATCGACTTCGCTCGTTCGAGCTCCTTCCACACGGCGGCGTTCTTCCGCGTCATCCCGTTCAAGGGCACGGAGCTGTTCGACGAGGTCGAGAAGGCCGGCTTCGAACTCCCGTCGAACTGGGAGGCCTACGAGCCGTACAAGACGGACATCAACCTGTCCGAGGTCGACGAGTCGAAGATCACCAAGCTGCGCAACGGCGCCTACCGGGCCTTCTACTTCAAGCCGAAGCGCCTCTGGGAGATCTTCCGCCTGATCCCGAACAAGAAGGCGATGCTCCCCTACCTCGCCGTGCTCTTCGCGCAGCGGGCGTACTCGCGCTAGCGCCCGAGTGCCCTGAATCGAGCGAGCCGGCCCCCCGGCTCGCCTTGCGGCCTTTCGCCGCTGCTCCTACCCTCGGTACTTCGACGCCGCCGCCCGCGCGCACTCGGAACCCCGAACCTGGAGCAAGCCATGACGGCTCCCTCGACCTCGCTGAAGAGGATCGCGCTCGCTGCGATCCTCGGTCTCTGCCCCGTTCCCGCAGCGCAAGCGGACGCCTGGAAGGTCGCGCTCGACGGGAGCGGCGACTTCACCCAGATCTCCGACGCCGTCGCCTGGGCCACGGACGGCGACGTGATCTACGTCCTCGAGGGCGCCTACGGCCCGGTGCTCGTGCAGGCCAAGGGGCTGTCGATCGTCGCGGACGAGCTCGCGGAGGTCGTCGTCGAGGAGGTGCTCGTCAAGGATCTCGGCCCCGGACAGCACGTCGCGTTGAGCGGGCTCAAGGCGGTGCGGACCGGCCAGACCAACGACTCGGAGGCCGGGCTGCGCTTCGAGAACTGTCGGGGTTCGATCCGAGTGCAGGGCTGCGACG
>Ga0316204_10005310_pt1 | contig 21511 bp, 15 predicted proteins | sample 6monrhotite_MG_2_FD_205661 | JGI IMG/M metagenome (GOLD analysis project Ga0316204, IMG submission 205661) | Microbial mat bacterial communities from mineral coupon in-situ incubated in ocean water Damariscotta River, Maine, United States -... | ecosystem: Environmental > Aquatic > Marine >... | reverse complement strand
CGGCCTATGACTTTCTGCTGTTGCGGGCACAGGCCGGTGAAACAGATCAAACATTGGCTGATTGGTGGACAAATTATCAGCAAGAAAATAGTATTTCTGCTGAGCCACGCAGTGAAGAAAATCGGCCTTCAAAGCCTCGTCCTCGACGTGGAGGCCGTCGCCGCCGTGGGCCTGGCGGGAATAAGGGTAAAGCTGAATGAATGCAGCTGCCCAGATCGTTTATATCGGTCTTGGTAGTAATCTTGATAATCCGCAGGATCAGATAAAACGTGCCCTGAATACGTTAGATGATTTAAGCGATAGCAGGTTATTGCAGCATTCTTCCCTGTATGTGTCGAAGCCATTAGGACCTTCGGATCAGCCTGATTTTGTCAATGCGGTTGCAAAACTTGAGACAACACAGCCTCCACTTGCCTTGTTGGATGCCTTGCAGGCAATCGAGCAGTCACATCGACGTGTACGATTACAACATTGGGGCCCCCGCACCCTGGATCTTGATATTCTCCTGTTTGGCGATCAGGTGATTAAACATGATCGTTTGAATGTGCCGCATGCCTATATGCATGAACGCAGTTTTGTATTACAGCCTCTAGCCGAAATTTCACCCGATATCGAGATCCCTGGGTATGGAAAATTGCCCGATTTATTGAAGCAATGCGACGATATGGGGCTGCGCCGGTTGCCCAAGTGAGCGGCAACGTCGACAATGCGCAGATAAAGCGCTTTATGGAATTAATTCAGTGAATAAAATCACAATCAAAACACTCAACGCACAAAAGGCATCTGGTGAAAAAATCACCGTATTGACAAGCTATGACGCCAGTTTTACTCGTCTGGCCGAACAGGCGGGAGTGGATGTGCTCTTGGTCGGTGATTCTCTGGGCATGGTCGTGCAGGGACAAGACAGCACACTGCCTGTAACAGTTGATCAAATGGTCTATCACACGGCCAATGTGGCTCGCGTGAGTCGTCATTCAATGATCGTTGCCGATATGCCTTTCATGAGCCATGGCACACCAGAACAGGCACTTGAAACAGCTGGCCGTTTGATGAAAGAGGGAGGGGCACACATGGTTAAAATTGAAGGTGGCGCCCCACAAGTAGAGACGGTTCGACATCTTACGGAGCGTGCTGTACCTGTTTGCGGGCATCTTGGTTTGTTGCCTCAGTCGATAAACCAGTTAGGTGCATATCAGGTACAGGGGCGTGACCGGAATGACGCACAGCATGTGATAACCGATGCGTTGGCCTTACAGAAGGCTGGAGCACAAATGCTCGTACTGGAATGTGTGCCGTCGGTACTGGCCGCTGAAGTATCCAGTAATTGTGATATCCCGGTGATTGGCATTGGCGCAGGCGTCGATACTGATGGCCAGGTTCTGGTGCTGTACGACATGTTGGGTATTAGCGTGAATAAAATTCCAAGCTTTGCAAAGAATTTTCTAAAAGACAGCAATAGTATCGCCGAGGCCTTAAGTGCCTATGTGCAGGCGGTTCGTGATCAATCCTTTCCCGCTGAAGAGCATAGCTTTAAGTGATACTGATCGATCAAACTGCCTTGCTGCGTAAGCAGCTGGCGCAATCTAAAGCAAAGGGGAGAGTGGCCTTTGTTCCGACCATGGGGAATTTACACGAGGGCCATCTCGCACTCGTACGTGAAGCCAGGGCTTTGGCTGAGACAGTGGTGGTCAGCATCTTTGTGAATCCACTGCAATTTTCTGCAGGAGAAGACCTGGACAACTATCCACGTACCATGGCTAACGATCAAGCCGCTTTACAGGCTGAAGGTGTAGATGTTTTATTTGTACCAGCGGTGATGCAGATGTACCCCAGGCCAGCTGATCAACAAACGCGCGTTGAAGTGCCGGGCCTGTCCAGTCTTTATTGTGGTGCAACACGCCCTGGCCATTTTGCAGGCGTGGCTACTGTGGTGTGTAAACTATTTAACATGGTGCAGCCGGATGTTGCACTGTTCGGTAAAAAAGATTATCAGCAGTTACTCGTGATTCGCCACATGGTTGAAGATCTTTCCATGCCGATAGAAATTATTGGTATCGATACTGTGCGTGAGGTTGATGGTTTGGCGATGAGTTCGCGTAATCAGTACCTGAACGATACTGAACGAGCCGTTGCACCGGTATTACGACAGCAGCTACAACAACTTGCAGTAAAGCTAGGCAAGGGAGAGAAAGACATTTCCGCTTTACGTCAACTTGCAGTAGAAAATCTGGATGCTGCGGGATTTGAAACTGATTATGTTGAATTTGTTGACGCTGAAACTTTACAAGAGATGAATGAAGACACGCAGCACATTGTTGTTTTAGCGGCAGCTAAGCTGGGTGCCGCCAGATTGATTGATAATATCGAGGTACCACTTTCGTGAATATATTATTGAGGCTGTTCTTTATCAGCTGTTTGCTTTTACCCATGCAGGCCATAGCCTCGGCTGATGTGTTATTAGGCGCCAAGCCAGAAGCTGCGCCTGTAGAAGAAAGTCATCAGGCGGTTCCGCCTGGTTTGAGTGGCCCCCGTGCAACCATGGCAACTTTCCTTGCCGCCATGAACGATATCAAGCGAGGCGACAAAGAACGTATTACCCAGGCCGTTGAGACATTTGACTTGTCTGCTGTGAATGCCCTGGTAAGAGCTGAGCGCGGTGAGCATCTTGCCTGGCAACTGCTGGAAGTTCTTGATCGTACGCGTGTGATTAATCTTAAAAAAATTCCTGTTGATGACGCATCAGGTGTATGGCTTTTTCATGCCTATGAAAAAGGGGCGATACGTATCAGTCGTCAGGCGGACGGACGCTGGTTATTTGATGCAGCAACCTTACGTCAGCTGCCAGCAGTATACGAGGCGCTATCTGCTCAAGGCTCGATGGATGAGCTGAGCGATAACAGTGCCTATCTGCCATGGGATATTCGGATAAGACGTTTATTGCCTGCGCCCTTAACGCAGACTTTCTTCCTGATAGAAAACTGGCGTTGGTTGGCTTTGCTGGTGGTGATTGCACTGGGTGTGTTGGCCGATTGGGCCGTTAGCCTGATATTGCGTCGCTTCATGGCTGGCTGGTTGAAACGCCGGCCAAACGACTACAAGGGTGTTAAAGACAAGGAAAATCGTCTGCGCCCCCTGGGCATGTTGTTGATGGCATTAATCTGGTGGGCGGGCATCAATATGCTGGGTCTGCCAGAGCTGGCGCTGCTTATATTGCTGGTAGCGGTTAAAGCTTTAGCCAGCGCCTCTGCTGTTTGGGCTGCGTACCGTCTGGTTGACTTGCTGGCAGCCTGGCTTACCGCACGTGCGGAAGCTACCAACAATAAGGTTGATGACGTACTGGTGCCGCTGATTCCGCGTACTCTAAAGGTGTTTGTTACCGCAGTTGGTATTGTCTTCGTTGCAGATAATTTAAATATCGATATTACCGGGTTACTGGCAGGCCTTGGCTTGGGTGGCCTGGCCTTTGCTTTGGCTGCGAAAGACATGGTCCAGAATCTGTTCGGTTCTATTACTGTGTTGCTGGACCGTACCTTTGTGGTTGGCGACTGGATCATTGTCGATGGAAATGAGGGCTCGGTTGAGCATATGGGGTTTCGTAGTACACGGGTACGTACCTTTTATAATTCACTCGTGACGATTCCAAATGCTAAATTTATCACCGCTGAGGTCGATAATATGGGCGAGCGGCGCTATCGCCGTTACAAGGCCAAATTTGGTCTTGCCTATAACACACCGCCTGAACGTATTGAGGCATTTTGTGAGGGAGTGCGTGAGCTCGTTCGTCAACACCCGTATATGCGGAAAGATTATTTCCACGTTTATCTGAACGACTTTGCCGGCAGTTCTCTGGACGTGTTGGTGTATGTTTTTTGGGAGACCCCTGATTGGTCAACGGAATTGCGTGAACGGCATCGCTTTTTACTAGATTGCTTACGTTTAGCAAAAAGTCTGGGTGTAGAGTACGCTTATCCAACGCAAACCTTGTATCTAAGAAATGAAGAAAATACCATTCCAGAAGAGGGTAGACCTCCGTTGGATGAGGCCAGTCAGCAGGGAAAAGAAATGGCACGGCAGATTGTTGAAAAAACGACTGGGCTAAATATAAAGCCCCCTCCTGTGAGTTTTCGATGAAGTTTAGTTTTGTATCCTTGAAAATATTATTTTCCGGTTTGTTATTGAGCCTGGTTAGTTATTCATCATTGTCTGTGGCAGAAACAGTCGAAGATGGTTTGTCAGCGTTTAAACAGTCAAATTTTGAACAAGCCCATGAAATATGGAAACCTTTAGCCGAAGCTGGTGATGTAAGGGCAAATTATTTTATGAGTCAGCTCTACGCCAAAGGCAAAGGAGTGAATAAACAGGAACGCTTGGCGATGGAACACCTTGCAGTCGCAGCTCGGGGTGGCCATGCTACGGCACAATTTAATTTAGGTAACCACTATAATCAGGGGCGTTGGGTAGAAGAAAATCCACGCATGGCGGCCTATTGGTGGCGTAAAGCTGGCTCGCAGGCAATGCCTCGGGCACAGCACAATCTGGCCTCTCTGTATTTGTTGGGTCGTGGTGTTGATAAGGATATTGAAAAGGCCCGGCACTGGTATCGACGTGCTGCAGGCAATGGCATAGAGCGAGCTAAAAAGGCACTGGCTGATTTAGATGCACCACAGGGCAAGGCGCCTCAGGCGTTGGTGAAAAAGCCTGAGCCTGTTGTTGTAAAACCAAAACTAGTGGAGAAGCCTAAAGCAGCTGATAAACCTGCCTTGGTATCAAAACCCAAGGCATCATCGAGTGCTAAAGTGACATTTGCCGCGCTCGATCAGGGCTGGCTTAAGCGGCAATCCGGGAATCTGTATACCTTGCAGTTATTTGCTACCGAATCACGTAAAACGATTGATAAGTTACTCTCGACCCATAATCTAAAGCGACAGGTTGCTGTGTATCGTTTTCGCAGTAAATCACGCGATTTCTATGGTGTTAGTTATGGCCGTTTCGAAACGGTAGAAATGGCACGCACGGCAATCGCTGAACTACCGAAGGCCTTGAGTGATAATAAGCCCTGGCCACGACGGTTCTCTGATATTCAAGCCTTGCTAGTGAAATAGTTTTTTGCTCTATTAGCCCGTATTTCGCATACCCCCGGCGATGGCGTTGATGCTGCGAAGCAGAGGGTCGAGTTGTTTATCGCGTTCTTCAGGGGCAAGACTCTCATCTCTATAGCGCTTGAGTAGGGTTAGTTGAATATGATTCAGCGGATCGAGATAGGGATCACGTCGACTCAGTGAAGTTTTCAGTAATGGACTTTCATCCAGCAATGCATCTATCTGAGTGATTTTTAATATCCACTGTCTGGTGCGTTCATATTCTGCGTTGATTAAGCCAAAGACAGTCCTGGCTGATTCTTGATCGCTTGCCAGTTCTGCGTATTCGCTCGCAATCATCATGTCGGATTTGAATAACGCCATCTGTGTATTACTCAGCATGGATCTGAAGAAAGGCCATTCCTGATACAGGGCCTGAAGCTGGCTGAGCTGTTCTTGACTGTCTTTACAGAATTCCTCTAACGCAGTGCCAATGCCATACCACGCAGGAAGAGTTTGGCGCGCCTGCGCCCAGCCGAACACCCATGCGATAGCACGCACCGATGATTTCGAACGGTCTTTTTTACTTCGATGTGAAGGGCGTGATCCAATATTAAGCAGACCAATTTCTGTGACGGGTGTGGATTCGTAGAAATAATCCAGAAAGCCTTCGGTTTGTTCGGTCAGTTCTCGGTAGTGACGTTCTCCGCTACGGCGTAAATGCTGCATAACCTCAGCATAATGCTGCGGCTCTAAAGTACTTTCGCCCACGAGCCCAAGGCTGGCGCTAATGACGCCACTCAGGCCCATGGTTAATTCAAAAACAGCCGTTTCCTTATTGCTGTATTTGTTGGATAGCACTTCACCTTGCTCGGTGAATTTAATTTGACCGAGCAGAGTGCCACTGGGTTGTGATGCAATGGCTTCGTGTGTAGGGCCACCACCACGGCCAATGGTGCCGCCTCGGCCGTGAAAGAGGCGTATTGGTACGTCACGTGCTTTGCCTAGCGTTATAAGCTGCTGTTGTGCACGGTACAGTGACCAGGCAGAGGCAACGATACCGCCGTCTTTGGCTGAGTCTGAATAACCAAGCATCACTTCTTGCATATTGTCGGCAGCAGTCAGCAAGCGTCGATAAATAGGACTGTCGAGCAACTGACACATGACCGGCTCAATGTGCTTGAGGTCTTCTATGGTTTCGAATAATGGCGAAACCCCGATGCGACAAATAAAACTTTCATCCTGCTTGCCTGCCAGGCCACAGAGGCTGGCAAGAAATAATACATGCATGACATCTGATGCGTGATGCGCCATGGAGATAACGTAACGGCCAATGACCATGGGGCTTACGCAATCCTGCATCTGTGCGATGACACGAAAAACGGCAATAACCTCTTCTGTCATTGCCTTTAATTTCTCATTGCCGCTGAGTATTGGGGGGTGTTCCAGTAGTTCACTCATGAGCTGAAGACGTTGTTCTTCATCAAGTGAGTGATAGTTATTATTAATCGCCAGGTTATTCAAGACATCGGCAACTGCTGCTGTGTGTATGGTTGATTCCTGGCGAATATCGAGACGCGCAAGGAAGAAACCAAAGGTTCGTGCCATCCGAAGAAGATCGAGTAATTCTGCGTTGGCCGAGTTGCTATCTCCATGACTAATCAATGAATCCCGCATTAATTCGAGGTCACGTACAAATTCAGTTTCGTTTCGGTAGCCAAGTCCGTTGCTTTCAGCCGTTGGATTAGTACGACGTGCATTTACATCATCGAGCATTAGCTTTAAGCGCAGTTTGATTAAATGTGATTTACGTCGATAGGGCTCTTCAGGGAAGCGCTCTGGCCATTCTTCTGCATTGTCGATCCGGTACTGTTCATCATTCTCGATACTGGATTGCAGTGCATGCGTGGGACTACAGAATTGAAAGGAATGGGTAAGGGTGCTTATCAGTTCATTGATACGTTCAATATAGTAATTCAGTACGGTGGCTTGCTGTATGAGTATGGCATCGGCCGTGGTTTCTGCGGTGACATTGGGATTGCCATCACGGTCACCACCGATCCAGGATCCAAAGCGCAATAGTGTGGGTAAGTCGATACCGTTGAAAGATTCATCGTCAGCGTAATTACGATTTATTGCATTATTCAGGCGGCGGTAAACAATGGGTACGGCTTCAAACAGACTTTCATTAAAGTAATGCAGGCCCATACGTATTTCGTGTCGAACATCCGGTTTGGCAGGTCTAACTTCATCGGTCTTCCAGAGTGTTTGAATACGTGTGCTGAGCTGTGTTTTATAGAAGGCTTTGTGATCGAGTGTATGTGCAGGACCATCCAGTGCTTCATTGCTTTCGAAAATGCGGCGCAGTTGCGCCATTATTGAACGTCGTTTTGATTCTGTCGGGTGTGCAGTAAAAACCGGCATATAACGAATTTCGTCAAGTAAATCCTGAAGTTGCTCCGCTGTGATGCCCTGCTCGTGCAATGCGTTTATGCATTGCTCAAAAGAACCCTTCCAAAGGTTTTGTCCGCTCGCTGCGATACGTCTACGCTGTTTGTGCTGAAAACTTTCCTCGGCAATATTCACTAGCTGGAAATAAACACTAAAGGCGCGAATCACCGGGCGTAGCGCATCTGGTGAGAGTTTATCGATCATTTTTTTGAGTCGGGCCAGGCGTGTTGCATCCGGTTTTTTACGTAGATTGATGAAGCCCTTGCGAAGACGCTCCACATTTTGTAAAACATCCTTGCCTGACTGGGCCGCTATTACATCACCCAGCATCCCTCCCAGTAATTTGACGCGACTACGCAGTGTTTTGTCGCGTTCGATACAGGCCTGTACAAATGGATCGTTCATGTAAATTTACTCGTGCATGAATTAATTTAAGTAGCCTTGATATACTGGCTTACAGATTCCTTAACATATGCCGAAAATCTATCACATGGAAGAGCCTCGTAAGATATCGATAGACCAAACGCCTGAATGGCGTGCTCTTGAAGCGCATTGGGAGGAGATTTCTCGCCTGCATATGCGAGATGTGTTTTCGCAAGATCCTAGGCGTTGTGAGCGCTTCAGCCTGTCGAAATGTGGCATACACCTCGACTATTCGAAGAATTTAATCAATGAGCTAACCATGTCGTTGTTATTTGACCTTTCTGAGGTTGCAAAACTCGATGTTTGGGCTGGTCGATTACTCGCAGGCGATAAGGTTAATACAACCGAAGGTCGAGCTGTTTTACATATGGCATTGCGTAACCTTGGATTCCGTGATTATCAGTATGAAGATAAAGATGTCATGCCAGACATCCGTTCTGTTCTGGCTCGTATGCGTGTATTTTCTGATGATGTACGCAGCGGACGCTGGTTGGGTTACACCGGTCAGCGTATAACGGATGTAGTCAGCATAGGTATTGGTGGCTCAAGCCTTGGTCCGAAGATGGTATGTCAGGCATTACTGCCTTATCAGCAGGATGATCTACGTGTGCATTTTATTTCGAATCTTGATGGTGCCCATCTGGCGCATGCTTTAAAGGGGCTTAATCCTGCAACTACCCTGTTCATTATCGCATCAAAGACTTTTACTACCCAGGATACATTAACCAATGCGCGTGCAGCTCGTGACTGGTGTTTAAAAGGTTTATTTCACGAAACGGCAATAGCACGTCATTTTGTCGCAATATCCACGAATACCGAGGCTGTCGCCAAGTTTGGTATTGACCCGGCCAATATGTTCGAATTTTGGGATTGGGTCGGTGGTCGTTATTCTCTTTGGTCCGCGATTGGTCTACCGATAGCGTTGGCTGTTGGCATGGAGGCTTTTGAGGAGTTGTTGCTTGGTGCGCATGACATGGATGAGCACTTTGTGGAGGCTCCACCTGAGCATAATATGCCGATTATTATGGCGCTGCTGGGTATCTGGTATGTCAATTTTGGCAAGGCCGATTCCTACGCAATTGTGCCTTACGATCAGTACCTTGAATATTTTCCTGCTTTTTTACAACAGGTGGATATGGAGAGTAACGGCAAGCGGGTTACACGAGATGGCCATGATGTGTCTTATCAAACGGGCCCGGTCGTTTGGGGGCAGGTAGGCACCGATGCTCAACACTCATTTTTCCAGTTGATCCATCAGGGGACGCGTCTTGTGCCCTGTGATTTTATTCTACCTTTGGAAAGCCATCATCCAGAGGGTGATCATCATGACAAGCTTGTTGCTAACTGTCTTGCTCAGGCCCAGGCGTTGATGCGTGGTCGTACAGAAGAAGAAGCCAGTGCCGAGCTCGAATCCATTGGTTTAACGAATGAGAGAATCAAACAGCTACTGCCGCATCGTATTTTCCCGGGTAACCGACCAAGCAATATGCTGGTTGTCGATAAGCTTACACCGCGAGTGCTTGGTTCGTTGATTGCCTTGTATGAGCACAAGGTTTTTGTGCAGGGCATCGTGTGGGGGGTTGATTCATTTGATCAATGGGGTGTTGAGCTCGGGAAGCAGTTGGCAGGCCACATTCTGGAAGACTTTAAAGCGATTGCCTGTTCGCCAGGTGTGGATTGCTCTACGGCTTCTTTGGTGCGTCGCTATCACCTCTCGGTGTGCGATGAAGATGAATAGACGCTAGCTTAAATGCTGGGATTGGCATGTCAATGTAGTCATTCCAGCGGCCCAAATGTTTTCCGGTTTGGCGGAGCGATTAAAAATAAATTTATGGCTATTTCTGGAACGGCGCGATCAGTTTACGAACGACGTCATATTCGGTGTCAGAGGTGTTTGCAAAACCATCATAATTTTTGTTCAGTGCCTTGATGACAGCTTTATCGGCAGGCATGTTGATATCTAATTTTAGAAAGGCGCGTTTTAGCTTCTGGTAGATGTCATCAGAGAGACCATCTCGTACGGCAATATTGTATGGTGGTAATGGATCAGAAGAATAAACGATTTTTAAACCCTTCTTTTCCCAGGCGAAGGCTTTTGTATCTTTGAGAATGCCTGCATCAAAATCACCTACTGATACACCTCGTGCAATATTGTCGTAGTGGCCGATAAAAGCGTATTCGCCGAGCTCTTCTAATTTAATGCCACCACCGACAACAACTGCGCGTTGTAATAAGGCCTTCTTATCGCCAAATGCAAATGCCTTTCCTTTGAGGTCGTCGATCGAATTAATCGTGCTGTCTGCCTTGGCAACAACCATTAACTGAAAGGAATCCTTGCCTTTCGTGACAGTTTTAGCGACTAATCGCGTATTACCTTTGGTGTGTGAATTTAAATAGGCAACAGGCGTGAGGTAGGCTACATCGGCTTCGCCCTTGGCGACCATATTAATGGCTCCTTTCATATTTGAAGAAAGACGTAAGGTCACAGGAACCCCTATTTCACGAGAGAGGTACTCAGTTAATGGTTTAAGACGTTTGTGCATCTCAGCAGGAATATCCATAGCAACTGACCCGAAAACCAATCCTTTTTCAGCTGCGCAGACCAGCCCGGAAGTGATAAAAAGTGTAGAGGCAAGCAAGACAGAAAAATGTATTTTCATAGCACAGGGTCTCAAGTTATGTTTTTGGTAGGTCAGCAAAATGGGTCACCTTGTTGCGACCATTATCTTTACTGTAGTAGAGCGCGGCATCCGCACACTGGAAGTGACTGTCAAAAGAATATCCACGTGCTGGATCAGCGATGGTGTCCACGCCAATACTCGTGGTCAAAGAAATCTGTGCTGTACCAACATCGATAGTTTGATTTTCTATCGCATGGCGGAGTTTTTCAGCGAGTAGTTTGGCTTCTTTAATGCCCGTTTTGCGACACGCTACGGCAAACTCTTCACCACCAATTCGGCAGGGAATGTCGATTGAACGTACGTTTTCAGTCAGTATTTTGGCCAAATTCCGTAAAGCTATATCGCCGGCAGCATGGCCATAATCATCATTAATTTTTTTGAAGAAATCGATATCGAGAATTAATAGGCTTACCGGATCGCCGTGGCGTTCACTGGCTTTCAGTTCCACCTGAACAACTTCTTCAAAATGGCGTCGGTTACTCAGGCCGGTAAGGGCATCAGTAATGCTTAAAAGCGTAAGCTGCTCATTCATTTGCTGTAATTGTTCAGACTGTTCTAATAAGGCTTTGTTGGTGTCGATCAGGCGTGCGTCTGCAGCCTCTATGCGTGAATGTAGTTTCGCGTGCGCAGTATTTAGCTGTTCTCGCATAATATTAAATTGCTTTGCAAGCACGCCAAATTCATCTTTAGACTGGATGGGAATTTCTTGTTTGATGCGGCCATTTTTATCCACACTTTTTTCTAATGAGCTGCTAATGATGGATACCGGTCTGGCAATGAAAAATGACAGACCTATAAATTCACCAATCGCGACTACGATGATCAATGCCAACTCGCGTTTCATCAGATCAGATCGACTTTCTTCAACTCTGCGTACAATATCCTTGGTATCCAGCTCTACCGTGAGTTTTCCCACATTCTTCTCATCGAACATAATGTCACGAGAGAATACCGGGCGATTTTCACCGTAGTATTCAGGAGGGCCGGCTTCGGCCATGATATTTCCCTTGCGGCTCTTGACAGAGGCTCGAACAATATCTGGGCTGGTTATTATTTCATCCAGGAGGATCTGGATGCTGTGGTAATCGTAGCTCACTACGTAAAGGGCTATAGAGTGGCTGGCGTGTTTAACCACTTCCTCTCCACGTTGGTGTGTTGCGTCGTAGATGTCTTTTTCCTGCTTTTGCAGGGTGAACCATCCAATAACCGATATCGATACTATGAGTACAGTTATAAGGATGATCAGCATCTTTTGCCGGATGCCAAAGCTGAATAGGCTCATCGATTACTGCAACTTACTATTTGGGGGGCTTACATTAATATGCATTAATTCCTTCTATCCACTGGATATCTCATCTAAATCACCACTTTTCCCGGGGCAATTTGTTTATTACTCAGTATCTTACTGTGGAGAACGCTTAAGTCTGTTCAAGGTTGCGATACTTACTGTCTTGTTTACGGCAAGGAAGTACGAAACTTTATTATCAGGTTTTGAATGTTTTTTGATTTTTGATCTCAGATTAATTCTAGAGACACGATTGGTACTTTATCCAAGGTCTGTTCAGGTGAGATGTGTTGGTTAAACTGAGGGGGCAGGGTACTGATGCAGGCTTGAGCAGCTGTAGGGAGAGCCAACAGGATAATTTTGATATCACTTTGATTTATCGGCATAAATAAGATCTAGTCCATTTGTGATACAAACTTTGGTTTTGATTGGCTCCTCTGGTTAGATTTGAACTAACGACTAACAGATTAACAGTTCGGCCTTGAAGTCAATTTTTATAAGGGATAGCGAGGTGTTTAATGGCGGGAATATTCGTCAAAAATACGGCTGAAGCGCTTATGTATTGATAGACTCTGATTGGTGCTCGTGTCTGGTTTGATGATTATTCGTTTAGGGATGGTGCAATGACCCCAATGGATATAGACCGAGAAATAGAAGAATGGCGATCATAAGGGTTTCATACGCATGAGGGTGGAAAAGCCCAGGTAAGTGGGTAGGTGTCTGTGTGGTTGAGTCAATATTTGGTGGTGCCACGTTACCTTGTGATTGGATTAAAATTGAAGATGGTGCAGCGTTCCAAAAAGGAAGCCCGAAGGGAGAAGTTTTTGGCCGAAAATACTTTAATGCATAAATCAGCACCAGGCTTCTGTGCTGTGCACTGTCTTCCATCAGAGCTTTAAATTTATACCACCATTAAAATAAAAAACTAATATCCCTACTTTTTCTACACGCCGTTTGATTTCCGTAACTGCCATGCTCTGGTAATCTCTGAAGCTCGATGTTGAATAAAACATCTAAATATTCGGACATAAACCAATAATTGGAGCCCACTCAGGTAGGGCCAAATAACGTCATGGATCAATTCGTACTTCTGCTTCCCGTTTTACCATTGGCTTCCGCATTGCTGACACAATTGTTCAGCACATCCATGGATCGCCGAGTTTCGCGCATCAGCGTTACAGGCGGCGTACTAACACTCCTACTTGCTGTATTCCTGTTAATTTTGATGCTTAGCGGCTATCCAGTAGCCCAACATCAAGTGGGAGACAGTTGGGGGAGCTTGATGTTCGACCCACTGGCGATCTTGATGAGCGCTGTCATCGCTGGGATCAGCTTGCTCGTGCGAATTTATTCGGTTCGCTATATGGCCGAAGAAAACGGTTATGGTCGATTCTTTGTTTTACTTGACCTGATGTCATCCTCACTCATCATTATGGTGGCTGCCGGTGACCTCATCACCCTGCTGATTTCCTGGCACCTGATCGGCGTACTTTTGTATTTCCTACTCGGACACGATACTCGTAGTCGCCCAGCTTATCGCTATGGCTTCTGGACTTTTATTACCTATCGTTTCGGCGACCTGCCATTGGTGTTGGCGGCAGCGCTTTTGTTCCATACTTATAACACTTGGTCGCTACCGGGAATATTTGAAGCCATTGCGGCTAATCCAGGCAAAGAAACATTCTTTGGTTTTGCCGTAGTTGAAGTTGCTGGTGCGCTCGTTGCGCTGTCAGCTTTCGCACGCTCAGCACAGTTTCTGCTGCACACTTGGTTGCCTTACACCATGGAAGGCCCAACGCCAGTTTCTGCACTCATGCACGCAGGTATCGTTAACGCGGGTGGCATCTTGATCAATCGTTTTGCACCGCTATATGTCTACACCGACAGCATTTTACATTGGGTATTTATCGTGGGCTTAATCACCGCATTGATTGGCTCTGTTCTGATGCTGTCGCAAAATGATGTAAAGAAAGCATTGGGATATTCAACCATGGGACAGATGGGCTTCATGATTATGGAATGTGGTGTGGGTGCATTCTCATTGGCAATCTTCCACCTCATTGCACACGGTCTATTCAAAGGGACTTTATTTCTCAGTGCAGGTAGCGTTATTAATCAAGCACGTGATGATGATGGTGTCCCAAAAGACGAGCTCTATCGTTTCATTGTCGAGCGAAGGCCGACGAAACGGCGCCAACCTTGGTTAATTATGGCGGTGATTACCTTGGCCATTCCGGCACTGGCGCTGCTATTCTCGCATTTGGCCATCGCCCCCGACCTATTTGAAAAACAAGGTGCGATCATTCTTCTTTTCTTTGGCTGGGTAACTGGCGCGCAACTGTTGTTTGCAACCTACCACATGGAATCTCAAAACCCTTGGCGCCTACTAGCCATGATTGTGGTCTCGTTCATTGTGATTGTGATTGGCTACACACTGATCAGCCATACCTTTGATATGTTCTTGTATCCAGACCCAGCATTCGCACATCAGCTGTACGTGGCTGCCGGCATCGACTTTGATTGGTTTGTTATTTTTGCAATCCTTACAAGCCTGGTCATTGTGGCTGGTTGGTTACGTACCTATTGGTCGGATCGACGCCATCACAGCAACGAGATGGCCGGACACTGGTGGCGTAATTTCTATGCCTTGATTTCGCGCGAGTTTCATGTCGCCGATGTTTATTCAAGTGCTTCGCATTTCACGCTCGCACTATCTGCGCGCATCAACGTCTGGCTACGTTGGGGATAAGTTATGGATTGGCAGCTTTTACTCATTGGCTTTTTCCTGCCTCTGTTTCCACTGAGTTTCGTCTTTAATGCCGTGCTTGAACGCATGCCCAATGCTTGGGCGCGAGCACTCGTATTGCTGATCTGGCCACAGATCGGAGTATTTCTGATTGCCGCCGATATTGGGCACCTACCAGAATGGCTACAATACTGGGGGCTGGCTTCTGCAGGCCTTTATGCCTTCCGTATGTTGGCCATGCGTGAAGTTAATCTGTGGATTGGTTTCCTGGCGACTTCTTCCTGGAGCTTGTTGTGGATACCGGCTTTCGACGGTATGCCATTGCTTGAGCTACAGGTGTTTGCGCTAGGCTTTGGTTTACCACTGGCTATTATGGCTGTGACAGCTGGAGAAATCGCGAATCGTTTCGGTGCCGCCTATACCGGTTTATATGGTGGGCTTGCCGTAGCAACGCCACGTCTAACTGGTGTGTTAGTGGTTAGTCTATTCGCAGCAATAGCCACGCCGATCTTTCCTGCCTTCTTTGCTGTATTGCACACATTGGTGCTATCGCAACCATTGCCAGCCGTGTGGCTAGTGACGATCTGGGGCACGTGGAGCTGGGGCGCGGCGCGTTTGCTACAAGGTTTGATTGTAGGACCAGCCGACCTTCCTTATCCACCGGATCTTGGCAAGGGCATGACCTGGGTAATGTCACTACTGCTTGCCGGCCTTGCGATATTAGGTCTGATGTACATCGGGAGTCTGACATGAGCATTGCACTTGGATTACGTCTAAAAATCCGTAGCATCATCCATGTTGCGGCTGAGCCAATTCCTTACTTTTGGCCGATGCGTACCTTCATTCATCATAATCCACTGCATGGCCTGGAGCACATGTCGTTCGAGGATGCACTTAAGCTAGGTGCCGAGCTTTTCCATGGTCGTACCTTCCTGCAGCGTCCTGTTTACCAAGGTTATCTAAAAGAAGGCAAGGTCGAACGTGAAACGCTAAATATCGGCATTAACAAGTTTCTCGATGGAAGCGAAAAAATCGCTGAGATCAATCTCAAGCACTGGATTAACACTTTGATGAGCGAACGTGAACGCAGCGTTTCGGTCAATTGTTCACTAGCCTCGGCAGAGCAGGTATATGCCGCACTGCATGGCCAGCCGGTATCCAAAGAGAGCGACCAAACCGTTGATCTCTTGCGAAAGCGTCTTCGTCGCGAACTGCTTGGTGATCACCCACTCTACGAAGCTGTAGATGGTCTATATGGTACCGAAATTGGCACCGAACTTGATGAGCTCGTGATTAAGATCTGCCTTGATTTTTTCGATGAAGGCCAATCGGTCTGGGATATGCCAGATCGTGAACATGGCTTATTTGCAGCTTGGCGTGACCAGGCACAACGTAATGTTCCTTTCTTCTTACGCGGTCTACATATCAGCACCATCCTCGATCAAGATGACCGTCCAGAAGGCGTAATTGCCTATGTGCTTGAACAGCTAGGTGTTCCACAAGAACAATGGATTGGTTATCTTACCCGTGAGATGACTCGTTTGCACGGCTGGGCTGGTTTCATCCGTTGGCGTTCTAGTGCGAAAAATTATTATTGGGAAGAACGCTTCCCTGGTGACTTAGTCGAATTTGTAGCGATTCGCCTGACGCTGGCACTAGCGCTGCTTAAAGGTGCGGGAAAACGTGGTCACGCTTGGAACAGCGACCTGATCGGAAAGGCAATCGATGAGCGTACCGCCGAGATGTATTTGCGACACGAGCTCAATGGTGGCCGTGTGACACCATCGCTTGCGCACTCTGTCGACATGGCCTTGATGCGTAACAAGGCTAACCTGATTGAAGAAGCATTTGAGGCCTATGTCAGTAGCAAAGTCGTTAGTGAAGCTGAAGAACAGGCAGCGCGACTACGTGAATTAGCCGAATTAGCCTCGGGCGAACAGGCCTTACTCGACTTATCTGTAGCGCAGCTTGATGAATTAATGGACGTGCTTGCCAACCTTGAAGCACACGAAGGTATGATCTGGCTGCGCTCATTGGAAGTACATGCCGTACAGGAACTGCTTGCCGGTATGGATATGAGTGCGCCACAAAAACGTGAAAAGCGCCCCTTTGCACAGGCCATGTTTTGTATCGACACACGCTCTGAGCGAATTCGCCGTCATCTTGAAAGTGTGGGCGATTATCAAACCTTTGGCATCGCCGGTTTCTTTGGCGTACCCGTTAGCTTCATGGAGCTAGGCAAGGGTAGTGAGATGCACCTGTGCCCCGTAATACTCACACCTAAAAACCTTGTGCCTGAAATTAGTGCCGCGACTCAAATTGATGAAGCCGCTATCAGTGTGCTCAGCCATGCGATGCACGAACTGAAAGAATCTATACTGACGCCATTCGTTACCGTTGAAGCTATCGGTCTGCTATTTGGCTTTGACATGATTGGTAAAACAGTAGCGCCACAGGCCTACAATCGCTGGCGCAAGCACTTACACCCAAAACGTCAAAGTGGACGTTTACTCCTTGATAAGCTAAGTCGTGAGCAAGCCGACTCCATTGTGCGTGCGGTACAACGTACCGTTATCGTTAATGCTGTAGAACAAGAGCTTGGTCTTGCACCCGAACGAATCACTGACGACATAGTACGTGAATTACGCGAAGCAGCACTCGGTCACCAAAGCGCAGAGCTGGAATGCTGCCTAGGACTTGGTATCGATAAAGGTGAAGCGCGCCAGTTTGTTAATCGTCTGACTAGCGTCTATAAAATCAGCGAAGCCGATGCTCACCTACAGCTAGAGCGCTTAGGTCGCATTGGCTTTACCCTCGATGAGCAGGTGAACTACGTTAGCACGGCTTTACGTGCAATTGGCATGACCGAGCAGTTCTCACGCTTCGTGCTAATTTGTGGGCACGGCAGCACCTCAGACAACAACCCTTATGAGTCAGCGCTTGATTGTGGTGCCTGTGGTGGTAATCACGGACTGATTAGTGCCAAAGTGCTGGCACAAATGGGCAACAAGCCTGAAGTACGCCGAGCTTTACTCAAACACGGCATTAACATTCCTGATGACAGCTGGTTTATGCCTGCGATGCATAACACCACCACTGACGCATTAACGCTGCATAACCTTGATCTTGTTCCACCTTCACATATCGTTTATCTCGACCGCTTGCGCAGTGGCCTGAGCTCGGCAACGCGATTATGTGCAGCAGAACGAGTACCCACCCTTGAAATGGACCCACGCGCAGTTACTGACCCAGCAGTTGCCGCCAAGCTGGCACACCGTAACTCAATGGATTGGTCGCAGGTGCGACCAGAGTGGGGGTTATCGCGTAACGTGTACTTCGTGATTGGACGCCGCCACCTGACGCAGAGTGCGTCACTCGATGGTCGCGCTTTCCTGCATTCTTATGACTACCGTCTTGATGCCAATCGCCGTCTACTTGAAACTATTCTCACCGGCCCGCTGGTGGTTGGCCAATGGATTAATATGGAACATTATTTCTCAGCGGTAGATAACGATCGCTTTGGTAGTGGCAGCAAGGTTAACCACAATGTCGCCTGCCGTTTCGGTGTCATGACCGGTAACCTCAGCGACCTACGTACCGGCTTACCCTCGCAGACCGTGCTTAAAAATGGTCTGCCTTATCACGAACCTTTACGCCTGATCACGGTGATTGAAGCACCTTTTGAAATGGCCAAGAAAGCCATCGAAGGTGTTGTCACAATCAAGACTTTAGTTAAAAACGCTTGGATTCGTATGATGATAATTGACCCAGAAACAAATAAAGCCTGGTTGTACTCACGTGGCGAATGGACTGAACAAGCACTGCCCCAAACACAGGAGCAAATAGCATCATGAACAATCTTCAACTTACCCCAATGAAAAAACTCGAAATCATTCTTGAAGGCGAGAATAGTGAATTCGCGACTGACCTTTTGGATCAGGCCGGCGTAAAGGGTTACACCATCATCAATAATCTTTCAGGAAAAGGTAGCCACGGTTTCCATGCTGGCCATTTGATGTTTAACGAAGACAATGTGTTGATCATGATAATTGCCGTAGTGCCCGAAGATTTGGCCGAGCCTATTTTAGAAGGGTTTTCCCCCTTCTTTAGCAAGCATTCCGGTGTAATCTTCACTTCCGACATTCAAGTCACTCGACCTGTTAAGTTCAGTTCTTAAACTACGCTTGGTTTGAGACTACGTCTGCCCTTAACAACGGCTGGTGGGTTTTAGAAAATTGATCATTGCAGAGGCTGTGGGCCACCCCTGATTTTCTATACACTTTCTAGCGCAACAAGAAGATGTGAGTAAATGAGTGGAAAACGAAAAAAGGCGTAGTGACTACTATGTCGCTACGCCTTTTAGATGTTGGCTCCTCTGGTTAGATTCGAACTAACGACCAACGGATTAACAGTCCGCTGCGCTACCGCTGCGCCACAGAGGAATTGTGTTGAGGCCGCGATAATACTTACGACTTAATGATCGGTCAAGCGCGTTTTTAAACTTTTTTTAAAAGAAGCTTTTTACGTGCTTTATGTATGGCCTGAATCAATCGCAAGTGACTTGATCACCATTGCTGAGATGGTGCGAATATCGTGGCCTACCGGTGCCGTAAAGCAAGATGCTTCGATTGTTATGTGTTTGATTGTCTACACAGAAGCGTAGGGTGAGGTTGCTACCCCATGCACTACCGTCGGTATCGAAGCGAATGGACCGTCGACCTGGGCTGCTGTAAATTTTAATGCCGCGCTGCTGACCTATACCTAGTCGTAAAATTGGTTCCTCAGGGCCCCTTGATCGATCTTTGTTGCGATCAGAGAACACCATGAAGCCGTCATTCCAGGCGGTGTAATCGTTATTGCAGCTCCGCTGGTCACTTGTCGGGCAGATTGTGACAGCAACGCCCTGGATAACGGCTGTTGAACGGGCGAAATTGAGCAGGCTCATTATTTCGGAGCGACTGCTCTGAATTTTGCTGTTTTGAGAAATACCAACCCAATTAGGAATGGCAAGGCTGAGAGAAGATGCCAGTACGCCGAGGGTTGTGATGAGCTGAATGAGTGAGAAGCCACACGAGCGTGACCTAGGGATAAGAACGACTTCCATGTCGAAACCTCCTTGTAGTTTGGACAAGCAGTCATCCTTGGCTGCTCGTTAGGGTAAGTCTTTTAGCTGATGACTCTTTCTATCCGATCCAGGGCTTCCTGCAAATTTTCCATACTGGTCGCGATTGAAATACGAATATGGCCTGAAAGGCCAAAGGCACTGCCGGGAACGAGGGCAACACCGGCTTTTTCAATTAGGTATTCCGCTAATTCCAGATCATCTTTTACATTATCAATGGTATCAATCATGCCTGTGACTGATGGGAAGACATAAAAAGTGCCATCAGTTGATAAGCATTCAATTCCCGGCATTTTATTGAGACGATCAACGACATAATCGTGGCGCTGCTTGAAATGTACCAGCATGTCAGCGATACATTGCTGAGAGCCATTTAGCGCCGCTTCTGCTGCCGCCTGAGAGATAGAGCAGGGGTTAGAGGTGCTTTGTGACTGGATCTTTTTCATCGCCTTGATGATGTTTACAGGGCCCGCAGCGTAGCCGATACGCCAGCCGGTCATGGAATAGGCTTTGGAAACGCCATTGAGTACCAGGGTACGGTCGTACAGGTCGGGACAGGCATTGAGGATATTCACAAAGCTTCCGGCCTCCCACACGATATGCTCGTACATGTCATCAGTCGCGATAAGAACTTTGGGGTGCTCGCGTAAAACTTCGCCTAAAGCGGTTAATTCTTCTCGGGTATAGGACATGCCGGTAGGGTTAGACGGGCTGTTAATCACCACCAGGCGCGTTTGTTCTGTCAGTGCGCCTTTGAGCTGGGCGGCTGTCATTTTGAATTCCTGATCGGCGCCTGCGTGAACCAGTACGGGTAGACCTCCACCAAGAATTACCATATCCGGGTATGAAACCCAGTAGGGAGCAGGAATAATGACTTCGTCGCCAGGATCAAGAATTGCCTGCGCAAGATTGTAGAAGCTTTGCTTGCCACCCGATGACACCAGTATTTGGTCTGCTGCGTAATCGAAGTCATTATCACGTTTAAACTTATCGATAATGGCCTGTTTCAATCCCGCTGTGCCATCAACGGCCGTGTATTTTGTCTGGCCAGAGGCGATGGCATCGACGGCTGCCTGTTTGATGTGATCAGGGGTATCAAAGTCTGGTTCACCAGCTCCGAGTCCGATCACATCTTTGCCTTCAGCTCGCAGGGCTGCGGCACGGGCGGTGATTGCCAAAGTAGGAGAGGGTTTAACGGCTTGTACACGTGCAGATAGTTTGATTGTCATGGGTACTTGCTTTTACTCAGGTCAACTCGATAACACATTGTTATCATAGTGGATTGATTCGCGCCAGAGCATTCTGATAAATGGCAAAAATATTTCAACTAGAAAGTCGTTTTGAACCGGCAGGAGACCAGCCACAGGCTATTGCTGGTTTACTTGAAGGTTTGAATGATGGTGAGGCCGGCATGACTCTGTTGGGTGTAACCGGTTCGGGTAAAACCTTTACGGTTGCGAATGTCATCGCCGAAGCGCAACGACCGACCATTATCCTGGCGCCGAATAAGACTTTGGCAGCCCAGTTATATGGAGAGTTTAAAGAGTTCTTTCCGAATAATGCGGTGGAATATTTCGTTTCTTATTACGATTATTACCAACCTGAGGCTTATGTGCCTTCGTCGGACACCTTTATCGAAAAGGATGCCTCGCTCAACGAGCACGTGCAGCAGATGCGACTGTCGGCGACCAAGGCCTTGCTGGAGCGCCGCGATACCATCATTGT
>Ga0316204_10005308_pt1 | contig 21518 bp, 16 predicted proteins | sample 6monrhotite_MG_2_FD_205661 | JGI IMG/M metagenome (GOLD analysis project Ga0316204, IMG submission 205661) | Microbial mat bacterial communities from mineral coupon in-situ incubated in ocean water Damariscotta River, Maine, United States -... | ecosystem: Environmental > Aquatic > Marine >... | reverse complement strand
GAGCTCCGACATGGTCTGGCGGAGGCGCTGCAGGCCTACGTCGATCGCGGTGGGCACGCCCTCGGGGTCTGCAACGGCTTCCAGGTCCTGGTCGAGTCCGGCCTGTTCGACAGCAACGGCGTCGACGGCGCGCGCGACATCGCGCTGACGAACAACGAGTCGAACCACTACGAGTGCCGTTGGGTCGAGCTCGAGGAGATGGACTGCGCCTGCCCGTGGATCGTCCCCGGCGCGACGATGCCCACGCCCGTGGCCCACGCCGAGGGGCGCTTCGTGGTCAAGGACGACGCGACCCTCGCCAAGCTGATCGAGCGCCGCCAGATCGCGCTGCGCTACGTGGCCGAGGGCTACCCCGCGAACCCCAATGGGTCCATCGCCAACATCGCAGGCATCTGCGATCCCACCGGCCGGGTCCTGGGCCTGATGCCCCACCCCGAGCGCAACCTGGATCCGTGGCAGCACCCGCAATGGGGCCGCCTCGGCGAGCGCAGCGAGGGCGAGGGCCTCTCGTTCTACCGCCGCCTGGTCGAGTGCGCGGCCGGCCAGCCCGCCTGATCGGCCGGAGCCCCGAGATCCCGGGGATTTCGTCCAGCCGCAGCGCTGAATCGGTCCCTCCGATTCGGTAGCTTCGGGAGCACGCGGCGCGTCCGCGACTGCAGGCGGCCCCCCCGCGCGGAGGCGACCGCCGCCCCACCCCGAACTCGGGCGCCGCGAGCGCCCGCCCGGGCCAAGAGCCCAACATCGACATGCGCACCTCCCTCGTACTCGCCCTCCTCACCCTTCCGCTGGCCCTCAGCGGCTGCGGTGCCCTGCTCGGCGTCGGCGCCGGGGTTGTCATCAGCCAGGACCTGATGGACAACAACACCTACGTCGCGCAGATCGCCGAGGACGTCGACGTCGCCTGGGCCACGGTCAAGACCTCCATGGGCAAGCAGTCCGACAAGCCGATGCACGTCGACGAGGACCGCCGGGCCGTCGTCGCCGAGATCGACAACGCCGAGGTCACGGCCTCCGTCGAGGCCTACGACCTGAACCGCTGCCGCCTGATCGTCACCGCCCGCAAGTACGGCGTCTCCAACGGCGAGATCGCGGGGCTGGTCTTCAACCGCCTCCTGGAGAACTTCCAGCAGTAGAGCTCCCGCCTTCGCGGCCTCTCCGGCAGCGCGGCGACTGACGCGGTGTTCCGGGCCTCAGTGCGCCTGGAGCTGCCCTCGGATCGGCCCGGAGTCCGGGACCCTGAGGGTCGTGGTCGGGCCGTCCTCTGGCTGCGCGACTCGGTCCCCCGAAATCAGGGTCCGGCGCTACAATCGCGACCTCGAGGCGGCGCGGTGGAGGACTCCCAAGCGATTGGTCCCTTCGCGGATCGATCACGAGGCCTATACCTCGTTCCCCATGCCGCGCTCAGGCGCGCTGCGGGGAAGCGGCTCCAGGAAGGAGGAGACGCTATACGGTCCCTTCGCCGCGCCCGCCTTGTCTACCGCGCCACTGCCGTGCGGATCGGACTCATCGCGGGTCCACACGCCGCGCGGTCGAACGCTCCGTCGAGGCTTTCAGCGAGCGCACTCGACCACGAGTCCGAGCTCCGACCCTGCGCACGCCCGCCACGCGGCGAGCGATCTCCGGCTCACTCGCCGGTCGCGCCGGCGGAGCGATCGCCCTTGCTCTCGGCCGAGGCCTTCCGACAGGTCTCGCAGAGGCCCTCGAGCCGCAGCGAGTGATCGGTGAGCACGAAGCCGTGGTCGCGCGCGACGTTCTCCTGCAGCTGCTCGATGGTCTCGTTGCGGAACTCCTCGATGCGGCCGCAGGACGTGCAGAAGAGGTGGTCGTGGTGCTCGTGCCCGAGCAAGTGCTCGTACATCAGCTCGCCACGTCCGTTGTCGAGGGACCCGATGAAGCCACCTTCCTCGAGCAGGCTGAGCGTGCGGTAGACCGTCGCGCGCGAGACGTTCTTGCCCTCGCCGTCCTTGTTCTCGTCCTGGATCCAGCGATGCAGCGTCTCCGCCGTGAAGTGCTCGTGGGTCGCGAAGGCGTGCTCGAAGATCAGCTCACGCTGGGAGGTCAGCTTGAGCTGACGCGTGCGCAGGTACTCGTCGAAGCGGGCGCGGATTTCGTGGGGTTCCAGTTCCAAGGCACTAGCGTTCGTCTGCGGAGGCGTCGTCGCCTCCAAGGTCCAGCATCGAGTGGCTCCGAGGGAAGGTCAAGGGCTAACGGCGCGACGCCACGGCCCACCTTCGAGTCCCGGGCTTAGAGGCCGCCGTCGCGTCCTGCGTTCCCCATCATTCGACGAATGCGTTCCTTGCGGCCCTCGACCCGGGCTCCGATGTCCCGGCGGCAGTACTTGCCCGCCCAGTCGATGCGGTCGTAGGCCCCGTAGGCCACCTCGCGGGCCTCATCTATCGTGGCCCCCATGCCCGAGACGCACAGGACGCGGCCACCGGAGGTCACCAGGTCGGCGCCGTTCTCCGCCGTCCCGGCGTGGAAGACGACGACGTCGCCCGATTCCTCAGCGGCCTCGATGCCCTGGATACGATCTCCCTGGCGATAGGAGCCGGGGTAGCCCTCGCTCGCCCCCACGACGCCGACGCAGAAGCGGTCGTCCCACTCCGGCGGCTCGACGCTGGCGAGCTCGCCGCGCGCGGCGGCCCGCAGAATCGGCAAGAGGTCGCCCTTGAAGCGGCGCGCGATGGCCTGCATCTCGGGGTCGCCGAAGCGGACGTTGTACTCCAGGACGCGCGGGCCCTGATCCGTGATCATCAGGCCGGCGTACAGCACGCCGCGGAAATCGATCTCTTCACGCCGCAGCGCGTGAATGGACGGGATGACGATGCGCTGCTCGATCTGGCGCAGGAGCCGCTTGCTCATCGACGGCGCCGGCGAGTACACGCCCATGCCGCCGGTGTTGGGTCCGGTGTCGCCCTCGCCCACGGCCTTGTGGTCGACGACGGGCTCGAGGATCAGGATGGCCTCGCCATCGGTGATGGCGAGAACGCTCGCCTCCTCACCCTCGAGGAACTCCTCGATCAGGATGTGGTCGCCGGCGCTGCCGAGCTTCCGCTCCTCCATGATCCGGTCCACGGCGCGCGCGGCCTCGTGGAAGTCCTGGCAGATGATGACGCCCTTGCCCGCGGCCAGGCCGTCGGCCTTGATCACCTGGGGCCAGACGCTGCAGGTCTCCAGGTAGGCCTTCGCAGGCCCCGAGCGATCGAAGTGGCGCGACTGGGCCGTCGGGATCCGGTGGCGCTCGAGCAGGTCCTTGGCGAAGCGCTTCGAGCCCTCGAGCTCCGCGCCGCGCTTGCCGGGACCGAACACGTCGACGCCCTTGTCCCGCAGCACGTCCGCGAGGCCCATGACGAGGGGATCCTCCGGACCGACGATGACGAGGTCGATGCCCTCGGACTCCACGAGACGGACCAGCCCCGGCACGTCCGTGGCGGACACATCGACATTACGTGCCACCTGACCCGTGCCTCCGTTTCCGGGGGCGCAGAGCAGCTCGGTGAGCTCGGGGGACTGAGCGATCTTCCAGCAGAGGGCGTGCTCACGCCCGCCGCCGCCAACGACGAGAACCTTCATTGCGGTGCGGAGAGTGCTTCGATCGATGGCCGGGCGGACGCGCCGCTCGCGGCCAGGCGTGCGAGGGATACCCGCAGGCGGGGGGGCGAAGCGCGAAAGGTAGCGGCTCCCCCGCTGCGGGACCACCCAAAAGGCCATTCCCGCCCTCGCAGAGCCGCGCGGGCTGGGCTAGGCTGCCGCGAGCGCGCTGACGCAGCGCCCTGCGCGGGGAGTACCTCAGTTGGTAGAGGCGCAGCTTTGGGTGCTGCGAGTCGTGGGTTCGAGTCCCATCTCCCCGACCATGCGCGCTCCAGCGCGAGTTGACGAGACGTGGTGCCGGAACCGGCCTCCCCTCTCAACGGCGCCCCGGCGAACAAGCCGGACGACGACAGCGCACCGACCTCGAGGGCGAGCTCTCGACCGCCGCGCGCTCCGCGCCCACGCCCTCCTGCAGGGCCGGGAGACTCCGAGCGCTCCACCGCGCGAGCCACTTCCGCGGGAAACCGAGTCAGCCCCACGGAGCGTTCCGGCTGCGACCGGTGAGAGCGCGCAAGATCCTCGCGAAAAGACACGCTTGCTTCGCGCGCGTTCGCCGTGTTTGCTGAACACGTCGGCGCCAGTCCAACGTGATCGACTTCCGAATGTGGTCCGGTACCAGCGACCGGCCCGCAGTCCCTACTGCAGCTTCACCGCTTGCATCGCATGAAGAACGCAACGCCTCATAACGAAGGCCGAATCGATGCCTACCTGCTTCGCGCAGGTTGCACGCAGATTCGCCTCGAGAACGGGAGCTTGGTTGCGCTTCGACCCGGAAGAGATGGGCGACTCTATCCGCTCTCCATCGACCTCTACGAAGACGAGTCGGTTCCTGCCGACTCTCCGCTTCGCTTCCGGGCTCGTGCAGCCCGCCGCTTCGGCCTCCCAGTCACCTACTCCCACGGCGAGTGCCCCGAAGCGGCCCTCGCCGCGGTCGCCTGGTCTGCCCTGGATCGCCCGCCGATCCCGCAGCCCCAGCCGGTCCTTGCGGGGGTTTTGTAGCGCCGCCCGGTCGGGCGGCTGCCACCAACCGAGGGGTCGCGTCGCTAGACGCGGCCCCTCGGTCGTTCGTGAGGAGTCGGCCATCCCAGGGGGCGCCGGCGCAGGCCACAGAACTTGGCTCTCCCCCCCGGGAACGGACAGCGGTCACCACGACACCGCGATCGACGTTCCAATCGCGGGTATTGCGCTCTAGACTCCGCCGCGGGGCTGCCGATGCGGTGCCCTCGGGCGCCCGTAGCTCAGCTGGATAGAGCACCGGACTTCTAATCCGACGGTCGCAGGTTCGAGTCCTGCCGGGCGCGCCACCCCAGGGGGCCTGGGGCCTCGTGGGAAGGATCGAGGATGCAATGGGAGGCCGGGCTCCAGCCCGCCGATCTCCCGAGTCGATGGCTGGGCATGCAGTCTGCACCCCACCCCTCGAACGAAGCCGCCCGCCTCGCCTCCCTGCGGGCCACGCAGCTACTCGACTCGCCGGCAGAGGAGGACTTCGACGACCTCGTCGAGCTGGCCTCGATCTGCTGCGGCATGCCGATCGCACTCGTGAGCCTGGTCGACGAGAGCCGGCAGTGGTTCAAGGCGCGGATCGGCGTCGATGCCAGCGAGACGGATCGAGAGATCGCCTTCTGCGCGCACGCCATCCTGAACGCGCCGGAGATCCTCCAGGTGCCGGACGCCACCGCCGATGTGCGCTTCCACGACAACCCTCTCGTCACTGGCGATCTGCACCTGCGCTCGTACTACGGCGCACCCGTTCACTCGCCCGACGGCATGCCGATCGGGACCCTCTGCGTCATCGATCGTGAGCGCCACGTGTTGACCGAGGACCAGCTGCGCTCGCTCGACATTCTGGCGCGTCAGGTCGAAGCCCAGATCGAGCTGCGCCGCGCCCGCGACGAAGCGCTCGAGGCCGCGCGCACGCGATCCGAGTTCCTGGCCACGATGAGTCACGAGATCCGCACGCCGCTCGGCGGACTGCTCGGGACGCTCGAGCTCGCGCTCGACGAGTCGATCGAAGAGCCCCTCCGCGCGGACCTCGAGTCGGCCCACCGCGCCGGCCGCCAGCTGCAGGGACTCCTTAACTCCGTGCTCGACCTGGCCAAGAGTGACGCCGGCCGCCTCGAGCTCCAGCCGACGGCACTCGACCTGCAAGAACTGGTTCGTGGCATTACGGCCACCTATCAGGGCGCCGCGCAGGCGAAGGGCCTCTCCCTGGCCGTTGCGATCGAGCCCTCCGTGCCGCGAGAGGTGTCTCTGGACGGCTCCCGTCTGACGCAGGTCCTCGGGAACCTCCTCTCGAACGCCGTCAAGTTCACGGAGCAAGGGGAAGTGGAGCTCCACGTGCTTCGCGGCGAAGGGAACCTCGTTCGCTTCGAGGTCCGCGATACGGGTATTGGTATCGGCATGGAGTCGCGCACGCGCCTCTTCGACCGCTACGAACAGGTCGGCGGAACCGCCGGCGGCACGGGGATCGGACTCGCCCTCGCCAGCGAGCTCGTCGATCTGCTGGGCGGCTCCCTCGGGGTGACGAGCGAGCCTGGCACGGGTACGACCTTCGCCTTCGCTATTCCGCTGCGTGAGCAGGAGCTCCTGCCGGATCGCTCGGACACCGTCGAGATCGAGCTGCCGCCCGCGCGTGTGCTGCTCGTCGACGACACGCCGTTGAACCTGCGAGTCGGCAAGCGAACGCTCGAGCGACTCGGAGTCCAGGTCGTCACGGCGGCTTCCGGCATCGAGGCCCTCGAGCTCGCCACGGCGGAGTCGTTCGACGCCATCCTCCTCGACTGCTTCATGCCGGACATGGATGGCTTCGAGGTCGCGCGTCGCCTGCGCGCGCACCCGACTGTCCCTCAGCGAACTCCGATCCTCGCGCTCACTGCGAGCGCGTTCGGCGAGGTGCGCGACCGGTGCCTCGCAGTCGGCATGGACGAGGTCCTCGCCAAGCCGATCGATCGAGTGACACTGGCGCGATCGCTCGCAGCGGCGCTCGATCCACTGACGCGCGTCCATCGCGCCAGCTGAAGAGCGCAACCGATTGGTTCGCTCGACGGCAGCCGATCAGCAGACTTCGAGACCTTCATAGTTGCGGCTCGCCTGCGGCCTAGTTGCGACTCAGGTGCAGACACGTTGCGCAAGTTCGAGAACGAGTCGTTCGACCCGTTGCCGACCGAGCCAGTCGCAGGGATCATCGGCTCACGCGGACTTCGTTCCTTCCGCGCTGCACCGCATGAACCTCACTGAATCGACGAGCCTCGACCGACTCATGGACGAGCACCCGCTGGCCGCGCGCGTGTTCGCTCGCTACGGCATCGACTTCTGCTGCGGCGGCGATCGACCGCTGGGAAGCGCCTGCAAGATCGCCGGCGTGGAGCCGACAGAGGTGATGACGGCACTGCGCGATGAGCTCGAGCGGAGCGCCGTTCCGCTGGAGCACTGGCAAGGCGCGACCGTGCAGGACCTGATCGAGCACATCGTCGCTCACTACCACGTCCCGCTCAGAGCCGAGCTGCCCCGCCTGGAGGGCCTGGCCCGACGACTCTCACTCCTTCATCGCGCGCAGGACGGCGAGCGGCTCGACGAGCTGCGCGCCACGCTGCGGAAGCTGCGGGCCGTGCTGGAGCAACACCTGCCGAAGGAAGAGGACGTCCTGTTCCCCGCTCTGCGGAGCGGGGACTCCAGCGCGCTCGCCTCCCACGAAGCGAACGAGGCCGAGGAACGCGTCGTCGGCCAGCTCCTCGACCACCTCCGCGAGTTGACCGACGACTACACCGTGTCCGCCGAGGGCTGTAACAGCCGGCGCGCGCTGTACGCGGGCCTGGCTGCGCTACACCGCGACACTCAGCAGCACATCCAGCTCGAGCACGACGTCCTGCCCAGTCGCGTGCTCGCGGGCTGACGCCTCCTCAGAGGGAGGCTTGGAGCGCCTCGACGTAGCGCTGCTTTCGGCCGCCGCCGTCTCGCTCGTCGAGCCTGGACAGCGCGAGCGCGGCGAGGTCGTACGAGCCGTACAGGTCGTGCGCGAAGAGGGCCAGCTTGAAGAGCGAGCCCCCCTCGAGCTGCGGGAAGTCGGTGAAGCGCCTCACGAACACCGCGTCACTCCAGACGACCTGTTCGAGCCCCGCGTAGGGATCCTCGTCGATGAGCAGGGGCTTGAGAGTCCGCTTGTGCATGGGCTCGAAGCGGTGCAGCCAGAAGCCCGCAGCGCGCAGCTCCTGCTCCAGCTCCGAGAACAGCGGCTGGTCCCGGTAGAACGGAACGAACTGCACCTCCGTGTGTACGACGAGACACTCCGCAAGGACTTCGCGCCCATGCTGCAACACGTCGAGCTCCCCACCCTGGACATCGAGCTTCAGATAGTCGCAGCCCCGCGCCTCGGACACCTCGTCCAGTCGCCGGGTGCGCATCGGCACGCGGCGCTCGACCGTCCCCCAGTCTCCGAAGCCGTGGAAGAGCCCGAGCACTTCGGGGTCGGGCTCCAGCAGACTCGTCATGCCGGGGGCGCGGCAGATCCGCAGCTCGTGCTCCTGCCCGTCGCCGAGCGCGTCGCGCAGGAAGGTCGCCCGCGGCAGCTCCAGCGCCTGCAGGCGCGCGAACTGGGTCTCATCCGGCTCGAAGCCCACGAGCTCCGCGTGGCCGGAGTCGTAGAGCGCCGCGTACGGCGGCGCACCATCGATCGGGCTCGCCCCGACGTCCACCAGCTTGACCTCGGGGAGGTCCGGGAAGACGTCGCGTAAGGAGCGCACGCCCGACTACTCCTTGCGGTCGTCCTCGAGCGCGCCCGAGCTCGCCAAGGCCTCGATCACGCGGTCCTTGATCGCCGGTCGACACACGACCAGCTCGTGGTTGACCGGGTCGGCCTGGTTGTAGCGGTGCGCATCGCCTCGCAGTTTGCACACGTGCCAGCCGAGGGCGCGCGCGATCGTCTCCGGCGCGCACGTGTCCCACTCCTTGAGGCCGACCTTGTGCACGTAGAGGTCCGCCTCGCCGAGCAGGAGGAGGCTGACCTTGTTCCCCACCGAACCGGCGCGGACGAGCTCGCCACCACCGATGGTCTCGTGGAAGCGCTCCATCCAGGGCGGTGTGTGGCTGCGGGAGCAGGCGATACGCGGTGCCCCGGAGACCTCGCCGTCCCCCGCTACCAGAGCGCCGTCACCGACGAGGCCGGCCCGCTCCTGACCGGGGAGGCTCACGCCCCACAGGGTCTTGCCCTGCGCGGGCAGGTCCACCGCGGCCAGCGCGCACTCGCCCCGGTAGGTCAGCGCGACGTGGATCGCCCAGTCGTCACGCAGCTGGCTGTACTCGCGCGTGCCGTCGAGCGGGTCGATGATCCACGCGCGATCCTTCGAGAGTCGCTCGGCCGAGTCAGCCGTCTCCTCGCTGAGCACACCGTCTTCCAGGTAGCGGCCGAACAGGGCGCCCTGCACGTAGCCGTCACAGGCCTGGTCGCCGATGTCGGCGAGCATCTTGCCCTCCCACCGGTCGAGCTTGCGCAGCGAGGCGGCGCGCTGTCCGGCGAGGCGGGCGGTCTCGATCGCGAACTGGAGGTCGCGCTCGACGATTTCGGGGGTGAGGCTCTCGGTCATGCCGGGAGGATAGCAGCTGCTCGCGGCCCGCCCGAGGCCGGACCGCGAGGAGATTCCCCTCACCAGACGCGCTCCTCCTCGGCGTCGTAGACCAGCTCCCCGTCCGTGTAGACCCGCTCCACCGTCGTCCGCGGATCAGCGACGTCGCCGTCCAGCACGAGGAAGTCCGCGTCCTTCCCCGGCTCGAGGCTCCCGATGCGTTCCCCGAGCCCGACGGTCTCGGCGGGGACGATGGTCAGTCCCCGGAGACTCTCGAGGTTCACGTTCTTCAAGCCGTAGCGCACCGACATCGCCGCCTGCAGCGAGAGCTCCTCCTGGGGCGGCGTACCGAGGGACCCGTCCCCATCGACGCAGTCCGTGTTGAAGCCGATCGCCGTGTGACCGCGCTTCTGGTACTCGGCCGCGATGCCGAGGATCCGGCCATCGTTGTCGAGCGAGTCCCACATCGCATAGAAGCCGGTCGTCGCGATCAGCCGGGGCCCGAGGATCGCCGCGACGCCGTGCTCCTCTGCGTAGTCGCCGTAGAGGAAGCCGCCGAAGCTGCCGTGATCGATGAACACGGGCAGCTTCGCCTCGATCGCGACCATGAGCACCGTCATCATCACGACCTGTCCGAACTGCGTGTGCGTCGAGACCTGAGCGTCCCCCATGCGCAGCGCGCGGAAGATCTCGAGCTGAATGTCTCGCTCCGGCTCCTCGCTCGATTCGCCGCGCTCGAAGGCCTCCCAGCGGCGTGCGTAGGCCGCGCCGCGTTGAATCGTGTTCCGCAGGTTCCAGTTCATGAAGGTCCGCGTCACCCCGACCGTCCAGCGCTCCGGGTTGCCGGCCTGGGCCAGCTTCATCGAGCCCGGATTGCGCAGCTCGGCCTCCTCGTAGGTCCCGTGACCGATCTTCAGCAGCACCCCCTGCCCACCGATGTTCGAGCCCGACCCGGGGATGAACAGGATCGTCGTCACGCCCCCCGCCAGACCGCGTCGCAGGCGGACGTTTCCGGCCTGCACGCTCGGGCTGGCGCGCAACCCCGGGTTCGTCAGGTAGACCGTGTCGTTGATGTCGTTCGGAGAGAACGGCGTCGGCGCCCCGACGTGGCTGTGGAGCTCGACGAGGCCGGGCATGATCCATCGGTCACCGACATCCAGCACCTCGTACCCGTCCGGAACCTCCAGCTCCGAGCTCTTGCCGAGGGACACGATCTTCCCGTCCTCGACGAGCATCGTGGCGTTGTCGAGGAACGCGGCACCTTCGCGTGCCAGCGTCAGGATCTTCGCCGCGCGAACGGCGAGCCGCTCGTGCTCCTCGGCGGGCTCCGCGTTCTTCGGCCCGGCGACCAGATCTCCGGGGCCGGCCTCCTGCGCGAAAGCGGTCGAAGCGAAGGCGAACGCGAGAGCGATGGGAGCGAGGCGCGTGGTAACGAGTCGTTGCATGGGGTCGAACGTGGAGGTCTATGGGAAGACCTCAAGCTAGCGACGACAGCTGCACCGCCCAGGGCGTCCACGCAGGACTTACCCCGTCAGGAAAGCGTGAAGCCCACCGCACGTTCGAGCCACGTTCAACGCGGCGCGAGCAGCACGTCGCAAGGGCTCGACTCCCCCGCCACGATTCGCAGTTCGGCGCGCACCGGCTCGTAGGACTCGTCCTCGATCACGAGCCAGTAGCGCCCGGGAGCGAGGTTCGGGTAGACCGTGGACTCGCGCCCCGCGGGGAGCGCGTCGTTCGTCGCACCGAGTCGCAGCGTGTTGCCCTCGTACACCTGCGAGAAGAACATCACGCCGACCGCCTCGCCATCGTCGCGCTCGACTCGGCAGTCCGAGATCTGGTCCTCGCCCTGGGCCGCTCCCAGCACCCGCACAGTCACGCGCCCTCCGACCTCCGCCACCAGGTCGAGCTCGTGTCGCCCTCCGGGGCTCAGCTCGACGTCGCGCGTCGGGAAGCGCCGAAAGCTCGCGTAGGCCGGCCCGAACGCCGCCTCGTTCGGCTCGACGCGCAGCCGATAGCGCCCCGGCTCGAGGTCTTCGAACACGAACTCTCCGGCCTCGTCGCGCGCCGCGCTCGCTCGGCTCCAAGACCCCTCGAGCCCGAGCGGCAGAAGGTCCACCTGCAACGAGTCGAGCTCCCTGGCGCTACGCGCATCGATCCGGAGAGCCAGCGTGGCCCGGCGGCTGGCGGCTCGGACCAGCTCCAGGTGCAGAGCCTCCTCGCGTCCAGCGCCCGCGGAGACGGTCCGGTCCAGGGGCTCGAACCCCTCCCCGCGAATCGCGACCAGGACCTCACTGAACGCGTCCAACCACACGACGCAGCGCCCCGCGGCGTCGGTCGTCGCAGCGCACTCACCCCCGTCGAACCGGAACTGGACGTTCTGTGCAGCGACAGGCTCGCCCTCCGTGGTGAGGTGGACCTCGAGCCGCGCCAGCTGCGCGCCGAGCTTCACGGAGGCGTTCGGAGCGACGACCTGGACCTCCGCGCTCTGGCCGCAGAGCACCTCGCCATCACCGGTGTCCTCGACCCGCAGGCGGTAGCTCCCTGACTCGAGCCCCGTGACTCGAAAGCGACCCTCCTCGTCGACCACGGCGGTCTGCCGCATGGCGTGGAAGCTCCCCTCGAACCACCAGCAGGTCTCGAACCAGCAGAGCCGCTCGCGGAAGTCCGTCTCGCCCGGTTCCAGTCCCGCGCCGAGGAGCGCGCCCGCGGGCGAGCGGTCGCGCCCGAGTGTCACGTGACCCCTCAGCTCGATGGGCCCGGCCGCAAGGCTCAGCTCGGGCGCGGTCGTCACGACGTGCCCCTCGACGCGCACGCGGGACCACGCCGGTTGCAGACCGTCGGCGACGGCGAGCAGCATCACCTCCCCCGGGCCGCGCTGCTCGAAGCGATACCTGCGTGGGTCACCGAGCGCCTGCTGAGCCACGGGCTCGCCTACCGGCTGGCCCGTGGCGTCCACGTCGAAGAGCGCCACGTGGACGCTGCCTCGACCCCAATCCGCAGGGAGCGCCACAACTCCCTCGATCACGCCGGCCGGCTCGAGCCGTACGTCGAGGTCGATCACGTTGACGCGACCGCGACCGAGGTCGCGCTCTTCCGCGGTCAGCCGGAACTCCTCGTTCACGGAGCGGTAGACCGCGTGATCGAGCTTCAGCACGAACTTCCGCGTCAGCGGCCCGTCCTGCAGAACCAGACCGGTGATCTCGACCTCGAAGGCACCCGTTGCCCGGAGCAGCCCCCGGACCACGCCCCTCTCGTTCGAAGTCGCCTCCCGCACGGAGATCACGGGATCCCACTCGGCGCGGGCCGCCTCGAAGTCATGGTGTTCAGCGAGAAAGCCCTCGAGCTGGCCCCGAACGAGCCAGCGCGTTCCATCGCCCGCCGCGGCCGGGCCGAGCCCGTAGACCGCGACCTTCGGACCGTCGAGCTGACTCTCCGCCTCGTCATCCACGGCCGCACGCTGTCCGTCCCCCACGCTCGAAGCCGTGCGTTCGGGATCGTCCACCGCCACGTCGTCGAGCCTGGCAGCAGGGAGCTCCACCGACGGAGGGGGCTCGAGCGGAGCCTCGCTCGGGAGCTCGGTCCAGAGGACGCAGGCAGCGACGAGACCGACCAGGGCGTAGAGCACCTTCGACTGCATGAGTATCCCTCCGAGGACAACGGGCGTGGAGACGGCGAGCGGGGCGGCCGCCGCGAGTTGGGGCGCGAGCTCTGCCCCGCGCTGCAGCACCGCGCGGCGCACGAAGGCCTCGCCGCGCCCCTCGAGCGCGACCAGGGCGGCGCCGCTCGCGAGCCCGGAGGGCAACGCACGCCGCAGCCGCGCGAGACCGCGGGAGATGCGAACGCGGACCGTGCCCGGCGCACAGCCGAGGTCCTCTGCCAGCTCGAAGGCACGACGGCCTTCGAGCAGGTGCGGCTCGAGGACACGCCGCTCCTGCTCTGGCAGGTCGGCCAGCGCGGAGCGCACCGCGTCGCGCAGCTCGTCGCTCTCCAGTCCCTGCCCAGGTTCCACCACCACCCTCGAGTCGAGGCGCTCAGGATCCACCCGGCGCGCAGCGTCGCGGCGAGCGCGAGCCGCCTCCCGGGCGAGGACGCCGATCAACCACGGCAGAAGTGGCCGAGCCGAATCCCAGCGCGCGCAGTTCTCCAGCGCGACGACCCAGGTCGCCTGGACGAGGTCGTCGGCGCTCGTCGCGTCCGGCGCGAGGTGCCGCGCGATCCGCAGGAGCTCCGGCGCCGTACCGTCGAAGACGCGCTCGAGGGCCGGAACATCGCCACGTTCGCGGAAGCGGCGGAAGTCGGAGTCGAGGGAACGTCGCATGGCAGCCCTACTCTGCGCGAGCCCACGGAACGCAACGCGTTCCCCGGGAAAACTCGCCGAGGCGGCCAGTGTAGCGCGGGCCCATCACGAGCCCTGTGCGGCAGCCGCTGCGCGGCCCCCTCCGAAGCTCAGACGTCTTCGAGGCTCGCGGCGCAGGCCCGCAGGCGCTTGAGCCCCTCGTAGAGCCGTGACTTGATGACGGAGACCGGCAGCCCTAGGACCGCCGCGATCTCCGCCCGGGAGAGGTCCTCTGCATAGCGCAGCCGAAGGACCTCCTGCTGGTCACCCGGGAGCGTGCCGACGAGCGCCGCGAGCTGCTGACGCTGCTCCTCACGCACGAGCTGCGTGAGGTTTCCCGTCTGGCGCACCCAGTGGTGATCATCCACCTCGACGGACCGCTGGCGGGCGTGGTGCTCGGCGGAGTCCAGACGATTCAGACACAGGTTCCGCGTAACCCGATAGAGCCACGGCCGCAGCTCGTTCGGGACGTCCTCGGCGCGGAGCACCCGAACGAACACCTCCTGCACGGCGTCCTCGACTGCCGCGCGCTCGCCCAGGTAGCCGTAGGCGAAGCGCTGGAGCGCGGCCTCGTAGCGACGCTTCAAGCGCTCGCCGGCCGCGGGCTCGCCGCGCCGCAACGCTTCGACGAGACCCTCGTCGTGCAGGGTGGAAGATTCGAGACTCGTCATGACTAGAAGATCTCCCGCCAGATCTCAGGCGCGACCTCTTCCCAGAAGTGCGGGGTGCAGAGGTACACGAGCCCGAGGGCGATCAGGAGTGTGAGGTACGGGTGCCGGCGCATGAAGCGCCGTCGAGCCGGCGAGGTCCATGCGGAACGTAGCTTGCGCCAGGTCCAGCCCGCCGAGTGCCGCAGCTCGGCGCCGACCCAGGCGAGCCACGTGCGCATGGTCCGCAGCTCGCAGAGGATGTACTTGCGTTCGAGGCGTAGGAAGCCGCGCAGTCGCTCGCGGTAGGCCTCGCGCGATCCGCGCAGCGGTGCCTGGACGGCCATGCCCTCCGCCGCGAGTTCGAGGTCGCGCGCGAACTCCGCCATGGTGGCGTAGCGGTCGCCAGGTCGCAGCGCGAGCGCCTTGAGCAAGACGGCCTCGAGGTCGAACGAGACCTCGCCCGACACCTCCCGGGGTCGCTTCACGCGCCCCTCGCTAACGACCCGTGCGGCCTGGAGGAAGCCCATGTCGGCGAGCCCGTGTGGCGACTCCCCGGTGACGAGCTCGTAGGCGAGGACGCCGAGTGAATAGATGTCGCTCCCGCGTCCCACCTTGTCGACGAAGCCACCGGCTTGTTCCGGGCTCATGTAGCGTACCGTGCCGAGAATCTGCCCGGGGTCCGTCGCGGTCATGCTGAACGCCACGTCCGGGGCGATGACGCGGGCCAGGCCGAAGTCGAGGACCTTGATCGTGCCGTCCGGCGCGACGTGCACGTTGGAGGGTTTGAGGTCCCGGTGGATCACGCCCTGCTCGTGGGCATGCTCGACGCCTCGCGCGATCTCGGCGCAGACCTGGAGGCGTCGCTTGAGCGACGGCTCGTTCGCGCGCGCCCACTCGTCCAGCGGTACGCCTTCGGCGAGCTCCATCGCGAACCAGGGCGCGCCCTCGCGCGTCTCTCCGGTCTCGAAGACGGTGGCGAGCGCGGGGTGCTCGAGTCGCGCGAGGGCCGCGGACTCGCGCTCGAACATCCGTCGGCGGTGCAGGTCGTCGAGCCAGACGCCGCGGATCACCTTCAACGCGACGCGTCGCCGCAGCTTGCGGTGACGAGCCTCGTAGACGACCCCCATGCCCCCGGCACCGATGCGCGAGAGCACTTCGTACGGACCGAACTCCTCCGGCAGCCAGCGCGGCTCCTCCGGGGTCAGGGCGCGCATCGCCGCCCGCAGCTCGGTCACCCGGACGTGGTCCTCCGGGTGGGCTTCGAGGTGCGTCCGCAGCTCGGCGGCGTCGCGGTCGATCCAGCTCCAGAGCTGCTCTTCGGGGATGGGTTGCGTCATGCTCTCCAGTGGGTTCAGTCTACGCACCGACGGAGCGCCCGGGTGGCGGAGAGATTTCGCAGAGTTTCTCCGCCATACGAGCCGGGAGCCGGTCGCATCGGGCGTCCACCGCCACCCGCCGACTCCGAAGAGGACCGACATGCTCCGACCGCTCGCCCTGCTCGTTCTGACCGCCCTGCTGCCCCTGGCGCCAGCTTCCTCGCTCGCTCCGCACTCCGCCTGCGGTGCGCGGCCCAGCGAACCCGCCGCGCCCCAGAGCGGCCACCCGAAGCTCGCGCCCTACGAGGGAATCCGGTGGACCACACCGGGGAGCCCTCCCGTCACCGAGATCCTGGTCGAGGGCACCTGGTACCAGCTCGTTCAGCTCGACGGGCTCGCTGCCGCGAAGATCTACACCTTCTGCGAGACCACCTGGCCCGGCCAGGCCCAGAAGCGTTTCGGCGAGGACCTCGTCGAGGCCCTCACGCGCATGGGCCACACGGTCGGAACGGCCGTGGACCTCGAGGTCCGTGAGATCGGTTCGACGCGTGTCCTGACCCTTCCGGCCGTCGAGATGACCCACGCCAACCGCCAGGCCGTGCTCGCCCGGAACAAGGGGCGCGCGGCGCCGACCTCGACGCCGACCCTCCCCCGCATCGCCTTGCCGCCGGTCGTGGACGCACCGGACGAGCGCTACGCGCACCTCGCGCGCCTGGCACCGGAGTGCGCCGGTCCGAACGTGTCGGTGCGCGACGCGCGCGCCGACCTCGTCGAGCTCGAACAGGCCATGCAGGAACGGTTCAGCTACCTGACGCTCACCGGCGTCGATCGGCGAGCCGCCTTCGACGCCCTGCACCACGGCCTGCACAGCGCGGGCGAGGACGTTCCGCTCCGCGCCTTCGGCCTCGGTGTGAAGCAGCTGCTCGCGCTCTTCGGCGATGGACACACGCGGCTGGCCGGCCTGCGCGAACTGGCCCGCCCCGGCTACGCCCCGTATCTGCTGCAAGAGGCAGAAGGTGGCGTCGTCGCCTTCGGCGAGTCGCGCGACAGCCTGCTGGACCCGGAGCATCCGTTCGTGAAGGCGATCGACGGACGGCCGCTCGAGGAGTGGATCGCTTTCGCCACGCGCTACGAGGCGCTCGGGTCGCCGCAGTTCCAGCGACGTCAAGCCGTACGCAACCTCCGCTACCTCGCCGAGATCCGCGCGGCCCTGGAGCAGCCCGCCTCCGATCAGGTCACCTTGACCCTCGTGAACGCGGCGGGCGAGGAGCGTGAACTGCTCGAGACCCTGCGCACCGACCGCGCGCCGGCCTACGGCCCGTGGCCTCGCGCGGAGAGCAGGCCCATGGAGAACGGGGTCCACTACCTTCGCCTCGGGGCCATGGACGACGACCCCGCGCTGATGAGCGAGTTGCGCGGGGCCATGAAGGAAGCCCACGGCGGAGAGGGCTTGGTGATCGACGTTCGCGGCAACGGCGGCGGCACGCGCGACGCGCTCAAGCTCCTCTTCCCGCTCCTGCTCGGCGCACCAGAGCCCCCGGTGGTCGTGAACATCGCCGCCAAGCGACTCGAACCCGGTGAGCCGACCGACCTCGCCCGCGGCTATCTCGACAACCGCCGCCTCTATCCGCTCGACTGGGATGGATGGAAGCCTGCCGAGCGTGACGCCCTGGCCGCGACCCTCGAGTCGTTCGCGCCGGACTGGACGCTCCCGGAGGGCTTCAGCGCCTGGCACGGCTTCGTGCTGAGCCCCGCAGCGAAGGCCGACCCCCATCGCTTCGACGGCAAGGTCGTCGTCCTGATGGACACGGGCTGCTTCAGCGCCACGGACATCTTCATCGGTGCGCTTGAGCTGCTGCCCCATGTCACCCTCGTGGGAACGCCGAGCGGCGGCGGCAGCGGCCGCTCGCGCCGTGTCTCGCTACGGCGCACCCAACTCGACGCCCGGCTCTCGTCGATGGCGTCGTTCCGCCCCGCAGGAGCTCGCTATGACGGTCGCGGCATCGCGCCGGACCTCCTCGTCCTTCCGGCCCCGTCCGATCTCGTCGGCGACTCGGACACCCAGCTCGAAGCCGCACTCGACGTGCTGCGCGGACGTCGCCGCTAACCCGCGCCTCTCGCGTCAGCCCGCGCCCGGCGTCGAGCGTGGGCTACGCGAGGTCGCAGTGCTCGCAGAGCTCGAGGCGCCTCTCCAGGAACGCCTCGAGCAGCCCGCGCCGGCGTGGTCCCCGCCAGATCTCCGCCAGCGTCGCCCGCTCCAGGTCTCCGATGGCCGTCTCCCCCGTCGAATCCATGCAGCAGGCCACGACGCGGCCGTCGGACAGGACGGTCGCCCGCAGGAGCTGCGGGCAGACCGGTCGATCCCGGTAGCGCACGCCGGCCCCTGGACCGACCCGCGACCAACGCAGGCGTTCGCGGTCGGGCCCAGCGAGCTCGAGGAAGGCCGCCGCTTCCTCGGTCAACGCGAAGCCGCCTCCCTCCGCACAGTAGGACGGTCGCTTCAGCCGCAGGTCGTCCGCGCCGAAGCTCTCGAGGAACGAGACCACCTCCTCCTCGCGCGCCTCGTTGTAGGGGAACATGATGGTCTGCAGCTGGACGAACGGAGTACGGAGACCCCGGCGCTCGCGCTCGGCGAGGAGGGCGCGGACTCCACGCGTGACGGCCTTCAAGCTGCCGCCCACTCGATAGCGCCCGTAGCCCTCCTCGTCGACGCCGTCGATGGCGACCTGGAGGAACTCGAGTCCCGAGTCGAGCACCTCGTGCACCTGTTGCTCCAGTCGGAGGCCGTTCGTCGAGAAGCCGGTGTGAACGCCGCGCTCCCGACAGGCCCGCACGAACGCGTAGAGCTCCGGGTGTAGCGCAGGGTCGCCGAGGATGTGGAACGAGACCGTCCGCAGTCGATGGGCCCCCTCCAGCAGTCGCGCGAAGGACGCCGCCGGGAGGAAGCGCGTGCCGCGCTCGCGGTCGTGAGTCGGGCACAGAGGACAGCGCAGCTGGCACGCCGTCGTCACCTCCACCGTCGCGGCCCTCGGCGCGCGACGAGCCAGCAGCGCGACGAGCCAGCGCCGTGGAAGGGAGCGCTGTAGTCCGCGCGCCGCGAACGCGCGGACGCTGCGGGCGACGGCGCGCAGCGACGCGCGACTCCGCGGCTCGGTCTCGGAGGGCACTCGCGAAGCTCGCTCGGCCTCGCCCATCAACCGCCGCTCAGCGCGCAGATGATGTGCACCTCGCGAGCGCCCCCGAGTGAGGCCCCCAGGTCGGTCTCCGGCGTCGTCTCGCGAAAGAAGCGAATGTGCTCCCGGATCCCGCCCTGCTCGTCGAGCACGCGGAAGGCGAAGCCGGGATAGCGCCCGTCGAGCGCCTGCACGATCTCCCGCAGCGTGCCCCCCGAGATCTCGACGGGCGTCACCTGCTCCGTGTAGCTCAGGAGCGGCGAGGGGATGTGAACGATCACTGGACGACGCCCGCGACCTCGACGGCGTACACGTGCGGCAGGTGCCGCGCGATGCAGCGCCAACGCGCGCCGTCATCACGGCTCGCCCAGATCTCACCCGACGTCGTGCCGAGGTAGAGTCCGAGCTTCTCGTGGCCGTCTTGCGCCATGCACTGGCGCTTGACCGTCCACCAGCCCTGGCTCCCGGGGAAGCCGCGGTCCTGCCGTTGCCAGCTCTCGCCGGCGTCCTTCGTGCGGTAGACGGCGGGCTTGCCCCCCGGACTCACGCGCGGCCAGACGCTCGTCCCATCCATCGGGAAGACCCAGGCCGTGTCGGGGTCGCGCGGGTGCAGGACGATCGGGAATCCGATGTCTCCGATGGCCTTCGGCATGTGGTCGCCGACTCGAATCCAGCGATCGCCAGCAGCGCGGTCCATGCGATACAGGCCGCAGTGGTTCTGCTGCCAGAGACGGCTCGGGTCGACCGGGTGCTGGGCGAAGCAGTGCGGGTCGTGACCGTACTCGTGGTCCTCACCCGGATAGAAGTCCATCGCGCAGCCGAGGTTCAGGGGCGCCCAGCTCTTCCCCGCGTCCTCCGACTCGAACACGCCGCCGACGGAGACCCCGACGAAGAGATGTCGCGCATCGTTCGGATCGACCGTGATCGAGTGCAGCGTCGCTCCATCGGGCGGCGCGGGGTCCTCGGGCCGCGTCCACTTGGCGTAGTCCTTGTGGTCGTTGAAGCCCTTGACGCTCTTCCACGTGTCGCCGCCGTCCTCGCTGCGGAACAGCGCGGGCGGCGAGGTGCCCGCGTACCAGACTCCCGGCTCGCTCGCGTGGCCCGGGCAGAGCCAGAAGTTCGTCCGCACGACGCGGCCGGGCTGGCCCTTCTTGCCCTTGACCTTGGGGAAGGCCGGCGGAGACGACGCCTCGACCCAGGTCTTGCCCTTGTCCGTCGAGCGGAACAGCGACGGACCGAGGTGGCCCGGACGAGCCGCCAGGAGCATCGTCTTCCTGTCGCGCGGGTCGAGCACCACGTGCTGGATGATCTGCCCGAGCATCCAAGGCCCGCGCAGGCGCCACTCCTTGCGCTCGGGGTCGCTCTTCAGACGAAAGGCTCCCTTGCGGGTCGCGATCAGGAGCTCGACAGCCCCCTTGCGGGCGCGCGGTTTGCGCGCGGCGGTCGACTTCGAAGCGTTCGGACTCATCGGACTCCTCCTCGGGGTCTCGGGGCAGCGGTGACCGTCAGGGCGCCGCCAGTCTAGCCATGGCCCCGCGGAAGCCGCCAGGAGGCCGCCCTCCCGGCCTCGGCCCCCGGAACTTGCCCTCCATGGAACAGCCCGTTACGCCGGCGTGCACCCGAGGTAGCCACAACGGCGGTAGGCCCCCTGGGCGGGCACCGGCACGGATCTTGCCATCAGGGGAGCCTGGCGCTTGCGCCCCCCCGCGCCCTGGCTCAGAATCCTCAGCTCCCATGCAGAAGACCGCACGCCTCCCCCATCTCGCGCTCGCCGCAGCGGCTCTCTTGGCCCTCGGCTGCACGAGCTCGTCCTCCCAGGAGTCCATGGGGGCCTCCCTCGCCGTCGACGAGGGTGCCGCGGACGCCTACGAGCTGGCCGGCCGCGTGTCGCTCCCCAGCACGTCCCCCGAGGAGCTGCCCGGTCTCCACAACGTCTGCCACCTGTCCGAGTCCGTGATCTCCGGCAGCGAGCCCCAGGGCGAGGAAGCCTTCCGCCACCTGTCCGAGCTCGGCGTTCGCACGATCCTCTCCGTGGACGGCAAGGTCCCGGACCAGGAGCTCGCCGCGAAGTACGGCATGCGCTACGTCCACGCACCGATCCGCTACAACGGCATCGAGGACGAGGAGCTGCTCCAGATCGCCAAGACGTTCCGGGAGCTCGACGGTCCGTTCTACGTCCACTGCTTCCACGGCAAGCACCGCGGCCCCGCCGCCGCCGCCGTCGGCCGCATCGTCATCGACGGCGCCGAACGCGTTCGCGCCGTCGCAGAGATGCGCCAGTGGTGCGGGACCTCCAAGAAGTACAAGGGTCTCTACGAGACGCTGGCCGCACGCCCGATCCCGAGCGCGGAAGAGACGGCGGCCTACGACTGGGACTTCCCCGCCGACAAGCCGATGCGCGGCCTGCGCAGCGCGATGGTCGACCTCGCTCGACACTTCGACATGCTCGAACTCGCCGTCCTGAACGACTTCGAGTACGACCCCGAACACCCGGACGTGGACGCGCACAACGAGTCGCTGATCCTTCGCGACCTGTTCGAGTCCAGCCTCGAGCTCGACGAGCTCGACCAGCATCCGGCCGACTTCCGCGCCTCCCTCGAGAGCTCCTTCCAGGCCAGCGTTCAGATCACCGAGCTGCTGCGGAACCTCGGCGAAGTGCAGCTTCAGCCCTCCGCCCGCGCGGCCGCCCTCGAGGCCTTCGAGGTCATCGATCAGAACTGCGCGTCCTGCCACAAGAGCTACCGCAACCAGAAGCGCTAGCCGCAGCCCAGCGCTCAGTCAGTCTTCGAAGGCCCCGCAGTGCGGGGCCTTCGCCGTTCAGTGCGCGATCTCCTCGTGCCGCGCGGCCTCGGCCTCGATGACGAACTTGGCCACGCTCGTCTCCGTCGCCTCCC
>Ga0316204_10005307_pt1 | contig 21518 bp, 22 predicted proteins | sample 6monrhotite_MG_2_FD_205661 | JGI IMG/M metagenome (GOLD analysis project Ga0316204, IMG submission 205661) | Microbial mat bacterial communities from mineral coupon in-situ incubated in ocean water Damariscotta River, Maine, United States -... | ecosystem: Environmental > Aquatic > Marine >... | reverse complement strand
CCATCTTCTCATTGACAGTCGCAATGTGTTGAATATAGTTTACATCGACACCATCATTCATCTCTGGTGCCTCTTTAAGATCACCTTGAGCGATGTCGTACACATCAGAAACAGCATCAACCACAATCCCCATAACCTGCTCACCCTTTTGGGCAATCACCTTGATCACCACCACCACGGTCAAATTATTATAGGGTACTGGCAACATGCCAAAGCGCTCTCTCAGATCGATAATTGGAATCACATCACCGCGAAGATCGATCACGCCTTTTATATAGGAGGGTAATTGTGGAACCTGGCGAACGCCGTTCCATCCTCTGATCTCCTGGACACGGAGTATATCAACGCCGTATTCATGATCAGCTACCACAAACGTGAAATATTGATTCCCTTCACTCGCGCCCAGACTGATATCGTTCCCAGCCGGTTCCATTGCCTCATTGAGTCCCTTCTCTACCATATAGATCACCGCGCTTGAGTAAGTATTTGCTTGATAACCCTTTCCACTCACCTCTTAAAGTGGAGACAGGCATCACATTCAGGGCGACAACGACTAGAGAAGTTATACTGAAGCGTCACCCTCCACTACACATCGGATATAATGCTCAAAACTTTACTCAACAGAGACAAAAGAGTGGGGAGATTGATACGATGCTGAAAAGGCTATCGTACCAATATGAAGACACAATCGTTTTAGCGAACAATACTTTATGAGGAACAACTAAGTTGTATGCTTTGCGCCCAGGCAGGCGGTGACTCAGCATACGGTTCTAATTCCGGTTGCTCACTAAATGGAGTATGCAGCAGGTTTAACAAGCGATCTATTTCGCTGTAATCGCCATCATCTTCAGCCTTTCGAATAGCCGCTTCTGCCATATAGTTGCGTAGAATATATTTAGGATTAACCGCGTCCATTGATTTGCGACGATCAGCATCACAACTTCGCTCTCGCTGTAGTCGCTGGCGATATTCGTACACCCACAGATCAAAACGCGGCACATCTGAGAATTCATCTCTTAATGGATGATGTGTGGATAGCGTCGATGATAGACCTCCAAGCTGACGAAAGAAGATGGTAAAGTCGACACAGTCTTCCATTAACAATAACAGCCCATCCCATAGCTCAAGATCCTCCGTTTCCTCTTGGACTAGCCCCAGTTTAGCGCGCACAATCTGCAAGTGAGCATCATTAAAATAAGTCCAGTAATTCGCCAGGCGTTCACGCATCAAAGAAACAGCAACCTCTTTGTCATCATGCACTAGCGGTAATAATGCTGTCGCTAAACAGGCTAGATTAAAATGGGCCATCTCAGGCTGGCGACGATAAGAATAGCGTCCCTGGTGGTCAGAATGATTGCAGATGTAATCGTGCTCAAAGGTATCCATAAAGGCAAAAGGGCCATAATCAAGCGTCAAACCGACAATCGACATATTGTCGCTATTCATCACGCCATGGCAAAAACCAACGCCTTGCCACTGCGCAACCAGTTTGGCCGTACGTACCATCACTTCATCAAATAACGCAAGGTATGGCTGCTCTTCATCGCGAAGATGAGCAAATTCTTCTTCTAGCAAATACTCACCCAACTGGCGCAGGTTGTCATGATCGCCGCGGTGATAAAAATATTCGAGACTGCCAAATCGCACATGACTCTGCGCCATGCGCACTAACATAGCACCAGGCTCTGTACGATCACGCATCACACTTTCACTACTCGCAATCAAACAGAGCGCGCGCGTGGTTGGAATACCCAGGCCAAACATCGCCTCACTGCAAAGGTATTCACGGATCGATGAACGCAGTACAGCACGGCCATCAGAACCACGTGAAAAACGCGTCGGGCCGCTTCCTTTCAAGTGCATGTCCCATAATTGCCCCTGAGTATCACGCACCTGCCCTAGCAACATCGCTCGTCCATCACCCAACTGCGGCACAAAATGTCCAAACTGATGTCCGGCATAAGCCATCGCCAGTGGTTCGGCACCCGGGATTTCACGTGCGCCACTGAAATAATCAACAAATCCCTGATTGCTGGCATCTTCAGCGGTTAGCCCAATCACAGCCCCCAACTCTTTATTAAAGCTTGCTAGATGAGCACCCGCCAACGGTGATGGTGAAACCACATGAAAAAAAGGCGCAGGCAACTTGATATAACGATTATCAAACGTTAGAGACTCTAACGCAGCAACATGATGATCTGGTTTTAGTATTGAATTCATGAAACCACTTACCCACTCGCGGCTGGACTAAACTCAACCGCATAATTGTTGATTGTTTTAGTCGGGATTAAATTTCGCAGCATTCTACTAGGTCTTTTGCAAAATGTACAAGCCTGAAAACCCCGCATTTAGGAATCAATATAGTTAACAAAACAAATCACAATAACTTCAGTTGGTTATAAAACTAAATACACAGTAAAATGGAATTAACGAATTTAAAGAAAAGGCACCACAACCCGTTAACTAGAAGGTCAGCCCTCCCAGCCAAAGAAGGAGCAACAGATGAGTGAACAACCAAATATAGAAAAAATTGGCACCTCAACGCTCGGGAATGAGCTAAGCCTCAAAGAGTGTGAAGTTGTTGCCAATATTATGGAGATACGCCACCTAAAAGATGGCGAATTCCTGATCAATGAACGCGGGCACGAACACACCCTTTTTCTACTAGCGGAAGGAAAACTGGATGTGATCAGCTCCAACCCTAATAGCGACAACTCTGTATACGCAATGACACCAGGCGAAGTCGCCGGCACACGCGCCTTTGTTGACAGAACCCCGCGTCGCGCATCACTTCGCGCCACAGGCGACGCCACTATTTATACGCTTGAGCCAGCCCCCTTCGAAGCGCTATTAACCACGCGCCCCGATATTGTCTATAAAGTGATGCGCGCATTATTCCGAATTACCCATGAAAACCTGCGACGTATGAATCGAGAGACAGCCGAACTCACCAACTATATTAACAAATCAAACGGGCGCTACTGATCAACCCACACTACCCGCTTTCACCACCCATACAGGGTGGTGAAAGCGGCGCTTCGCCATTTTTTGCACGCCATTCATCCAGCGTATAGAGATGAAGTGCCAGCGCATGCACACTGCCCTTCAGCTCCTCCGCTAACACCTGATACACTTTTTGATGCCGCTTCACCAGACTTTCACCATCAAAAATCGCAGCCACCATAGTTACCTTAAAGTGAGACTCTGAGCCAGCTGGCACATTGTGATTGCCACTTTCATTGACCACCTCTAGATGCTGAGGTGCCAGTGCTTGATTCAGTTTTTCTGTAATCTGGTTTTGCATCTGCATATTTATCGTTTCCTAATAGATGATCATACGACCGCTTTAGCCCCACCACGGCCCGGGCGAAAATAGCGATGATTATCATAATATGCTTCATCGTCATTATTCTCATCCCATCCCGGCATTCCCAGGATTGGAAAAGGCGATAGGTCTTTGGGCACACTCAATTGTTCACGATCTGCGAGTGCCATCAGCAATGCCTCATCCACCCACGCCAGTTGTTGCTCATTCGTTAACTGAAAAAAGTCGTCATCACAGTGCAGTAAAACCGCATTGGCCGTCATCCCAATGTAAGGCTCAAGCCCTTTTTCATACATCGCATGACCAAAGACAATGCATTTTAATTTTTCCTGCAAGGCTTCGCGCTGTTGCCAGAAAAGCGGTTTCCACTGAAAGTCTCGCACCATCTGCAATAACCTTTGATCCGACGAAATCACCACCGCACCGCCCTCATCAAACAGTGACAGTAAATTCTCCAGTGGCGAACGTCGCCCAAGGTCGCTGCCTGCTTCAATCCTCGCTTGCGCGATCGGAATATGCGTTTCGTTGATCATCGCCTTGGTACGCGGAAACATGACCCACGACAGCAGCTGAAAGAAGTCGTGCCAATTCTCAGTCCGCGTTTGAATTTCACCACTCATATAAATACGCGGGGCGTAGTGCTGTTCGAAACTCCCCGGTTTATCCGCCTGAGGTACGATGCGTAAAGGGAAACCATTACGCGTCATCACCTGATCATGTTGCTGTATTAATAGTTGCTGATAATCATCTAACGTCGGCCATTCATTGAGAAACGAGCGGTACCATGACTTAAAGCCATCCAGCGTTTGAAACATCGGTGAACGCACAAAAAACAGCGGATCCCATTGGGAGCAGACTTCTAAACGAGGCAAACCAGAAACACCTTACTAATTAATGTTGACGTTGGCGCCAGTAGTTATTAAGCCCAACGACCGAGCCTGGTAACATTTCGATCCAGGCGTCGTACTCTTCGTCATCCATCTCATTTTCATCTTCATCATCATGCAACAGTGCCAATTTTGCGATAGGCGCTAACAATGTCTGCTCTGCCTTTGGTAACTCTTCCCAGAAATGGCTCTGGCTCGCAACACCCAACATAAACCCGAAGCACCACCCTTCATACGATTCAATCACTTCATCGCCATCGATCTCTTCTAACATCATCGGCTCAAAGATCGCACCACTGGCCAATGTAGCCGCAATCTCCTGCTGCATCCGCAACAGATAACCGCGCATACGCGCCTCACTCGCATCATCCGAAAACAGCGGCGTTCCCCACACTGCCTCAAGCCATTCATCGCTTGAGGTCATATCTGGGCCAACTGTCAACGCGGTTAAATAACCGTGCGCTTCATCGACGGTCAAGCGGTCTTCACCTTCGTCAGTAGCAAGCAGAAAACTGTCCAGTTCCGAAAACTCTTCATCTGTCAGTTGTGCTTCGATTTGAGATGGCATTAATATCTGATCCTGTGTGTGGTTGAATCCCCACCAATCATTTCATTGCCGGGAAGGGCAGCAGGAAAACAATGTTATCATTCCCACAGAGGGGGGATTTTAATCGATCTCTCATCAACATCAAAGCAAACTATGCGATTAAACATGAAAACCTCAAACGGCATCCCATCACTGAAACCCGATCCGCTCGTATTAAAGAAATTACTGACCAGGCGCATGCCATTTGGCAAATACAAAAACTGCCTGCTAATCGACCTACCGGAGCCTTACGTGGTGTGGTTTGCGGGGCAAGGGTTTCCATCCGGCGAACTCGGAGAGCTGATGAGTATTGTGCATGAAGTGAAGGTCAACGGGCTCGAACCACTCTTTGCCCCACTGCGCGAAAGAGCCATCAATGGCCCTAGTAAAGAAAAGGGTTAAGAATTAACGACTACTGCTGCTCATAAAGCTGGCGAATGCCTTCCAGTCGGCGACGATTGGCACCAAAGTCATAATAGCCACTGCGCGATGCCGAGCGCATTTGTACCAACTCTTTTTCATCATCAAAAAAGAACGTCACATCGTCAACAAAACGCAACACGGTGCTGGTGACCGTCACCCGTAAATAAAGCTCAGTATCTTCAACAATCTCAGTCTTATCAAATTGTGAAAGCACCGCCAACAGACGCAGGCGCGCCGTCGCGCGATCGCCACCGTAACTCATCGGCGCAATGCGGTGCTCATCGTCCGATGCCAGTGACGACACGCAGTTAGGGCTATCCGGACACGGTTTTAATCTTTCATCAGCCATAGCTTTCGTAACGGCACACAACAAAAAAACTATCAGGTAATAGTTGAATAGCTGGCGCTTCATTGTCGCCAGGGCATCACAGGTATTGTCGAAATACTATTTTTTGGCGAACCATCGACCAGTTTATCACTGTAACTCAAATAGATTAACGTATTACGCCTGGCATCATAAAAACGCACCACCTGTAGCGACTTAAACAGGATAGAGGTGCTTTTCTTAAACACCTCCTGACCATCAAATTTACCCGACTTAATCTTGCTCGGCAGGCTAATTGGCCCAGTCTGGCGACAGGCGATCGAGGCATCCGAGGTATCCTCTGCTAGCCCCAATGAACCACTCATGCCGCCTGTTTTGGCGCGACTCAGGTGGCAGGTCGCCCCCGGAATCAAAGGATCATCAAAGGCCTCAACTACAATTTTATCGTTTGCGCCCATGATTTTTATTTTAGTGCTCACACTGCCAATCACTTCAGCGTAAAGCGATGATGACATTAGCATCGCGATGACTGCCACGAACGTCATACAAACTCTGTTCTTTTTATGAAAATAGTTCATTTTCCCAACCTTTTATCAAATCATTAGCCACTCAGACTTCCGATTCTATCCCACAAAGTACCCATAAAGCTAAAGCGAAACACTCGTTCTGCCGCTCAAATAATAGAGACAGGTCACAAAAGGCAGATGGAGACCTTGGTAATGATAAGGCGATTAACAGACATTCCGGTTTATTCAAGCGCTCAAGTCAATATTGAGGCTGAAATCTTTAATACCATCCGCATTGCCACCCAACGCCTTGCGCTCCCTATTCGACTCACCCTGCCACGCTTTCAATATATCGATGTGATCATTGACCACGACTCCTGGGCCTGTGTCGACCGAAGCCTAAATGACCTGCCAGTGATCGCATGGACAGACTTCGAAATCACCAACCGCTCAGCGCTGCATTTACCCATTAGCTGTAAAATCTCGAATTACCACTTCCAGTCATCTCAAGTTGTCGAAGGCGCGCTCTCATTCACCAAGATCGCACTAGAGAGAAAACTATCCGCGCATACCTCAAATGAAGCCACCCAGGCACCCCCGTCTAATATCAGCCAATTATACTGCGTGGTACCCGCTAGCCACTCACAGCATCGCTGACAACCTGACAACCTCTTTTCTCGCAATCCTCTGTATCAGGTATACTGCCAGCACTCAATATTGCTGGAGAGATTCCCTTGAATTACTACGTCCTGATCATCGGCGGCTTTATTATCGCAGGCCTGGCCATCACCGCCTTTGGCTGGCGCGGTTTTCAAAAAGGCAAAGCCAACAAGCAGTGGCCATCAATCGCAGGTCAGATCAGCTCGGCAATGCTCGCCTCCGAAGAAAACGATCTACTACCTGACATCCGTTTTAGTTACACCATTGATGACAACCATTACGAAGGCAGGGTCGAATTTCCACCCGGCACCATGCCGATGCCTGGCTTTGCCAGCACACAACTCGAAAAATACCCGCTAGGAAGCCCTGTCACCGTTCACTACAATCCACTACAACCTGAGCAAGCAACGCTGGAACCCGGTCGCGCCAACGATGACTGGTTAATCCTGGCAATGGGGATTGGCTTCACCGTGATCGGTGTGCTCGCAATGTTTTTCAGTGGCTAAATTGAAGGAAGTCAAAATGAAGTCTCATTTATTAATCATCACCACACTACTGTTACTTAGCGCATGCGACATCAATGAATCGATGCGCTCAAATGCGGCCGATAGCAGCACCTCGGACGCACGCGCCATCGCGGCTAAATCTGGCTGCATGGGCTGCCATGCCGTATCAAACAGTGTCTATGGCCCGGCGTGGAAACTCGTCAGCAAACGCTACCAAGGTGTGCCGAATGCGCGCGAACAGTTGATTGCCAATATCAGGTCGGGCAGCGCTGGGCAGTGGGATCAAGTGACTGGCGGCAAGCGAATGCCACCACAGCAAGGCTCAATCAATGATGAAGAGCTGGAGATTCTTGTCGATTATATTATTACCCTTGCCGCACCAAAGCCAATAGCGGCACCCTCTGAAACAACAACTGCCATCCAACAGGAAAATTAATGCGCCTACTGTAGTAGCGCATGATCACTGGGCAACTGCTTTGAATACCAGATCGCGAGTTTGTGTTTAACTGACTTCTGCGAAACCTGGTCTTCGGGCATCGCCTGGATCAACTTATCATGAACCAGCAAGCGATAGATGTAGAGTGCTTTGTCGTTTGCTGAGTCGGCACTATCGAACTGTGCGGCTCCACGCGCCTCTGCATATCGCACACCAGCAACGATAGCCGCCTTGATCAATTCAACCTCATTTTTGAGTTTTTTCATCGCCACCCTCAATATTATGTTTTAACCCAGGCGCATCAACCGATCCCTGTAGATGGCGGGTGATTTCATGAACCGCGATCACGCAGACAGTCGCTACGTTCATCGAAGAGTTCAACCCTTGCATCGGAATATGGACTGTATAATCGACAATTTCAAGTAGTGACGCCCTCACTCCCGCCTGTTCAGCGCCCAAAACCAGGCAAACCTTTTCCAATTATTACCGATCATCGCTAAACAGTGATCATTTGAATAGCAAATTATCGCCCCTCAAGTATCACAACAATATTCCCGATAAATAGAGAGAAGCTAAATTGAAGGAACAGATCCCACGATGAGCGCACCGCCCAAAGCTCTACCAAATTTTGAACATATCAAGCGCTACTGGGATTTCTCGCGGAAAAACTTCATTGCAAAGATATTACCCGGCGAAATCTATGTCACAAAAAACCATGAGTTAATCTCAACACTCCTCGGTTCATGCATTGCCGTCTGTATGCGAGACAAGATCAACAACGTGGGCGGTATGAATCACTTTAAGCTTCCCACCGCTCATGACAACAGTAAATCAACCAACGATGCAAACTATGGCCTTTATGCGATGGAGCTATTAATTAACGAAATCATGAAAAATGGTGGGCAGCGTGCCAATCTTGAATGCCATGTCTTTGGTGGCGGCCGAGTTGTCTCTTCAATACAAAGTGATATTGGCAACAAAAACATCATGTTCATCAAGCAATTTCTAAAAGAGGAACACATTCGCATCATCCAGCAAAAAACAGGTGGCACCTGCGCGCTACAAGTCTATTACCATCCCATCACAGGCCATGCCTTTTCAGTAACGCTTGACGAAAGCCATTCCAAAAAAGTGAAAGAAGCAGAACAACGTTATGTCGCCAAGGTTAACCAGGAAATTGAAGTAAACGGCATTACTTATTTTTAATATGGCAACAACACCAGCACGCATTACCTGACTCGTGTTAAATTAATAAATCACTGAAGATGGCTGACGAGAGACAGATGAATCAAGCACAACAACGCCCACAACAACTCCTGGATTTTATCGATAACAGCCCTAGCCCATGGCATGCGGTTGAATCCACCGTCGCGTTATTAGAGGCCAACGGTTTTCATGCGCTATCTGAAAAAGAGCCATGGCAATTAAATGCAGCGGAGCGCTACTACATCATACGCGACCAATCATCGATTATCGCCTTTGTCGCCGGATCAAAAGCCCCCAGCGAAAGCGGCTATCGTATCATTGGGGCCCACACTGACTCCCCCGGTCTTCGCATCAAGCCTAACCCTGAACAAAAACGAGGTGCATACTTACGCCTTGGGGTTGAAGTATACGGCGGCCCTATTCTCGCTACTTTTGCCGATCGAGACCTCTCGCTCGCTGGACGCGTCAGTGTTAAAACAGGCAGTGGTGCGCAAGCGTTTGAGTCGCGTCTGTTACGCTTTGATGAGTCGATTGTTCGTCTGCCGAATCTCGCGATTCACCTCAATCGCGAGGTCAATCAAAACGGCCTAAAGTTTAATGCACAGGATGAACTGCCGTTAATCTTTTCACAACCCGGCCCTCAGGGTATCAACTTCAAGAGCCTTGTTGCCGAACGGCTACAGGTCGATGAAAGCGCCATTCTCGCATGGGAACTCGCGGCATATGATACCCAACCCGGCGCCTTTTTTGGCCTCGATCAGGCATTCATCGCCAATAGCCAGTTGGATAACCTGGCCTCGTGCCATGCCGCATTGCTCGCACTGACTGACACGCTCGACCAGGCCTGTGATACCACCCAGGTTATCGCCTTCTTTGATCATGAAGAGGTCGGTAGCTGTAGCGCCAAAGGCGCGGATGGTAGTTTTCTTAATGACGTTTTAAATCGCATCAGCACCACACTAGAGGCAAGCACACAGGCTCACCACCAGGCCATTGCGAACAGTTATATGCTGAGTGCTGACATGGCGCATGCCTGGCACCCTAACTTCAGCAACAAACATGAACCGGAACATCAGCCGATCATCAATAACGGCCCGGTCATCAAAATCAATACCAACCAACGCTACACCACCGATGCCCACACCGAAGCACTATTTGTTTCGATCTGTGAAGGTGAAAAGATCCCCTATCAAAAGTTCGTCAATCGCAGCGATCTTGCCTGCGGCAGCACCATCGGCCCGATGTCTGCGGCAAGAACAGGGATACGTGCTTTGGATGTTGGCAATCCAATGTGGGCGATGCACAGCATTCGTGAAAGTGCAGGAGCAGTTGATCATGACTATATGATTCGCGCAATGAGTGGCTTTCTGCGCTGCTAATTTAGCACAGATCAGAGTTAGTCTAAACGTAATCACTCAACACGCGAATCCTGTGTTCCTGAATCAGCGGAGCAGATCTCTGCCGCTGCACGCGGCACTGACAGGCCACCCGCCACCTCTGGACAAATAGCGATCAACTCATATTTTTAATTGAGTTATAAAAAGCACTTTGAAAGTAACACTAAGAAACCTCTGATTAATTGTCATTACGAAGAATGAAGCGACGAAGTAATCTCTTAACTCAATGATTCATATAGCGTCGAGATTGCCGCCCTAAAGGATTCGGACTGCCAGTCCATCACGCTTTGCTCGTACCAAGAGGCACTTCCTGCGGTCGCCTGACAGATAAGGCAATTAATCAGAGGCTCCCTAAATTTTAGATCACTCACAGACTCAAACACTGTTCAGTATCTGCTATTATCCCAGCTCACTAGCAACAGCGCTGCACCCTGACAAATGAATCTCCCTCTACTCGATTTCAGCATGGGTCAATTCGTACTCATCGCCCTCCTATTCGTCTGGACCGGCTTCGTGCGCAGCGGTCTCGGCTTTGGTGGTGCCGCGCTCGGACTGCCTCTGATGCTTTTCATCAGCGACCAGCCACTCTTCTGGCTACCCATTATCGGTGCTCATCTACTATTTTTCTCCGCACTCACATTACGTACACGCCTCAATAACGTCGACTGGTGTTACTTAAAAAAGAGCGCCATTTACATCACACCTCCCGCATTAATCGGTGTGTTCGGACTCATCACACTCCCTAATCAATGGATGCTGATCTTCATCTACTCAGTCTCGCTCTTTTATGCACTGATGTGGTTATTCAACCTTGCCATCAGTAGCCAGCATGGCTGGAGTGACAAGCTACTGCTCTGTTTTGGCGGTTATGTAGCAGGTGCCTCACTAACGGGCGCGCCATTGATGGTGGCGATTTTTATGAAAAACGTCGCATTTGCACAGCTACGCAACACACTTTTTGTGCTCTGGTTTAGTCTGGTCACCCTTAAGATGAGCACCTTTGTCGCAATGGGCGTACCATTACAACTAGAAAGCGCGCTAATGCTGCTGCCTGCAGCGGCGATTGGACATCTGATTGGGCTCAAAGCACATGAACATATTCTAAAAAACGATCAACGCTTTAAGCAAATCATTGGTGGATTTCTCGTCATTATCAGTAGTCTGGGGCTACTCGATGTAATGCTATGAACACGACACACTTCACTTAAGGAACCTCTGATTTATTCTGAGCGAAGTAGATTGTGATCTAAAACTTTCAGATTTAAGGCGAGAATCGCACGTAATACCCAAGGGGCACACTGTAGCGGGCTATTGCGAAGACTTTCAACGTAGAAGCTGAATGTTTTAGGCGCAAGATACGATCTCATGAATAAATCAGAGGTTCCTTAAAGCAGCACCCCTTTTAAAAGCGTTTTTCAAGGGGCTTTTCGACCGGCAAGTCAAAGAAAAAGGTCGAGCCCTGGTCCACAACAGAGGTAAAATCGATATGGCCGCAATGGCTATCGATAATCGATTTTGTGATCGCCATACCCAACCCAGTGCCACCATTTTTACGGCGGTCAGAACTATCGACCTGAGTAAAACGTTCAAATATCTGGGCTCTAAATTCATCGGGGATTCCCACCCCCTCATCGGTCACATAAAAACGCATCATCTTATCATTGTGCATTTTAGCACCAACCGTAACCACACCATCTTTAGGTGAAAATTTGGCTGCATTAGAGAGTAGATTCGACATCACCTGAGCAATACGATTGGCATCCGCATATACCTCACCCTCAGCATTTTCATTGGCCAGCTCAAATGTCACACCATTATTAACCGCGTAATGCTGATTAACAGAAATGGCGTCAGCTAATATCTCATCAACCGACACAGCGCCAAATCTGAATTCAAGCGCTCCAGACTCAAGTTTTTCAATATCCAGAATATCGTTAATCAACTCCGACAGACGATCCACATTACGCATACTCAAATTCAACAGTTCAGTCGAAGCAGGATCAAACTCAGCTCCCGTGACCCCCGATGCCAGCAAGCCCAGCGAGCCTTTAATAGAGGTCAGCGGCGTGCGCAATTCGTGGCTCACTGTTGAGACAAACTCAGCCTTCATTGTCTCTACCTCTTTCTGTTTTGAAATATCTCGCACCACCCCAGTAAACATCGGTTCACCCAATACATTACTCACGCCAATGCTAAGCTCGAGTGGAAAAGTGGAATTATTTTTTTTGATTCCGGTCACTTCACGCCGACGAGCAATGGACCCTCGGGGCGAAATAATCTGGCCATCGCCAGTTTCAAGATAATTTAAAATATATTGATCGTGTTCTTTTTTATATGAATCTGGCATTAGCATTTTCACATTTTTATTTAGCAGTTCACTTTCCTGATAACCAAAAATTACTTCTGCCGCGATATTCACAGATTTAATAACCCCTTTGGGATTGATAGTAATCACCCCATCAGACACCGTATCAACAACCGCTCGCACACGCTCTTTATCTGACTCTGCCTGATGCGTCGCCTCCAGCGCCTGATCTCGTGCTGTAGCCAGACTCTCCGCCAGTGACAGCGCCTTTGCCGCTTGAGTATCACTGCTCGTACGCATTTCGCGTAACTCGTTCAGCTTCCTATTCATCTCTTCATTTGCCCGGGTTAGTTCGAGTTCAGCCTCTTCACGCTTAACCGCATTCTCTTTAAATACGGTCATCGCACGTGACATATGTCCAACCTCGTTATCCCCCAGATATAACGGCACCACAGATGCAGTATCGCCTTCAGCAATCCGCCTCATCACACGGGTCATTTCACCAATGGGTCTCCCAATATTAATCAGTAGCAGCCAGACACACAGCAACATGACAATCACGACTGAGACAACAACCAGCATCGCTATCAAGTTATCCGCGCGCATAATGTAATTCAGCTCGGCACTCATCTCGTCTGCCATCTGTTCAATTTGACGGCTGCTCTCTCGATCCAGGATTTGAAATCCTCGCAACGCCAGCACATCATCCACCCGAACAGTTTCATCAATGTGCTCAACCGTCTCACCCGCCGCAATCATTTCACCAATGATTTTCATGCCATTCGCATAAGCGTGAATCGTTTTTTCAATATCATCCAGAGCGAGTACTTCACTTCCATTCGCACCTAACTCACGAAATTCACCAATCGCTATAAGCGCATTCTGTAGTGACTGACGTGCAACATCACCATGCTTTTCATCTTTGCGTAAAATATAATTTTTATAAGCATGAATCATCCCGCCATAACCGAGATGCGAACGCAGTGCACTCACATACAGCGCCTTACCCACCTCTTCGGTAGCACCACTGCGCTGCATCAAGTTTTCTTCTCGTAGCGCCTTGACACCACGCAACGCAACGGTGTCATCAATACGCACCATTTGATCGATCTCATTTGCGCTCTTACCTTGCGTAATCGCTTCCTCAACAATTTTCAGCGAGACTCTATATTTACCAAGTGTGGCGCGAATATCATCAATCGCAGCGCGCTCTCGCTCTGTAATCGAAAGCGTGTCGTACTGAACCAGAATAATATCTGCCGCGCCCATTTCAGAATGGACCTTATCGTGCTTATTCAGGTCACGTCGAAGCACCATATTTTTAAAGGAGTGGATGATGCCGCCATAACCGAGGATTGAATTGAGCTGACTGGTTAAGCGTGTCTTTTCAGAATATTCAAGCTGATAGTCATGCCAGCTTTTCTCAAGATGCCTGCTCTCTTCCGCCAGGTAGAGCATACCGCCCGTAATCACAGTACCCAGTACCGTGAATATCAGTAGTAGCAGTAATAATATTTTCTTTATCGAAAGGCTTTTCATTACCGTCCTTGTACTTATTTCGAGCCACAATCGTGATTTGACAACCGCTATAGGCGCGCATCTAGCGCCACCTACAGACTTATGTCGGCAAATCACATGCATCTATAAATTAAAGAACACTCATTAGAAAGTGAATCAACCCAAGGAACATCATCGATAACGACAAAAAATTGCCGCCATAACAATCACCATAGATAACTAACTGTAATTTATGGGCATTTTAAATTCTGTCGTTTGGCCGAAAGATCAAAAATATTGTAGAATCTTATTTAGCTTTGAGGGTTCAATAAATTAACAGCGAGCTTAAGCGCGATTAAAAGCAGACAGAGGTGATCAGAAATGAACAGCGGATCAGGCGATACCACAAGCTTTCAGGATAAAACCAACGACTGGGCTCAACTCGCCCAGCAAGACCCTGAGGCCTTTGAAACAATGCGGACTGAACTACTCCAGAATTTTATTCAAAACTCACCTGCAAACGTGCAGAAAAAACTCGAAGGTGTGCAGTGGAAAATCGAACACATTCGTCGCCGCGCCAACACCCCGGCAGAAGCCCTCGCCGAGATTTCCAGTATGATGTGGCAATCGACACAGCAGCTGGGCGTGAAACAGCAAGACCTGTTAGATATCTGCACCGGTCAAGAAGTAGACACCCCTCCGACGCGTGAGAACGCCCAGATTCTGCCTTTCAAATTAAGGGGGGTTAAAAGAGAAGCGCGTCAACGCGATTAACTCTCTTTAAGCGCTGGCAACAGGCTTAAAAAATTATCAGCGGGCACACCGTTTAGGTAGAGCTGACTATTCTCATAGCGTAGCCGCGCACGAACATAGCCCGCCTCGCGGCGAATAATATTCTGAATTTCAAACTGAGCCAACATTTGCTCAACCGCACGACTTGTCTGTTCCGCCATTACCTCAACAGTCATGGTCTGTTCAGACTCCATCAATTGCTCAATAATTTTGGCGCGCACGGCTTTACGAGCCTGTTGTTCAATGATCGATGCTGGGAGTTTTATTTCAATTTCAATTTTCGCTAACGGTAACAGCCGCTTCAAATCATTTGGTAATACCAGCTTCGCGGGAATATCCGCTCCCTTTTCAATACCCAGTTTGAGTCGTCCACTCAGTATGCCATCAATCGTTGTCAGCTCAATTTTACTGATATCGATCACAGGAGACGGAACCAATAGATTGGGCAGCAGTGACTGAGATATCTGCAAGAGTTCATGTGACAATAACCCCGCATCAGTTCGCCCAGGCTGACCAATATTTGAAAATTGTTGCTGGACTGTCTGCAATGCAACCGCATCGATATTATTTAACGAGAAATGCAAAGCTCCATTATTAAATGGCGTATCGTTCACGTTTAGCAGCCTAAACTCAAACTGCTGTGATGCATCCACCAAAGCGCCGCGCTGAAGCAAGCTATACGAAATCTCCATATCACGTAACACAATCAAAAGCGGCGACTCTGTCTCCCCTTCGCTGCGTAATTGAAAGGTATTCAGCGTAACATCACCATTGCCAAGCGGGAATTTTTGCGGCGACATCGATCGACTGAAATTGCCAAACAGCCCTCCAATCATCACACCACGAGAGGCATTGCTTAACTCAAAACGTGGCGCATTAAAATGCCCTGCTCCACTCGCCGCAATCCAGTCACCCTCAAACGAAAAACGAAAACCACCCCACTTCACGTCATACTGCCCGGTGTGATCGCGACCACGATAGGGTGGCACACGGCCATCACTTATGAATCCGCCCGACCATTCAAGTCGACTGGTCATTTTGAACGCGGCTTGTTGATTAAAATAAAAGTTAGATGTCACCCGAAGTTCATTCTCAGGTAGCAACACCGTCTCAATTTCGCTCATGACGGTGGATGAAAAACGGCCATCAATCCACGGTGCATGACTAACCTGGTGCCTGAATGTAAGGCTAAAAGGAGCGATTGCTGCTGAATCAGTCGATGCTAATAAATCTGTTATGTTAGGCTCAAAGGCAAAGCGGGTTTCGACAACCGATGAAAGATAACCGCGTTGATAGCGACTCAGTTGATACGTATACCCAGCTTGCTGCTGCCATTGCAGCTGAAATAGATCACTCTGTGAGCGCAACTCTTTTTCAATCTGGCCACCAACCCAATAAGGTATCGAGGCCGCAGAACATAGGACCAGCAGCGGCAGAACAATGAGCAACGTGATTTTCTTCATCGCTCACCCTTCATCAAAGTTTGTGCGGCTCCATATCAACCCCCTCCAGACGCCGACCAAGAAACTGCATTTCGCCGCGATAACGGGTATCACCGACGGTGGCAAACTCAAAACTAAAATGACATAACAGTGCAATGTGGCCTTTATCGTTACGACGCAGTCTCACTTTGGCGAGTACCACACTGTCATCAAGAAATTGCACGTCACTCTCATCGCAACGTCGCCTGGCAATTTGATAGGCGACCTGTTTTAGCTCATTAGTGCGCCACCAGAATGCAACTGCCAACACCACGCCACACAGTAGCAATAACTCAAAAAGAGACGGCATTAGTGAAGTAACAACTTAACGCGCAATGGCATCAGCTAGCGTCCCAACAGAGATGGCAAATTTATGTGAGCGGTTCCAGTCGAGGATAGCGCTGTAATTAGCAGGATAAGTGATAAAGGCGCGCTCACCCGGACCATCAGGCTGCACCACCGTTGCAATCAAATCGCGCTTAGGCAGGTTTTTTCCAAACATTTTACGTACCCCTAACGCCTGCCATTCCGCCAACGTCTTTTTCACCTTGCCTTTAATCAGGGCCTGATCAAAGTTATCGGGCAACATCACCTCTCTTCCCCAGGTTTGGTCGCCCCGCCAACCAATGCTCGAGAGGTAATTCGCCGCAGATGCAAAAGCATCAGCCTTGGATTCCCAGATATTGATCTTGCCATCGCCGTCACCATCCATCGCATAGGCGCGAAAGGTAGAGGGCATAAATTGCGTCTGCCCCATGGCACCCGCCCATGAGCCTTTCATTTTATCGACAGTGATATGCCCTTCATCCAGTATGATCAACGCATCCATCAATTGCTTGCGAAAGAATTTCGCGCGGCGTGGATCATAGGCTAGCGTGGTTAAAGCGCCAATCACATAATGCCCGCCACTAAAGCGCCCATAGCTGGTCTCCATCCCCCAAAAGGCAGCAACAAAACGGCCCTGGACGCCAAAACGAGATTCAATCTGCTGGAATAATTGTCGGTTTTCCTGAAACTGTTTTCGCCCCAGCTCAATACGATACGGGGTGACGCGCTTCTCAAAATAGTCCTGAAAAGTTTGAATGGTCTCCGGTTGAGAGCGATCCAGTTTCACCACACGCGGACTAGGTTTTACTCCCACAAAAGCAACATCCAGAGTGGCATCAGAAATGCCTTTTTCACGCGCCTCCTGTTTAAAGTCGGCCAACCAGCGAGCAAAATCAGCATCCTCATCTGCCATCGCAGGCGGTGACAGCAGAGAAAACAAAAGCGTGATCAGCAGTAAAAACGGAGATTTTTTCATCATCAATATTCGGTGATTAATCGTGCCTTACATCTTAACCAAAGCAGCACTGAAATTACATGTGCGATTGAACTAAAACAGCTATTCGCACCAGCCAATTTCTAACATCGCTCATAAGCAACCAGCACACCTAAAGCTCAGTGGACAAACAGCCTTTAAATTGCTGCCAAACACCATATTCCAGCACATTACAGTAAGCAGGTGAAACCATATCGACAGCTTCACAGCGAGATAATAGTCATTACTAACAATCGCCATTTAATAGATTTAATCTACCTGTTTGTGACCAATATCAAAACAGTTTTCGCCCATTATCCGATAGAATAAGTACTATCAATCATAATCAATGGCGAAGGCGTCCACATGAAACAGCATCTTTTCAGCTTGATATCAGGGGTTCTATTACTGACGAGTGCCACCATGGCTCAATCTGCCTGGCAGCCCCCCATTGGCATCCCAGCGCCCGATTTCGGCATCAATGAAGTCGCACCAGCACAGCCAGCAGGCTGGCCTGCGACCGAAGCACCCGGTTTTTATTACGTCGATAACACTGACATCAATGCCACTGACACCAACAATCCTTATGGCACACCGGATAAACCACGCCAGACCATTCTTACCGCCAGCTATGGCCCCGGTAGCTATGTTGAAGTGCATGGTGGCCCGTACAGTGATAGCTACCCACTTAATTTTAACTGCACGGTGAGCCTGCCTTGCTGGTTCCGTGGCGCATCTCAAGCTGACATGCCGATTTTTAATGGCCGCATCGACATTATGAATAGTGAGTATGTGATTTTCGAGAATATCGATATCAACGGCGGCTCAGGCAGCCCACTCGGTATCAATACTCAAATCAATCAAGATGCCCACCATATCGCCTTTAGACATTCCAATGTCAGAAACCGCACCTATCCCGGCGGCGGCAATGCAGGCATTAACATACTCCCATGGTATAACAGCAATATTACTGATGTTGTTATCTACAACAATGAGATCAACACCCTTGGTGACTACCTCGCAACAGAGGATACCGACTTTCATGGCATTACCCCCAGCCTGTGGGGACGAGACCCTAGCTCAACACTCAGTCGTGTATGGATACTCGACAACCACTGCTACCATATCAGTGGCAATTGCGCGCAGGTCAATGCTGGTAACTGGACTAATTCTCACGACTATCTGACTTATGTTTATATAGGCCGTAATGTAAGCCACGATGGGCGTCAGGGTGCCTTTGGTGTCAAACAATCAAGCCATGTCATCATCTCGCAAAACACCATGTATAGCGCTGATATGGTTGGTGCACAAAGTGGTGATGGTGTCGGCACACAATACGGGCCCGATAATCTATGGATACTATTTAACAACGTCTACGACACCCCTTACGGGGTTCGCCAAACAGACACGGGCGCAGGCGTTGAAGACCACAACACCTACATCATCGGCAATCTGTTTCATGATTTAAGAGATGTACCCAGTGCGGCACCGGCATGGGGAACCGTACCAGGCTGGGGGATTTCATTGTGGCATGGCGTTCTATCTCGTCATATCGTCAACAACACTTTCTACAATACCGCTGGCGGTGTGAATTCTATCTTTGATGGCCCGGTACATTTAAATAACAATATTTTTAATAGTATTCGTCTCACTAATGCGAATACGTCGCATATTTCAATCACCCATGCTGGGCGTACTGGTCTCAGCTCTCAAGATGGCAACCTGTTTGGTATTGCCGCCTCATTTAGATGGTGGAATTCAGAAAGACCTGCCGATGATCTACCACGCGGCGAAGCATTCACCTTATCGGACTACACCACCAACTACCCAACGCAGTGCACCACTTGCGCAGAAAACATCGATCCTTTATTTGTTGACCCCGCCAATGCCAACTTTCGCTTACAAGCCACTAGCCCTATCATCGATAACAGCTCAGAGAGTTATGTCTATCAACGTTTCTTTGATCTTTACCGCATCGATATTCGTGTCGATTACGATGGCAATGCTCGCCCTAACGGCAGCGGCTGGGAAGCCGGCGCCTTTGAATACTATGATGCCAGCACTACCGCTCCCGCCATCACCACCAGTAGCTTCTATGATGCGCAGCAGGGCGTTGAATATACCGCAACACTCAGAGGTTATGGCGGCAGAACGCCTTATACATGGTCAGTGCAAAACGGCGCGCTACCAACAGGCCTAACGCTAGCCGCAGACGGCACCATCACGGGAACACCAACTGAAGATGGCAACTTCACCATTGATGCTCAGATCACCGACCTGAACAGCGTTAGTAACACTAAAACACTCAGCATCACTGTCGTTGGAGCAGCAACTACACCAACCACACCGGAAATTGATACGACAAACAATGACTCAAGTAGCGATGCAGCAACGACTGATAGTGACGGTGGTGGTGCATTATGGGGACTAAATATTTTTGCATTACTCCTGATACTTAGCACCAGAAAAGTACTGCGCTCACGCCAGCGACAGGTGTAGCCAGCAGCTATTCATTTAACGGTGTGATGACGTCACCATTACGGTCGTAGTGGTTGTCGTTATCAACAAAGTTATCGTTGTCATAGCGAAACGATGCCGCGTCGATGTGCGCTAACTTTTTATTATAGAGATAGACATCACCTTTATCTTTAGAGTAGCCCAGAATAAGCGTCTTATCGTTATTGATAAACGGCTTAAAGCTTGCCGCATCGATATCGGTCAACACCCCGTAATAGTAGATTTTCCCATGATGGCGAATATGAGCCTCAGACATCACCTCTAATGGTGAGTCAGCATGAAATTCAAACTTGTTCAGGTGCCGACCTTCGGGGTCATCATCGCCATGCATATAACCATTAAAGATAACCTGCTCACCATCTCGAATCACAGTATCACTTACCAGATTCAACACATTCACATCGGCCGCTATAATATTGATTCCATCTTCGGTTAGCTGGTAAAGGTTGTTTCTATCGTTAGCCCAGGCGTGACTAAGGTAAGTAAAGCTCTCGTAATCCACATCCAGCTTTCTGTTTTCAAAAAAATAATGAGCATGATCTTTGCCCCAGCGAGGCGGCTCGTCTAGTTTTTGATACGTACTCGGATCTGCCCCCTCTATCACCAACGCTAGCCAACCCTTCACTTGGTCATCCTTCAGGTAATAAGCGTGGCTAGTATCTTTCGGCACATAGTTATCGAGATAAAACGTCTCCACATCTACATCAAGCGAACTGTTCTCGAAGTAGACATGGTTTTTGTCTTTACCGAAGCTGTGCTCAATGACTTCAAAGCTCTCAGGGTCTGCACCGACAAGCTCTTTACCACCCGAGAAATTTCCACCACCGGTTGCATAATAGATCTTCTTACTGCCAAATTTCCCCCAGAAAAAACTAAAGGGTTTTTTAGGGTCAACCGGTTTTCCAATCGGACTATTAAAATAAAAACTGCCCATCAGAAACAGCATAAAGCCCACGCCAAGCGCGAGACAGGAACCAATAAAAATCAACAGTATTTTCATCACTACGCTAACCTTTTTAAATTATCGCCCTCGGCCTGCCGGTTTTCGCGGCTTACCCGCACCACTGCGCCCTCGCCCCTGAGGTGCTTTCTGCTGCGGCATAGCGCCTCGCCCACTCTTACCCGGTTTTCCACGCCCAGCACCAGAACCCGGCTGAGCCGCTGAGTAATCCTTCGGTTTTTTAAGCTTCTTCGGTTTCTTGGGGCCACCGGCACGAGGTTCTGTAATCGGCACTATTTGCTTCGGCACAAACCCCACCTCCTGCTCACGGGTAATCCGTTGTTGAATCACCGTCTCGATTGCGGCCAGCTGTTTTGCATCATCAGCCGTCACCAGCGAAAGTGCTTCGCCTTGCAAACCAGCACGACC
>Ga0316204_10005306_pt1 | contig 21519 bp, 16 predicted proteins | sample 6monrhotite_MG_2_FD_205661 | JGI IMG/M metagenome (GOLD analysis project Ga0316204, IMG submission 205661) | Microbial mat bacterial communities from mineral coupon in-situ incubated in ocean water Damariscotta River, Maine, United States -... | ecosystem: Environmental > Aquatic > Marine >... | reverse complement strand
TCATGGACTGAACTTGCCATGATGGCGGCGAAGTCGAGCTTTATTGGGTTTTCTTCTTTGCTCATCAGTCAGTTTATAAGCCGGTCTGGAGTGCAAACTCACGGCAGCTCTTCATTAGCTCATCATATTTTTTCTTTGCGGAATCAACATCCTTGACCGCATCGAGATAAAACATCGCTTCGTTGATGTATTGTTTGCTGGCACCCTCTTTTTTCATCAGTAAAATGTATGACTGTGCTGTGTTGAGGCTAATGGTGTGATTGAGTGGCAGGGCTTTGGCCGCTTTCTTAAACAGCTCAATCGATTCTGAGATTTTGCCCTCATTGATCAGCCTGACACCCTCATTATTGATGTCAGCAATTTCAGAAACGGCAGCGGCAATCGCCTCGTCGGCCTTTCCTGCAAATCCTGCTTCTTCGTAGGTTTGGTTGATCTCTTCTAATACGGCTTTATTTTCATGGTTGTTTTTGGCGACATCCTTGATGATGGTATCTGCCTCTTCCTCTTTGTTATATTTCAGGCAGTTTTTAGCGAGTGCGATGCCGGCATTGCTAGAGAAATTAGGGCCATATTTTTGGTAGAGGACAAGTGCTGCATCGACTGCCGCCTCCGCCCTGGTTTCGTCACCTAGTGCTTGATGTACGGTACTTTTACAGATTTCAGCCTGTAGTCTGGCGTCATGATTACCTTTGAAAGCTGTTTTTATTCGGTCTGCAATCTTTAGTGCCTCTTTGCCTTTGTTGTTTTTGACCAGCGTTTGAGAATATTTAACGTAGTCATCGGGCTGTCGTAATACGGAGTATTTGCCAATTAGCATGGCATCACGGCGGGCGCGCTCAGCGACGATGTGGTTTTCATTGAGAACGGCAAGTTCTCCTAGTTCACGCTGACGGACAAGCGATTTCGGTGATTTTTTAATCGCCTTGGCAAGTGTCTCTTCCGCACCCTGAGAATCCCCCAGTTTTATCTGTGTTTTACTGAGTAAGTCGAAGGCGGCGACAAAATCACTGTTATTGGCGATGATCTCTTCGAGCAGCGCTTTTGTTTCACTGTATTTCTGTTGCGAGAAGTACACCTTGGCAAGTCCTAGTTGTGCCCAGGGAACGTCACGGTCTTGCAGCACCTGTTTGCAGAGTGTTTCGGCAGCATCGTCATCACCGATGGTGGTGAGCAGGGTGTATTGCAGGCTTTGTAGTTCCAGGCGTAACGCGGGATGGTCGGTCATCGCCTCATCACATAGTTTGCTGGCCTGGCCGAACTCTTTTTTATCGATTGCTGTTGATATCTCTTTGGTGAACTCTTTTTTATCGAGAATCTTTTTAAGGCGGGTCTGCAGCGTTATCTTGGTCACTGGTTTGGAGAGATAGGCATCGGGTTGATAATCGAGCGCGCCCATCACCATGATGGCGGTATTCTCTGCCGTGACCATGATGAAGGTTGTCGATAGCGGTAGAATCTCGCGGTGCTTGGCTTCTTCCAGTACTTGCTGGCCATCCTTTCCTTCGCCGAGATTGTAGTCGCATAGAATAATGTCGAATGTATTATTTGCCATTAGCTCAATGGCATCTTCACCGTTGGCGGCCTGTTTGATATCTTCAGCGCCATAGGCCATGAGCATGCCGCGCAGCATAGAGCGCATTTCGGCATAGTCATCGACGACCAGGATTTTGGTGTTTTTAAGCGTCCACAGAGGCATTCGTTATCACTATGTCCTTAGTTGCTTATCGTGGCATATTTGCCGGTTGCTAATTTATGGTGTTTGCACCATCACGTGGCGGCGCCTAATATTTTTTCAGATTAACAGTTCTCATTATAAATAACGCTCATTTGATTGAATTCTTGAAGAATTTCCAATATTGCTATTGTATTTTCACCTGTTCGAAATTCTTATCTGAGTCTAGGCTCTGGTGTACAATAAGCCGCAAAATGGATAAGGGATAAGGTTTTATATGAAGTTGTGGTTCAAGGGGGGGAGTTGGGCCTCTAAACGGGCAGCGCGGGTTGTGGAAACACTGCGCCCAGAAGCGATCAGGCGCATTGCGGTGATTCGTCATGCCGCACTGGGTGATATGGTGCTCACACGCCCGTTTTTGCTGGAGTTAAGGCGCTTTTTTCCGAATGCTGAAATCACGCTGAGCCTTTGTAGTAATTACACGCGTGGCGCTCCTGAAGATCTGGTTGATCGCGTGCATGTGGTGTATGGCAGTGATCGTAAGGATGTACCGCTTAAGCAGCAAATTGCGCGCGCGCGTGAGTTAGGTGAGCAAGACCTTATTTTTGATCTGGCATCAACTGCCCGTAGCCTTTATACCTGCGTGCTGAATAAGGCAAAGCTGAAGATTGGCTTCCCATATAAGACGGTTGAGCGCTTTCTTTTTTATGACCTGACCTTTCCGCGCTCTGATTTCCACCATGAAACCGACACCATGCTCGATGCGATCAAGATGTTCGGGCATCGCCCCGCTTATCCACCCTGTTATGCAATGCCGGGAGAGGCCGCGAAACGTGAGCGCCTATATATAGTCTATTTCCCAAGTGCATCAACCCCTAAGCGTTGCTGGCCTAAAAAATCGTATGGTGAGCTGGTGGATCGTATGTCACTAAAATATCCAGATTATGAGCACATTGTGCTTGAGGGAATTGCCGACTGGGAAAAGGTGGATGACATCGTTGATCCGCTAGCTACACGCGGAAATGTATTGAGTATGCAGTTGAATGATTATGATGAAACGGTCTCCTTTGTTAAAGGGGCTACGCTGTTGATTGCAAACGATACGGGTATTCGTAATCTTGCCGTCGCCTGTGAAACACCGACGGTCGGTATCTTTTCAATAACGCCAGTATTTCGTTATTGGCCTCGTCATAGTAATCATGAGGTAGTGTTTTGTATTGATGGGAGTGTGCCTCCTGTGGCTGATGCGGAGCAGGCAGCCGCGAATGTGCTGATATCTTGCGCAGAATAAAAGGGCCATATCATAATGATCGGCCTTATTAAGCCAGACATCTGTTTACTAATAAGCGATTAGGATAGATTTTTTTGTGAAAGCAGTAAGGCAGGTAGCGCCAGGGCAGGTTGACCGAATTTTGATTCTCGGATGGGGGTTAATCGGAGATCTCTTTATTCGCGTACCATTGATTGAGGCGCTTAAAGCGCATTATCCGCATGCAGAAATAACCGTTGTTGTTGACCCTGTTTGTGCTGTGGTTCTGGAAAATCATCCGGCATGTGACCACCTCATTAAGTTTAATCGAGATAAACGCCCGTTAAAAAAATACCTTAAGCGTTATGTGTCTGAAGTGATTAAGTTGAGGAGGCAGCGCTTTGATCTATGCGTGAATTTATATTGTGGTGGTGGTAGTGCCCTTGTTTCACAGTTGATCAATGCGCGTACACGAGTCTGCTTTGATCATACACCGGCACTGTGCAGGGCGAATAACTTGATGGTGCCTCGCCCCTCATTTTGTGAAAACTGGACGCTCGACTTTGCCAGGATGCTGACCCCTTTGGGTATCTCGCTGGATAAAATTCGTCGCGGCACCAGTTTTTATTGTAGTCAGGAGGCAAAGGCATTTTCTGAGAATTTTTTGTCGGAAAATAACACGCCGTTAATCGCATTTAATCTTGGTGCTGGTGCCGATGAAAAACGTTGGCCAGTTGAACGTTTTGTTGAACTGGCGATTAAGATTAACCATGAATATGGGCTTAAGCCTCTGGTATTTACCAATCCAGGAATGGAACAATTAGCGGGCGAGTTTATTTCTTCTTATAATCGACATGGAAAAGCGATACATGCGCCATTAGTATCGATCGATCAGGTTGCAGGTATGATGTTACATTGTGATTATGTGGTAACCGGTGATACGGCTTTAATGCATCTCGCCTTTGGTTTGAAACGACCAACGTTGGCGCTTTTTACCTATTCTCGTCCCGCGACTGTTGAGCCGGAAGATGTGCCTCATGTCTGTTGCTTTGTTGCTGGAGAGGATGACAAGGATGCTTGCGGTAATCCGATGGGAACTGTCAATATTCCACTTGATGAGGCGTATCATCAATTCTGCAATCTGGTAAAATTCACCTCAAATAACACACCAGTTTTTAGCGATTAAATATTTAAGGCGCATAGAAATGATTAGTGAGATTTATAAAAAAATTCGTTTTAACCTTTTTGCCAGGATGCCTGAATCAAGGGTTTCTGAGCACAGGGTAAAAGATCATATTCGAAAAGTGCGTTACAATCTTTTTGGCGAGATTCCTTTTCTGGGGCGAAAGTCATCAAAAGGCGAAACTGCGAAATCTCATGAGCGGCGTTTACGAGAAGGTTTTTTTGACAAGTATTGTCAGGGAAACGGGCTCGATATTGGTTATGGCGGTGATCCAGTCGTGCCGGGTGTTCAGGGGTGGGACTTTGAGCATGGCGATGCGCAGTATATGAAAGGACTGGATGATGAGAGTTTTGATTTCGTTTATTCAAGTCACTTGCTTGAGCACCTTCCCGATATCGATGCCGCATTGACTAACTGGGATCGGGTGCTTAAACCTGGTGGCTTTCTGTTGCTCTATTTGCCTCATCGTGATCTTTATGAAAAAAAGACAACGCTGCCATCACGTTTTAATCATGATCATGTTCGATTTTTTCTCCCGCAGGATGATGAAGCACCAGATACTGTTGGATTAACACAGCTGGTTAAAACAAAATTTTCTGGGCATGAATTGATTTACTGTCGAACCTGTGATGAAGGGTATGTTAATCCAGGTGATGAGCTGCCGAGTGAAGGTGAGTTTTCAATTGAACTAGTATTAAAGAAGGGTGAGTGATCGATCAATGGCATTACGTAATTGTGTGGTTTGTGAAACAAGTGAATATGCCAGTCAATACTGCCAGATTGATGGTTATGATTATTTGCTGTGTAGCTCGTGCGGCTTAATCTATGTCGATCAACTGGAAAAAACGGAAAATATTTATAAGGCCTATAGTGGCGGTGGTATTAAGTCGTTGCGCCGTCGTTTGATGGCACCCTTTAGAAAACATCATCACGATGGTGGTTACCGTGAATCGGTGGCCAGAGCTAAAGAAATTTTTGCATTTGCTGAGCAGCAGGTGACGAGTAAAGGCAAGTATCTCGATGTTGGTTGTAATAAGTGTTATTTGCTGGCGCAAGGGTTAGAGAAGGAGTGGGATGTTTATGGCTGCGAATTAGTGCCTGAGCTGACCGCCCCTTTTCTTAATACTTATCCGCAATGTAAAGGCCATGTGTATCAAGGGCGTTTTATGGATATGCGTCCGCAGTTTGCGAATGAAACCTTTGATTTGATCACTGCGATTGACGTGATTGAACACTTTGAGGATGTGATTGCCGACCTCAACGGTATTTTTGAAATTTTAAAACCGGGTGGTGCCTTTGTGATACAGACCCCGGATGTTGCTTGTCAGGAAGCGAAAGCGCTTGGTGGCAAATGGGGGGCATTAAAGCCATTGGAGCATCTGCATCTCTTTGATGTTGACAATTTGACGACATTGGCAAAACGGATCGGCTTCAGTGATGTGCAGGGTGTTGGCGAACCTTTTGAACATGCTGATGGAAACTTTGTCGCAATCCTGCGTAAATAGCCCATGAAGATATTAGCGATTCGTATTGGCCGCGTGGGTGATATTGTGATGATCACGCCTGCTTTACGTGCCATTATCGAGAAACATCCAGGTGCTGACGTGCATGTTTTGACTAGCCCTGATGGACGGCGTGTACTGAAAGGTTTTTCACCGCAGGTTTCAAAGTTGATTGTTCATGATCGTAAGTCGTTACTTGCCTTTTATCATGTGAAAAAGATTGAAGAGGCGTTGCATGCCGAACATTACGACAAGGTGTTCTGCTTCGAATTGAACCCTCGTTTTAGCGATCTATCAAAACGACTGACGGATAATAATTTCTGTATTGATTACAGCAATGAGTCTGCACATTACTCGCGTCGCTGCCTCGATGCGGTCACTCGTGCGGTGGATGACGAGTTAAAGGATTACTGGATCACTTTGCCGGTGCATGATGACGCTCGTGTTAAGGCGCATGCAATTCTGGCAGATGAAGGGGTCACGGATGAGACGTTTGTCGTCGGCCTTCACCCTACTTATAGTGGTCTAAAGAAGGTGGCGTGGCGTCGTACAAACAATGCTGGGCGTCTGTGGCCGGCTGAATCGTTTGCTGAGTTGGCAAAATTGATCGCGGCTTACGGCAGAGAGAGGGGTCTCGATATTCGTATTATTATGGATTTGATGCCGGATGAGGCGGAGACGGGTGAAAAGATTGTGCAGATGAGTGATGGTGCAGTAGTGATGCTGATCCCACCGCTCGATTTTGAACGCTATAAGGCGACGCTTGAGCGGATGAATGTGCTGGTCGTTTCAAATACGGGACCGATGCATCTTGGCGGCGCGGTCGGTACGCACGTGGTGGCCTTTTTTGGTGATGTACCGCCGACAGATAGTGCCGCTTATGTCGCAGAAGGGCAGAATGCGAATCTTATGGCGTCATCAAAAGTGGTGGCTGATATCACCCCGCAACAGGCGTTTGAGGCGTGCAAAGGTTTTTTCCCTAAATAGCTTCTTTCGGCGGCACGAATTGGTATTTGCTAAGACTGGTAGTGCGATTCGATTTCGCTACGCGTCAGGATGCCATCGATCTGTTGGTGGCCATTTTCCTTGTGGATCACACAGAGCGCCTCGTACTCTGACTGGCTGATCACCTCGTGGGCCTCCTGAAGTGATGCCTGAAGATGAATCTCTGTCGCATCGAGTCTTATTGCCGGGATTTCGAGCAGATCAATAATGGCCTCTTTCGAGTCAGTTTGCCGCGCTGGTTTTGAGAGCAGATACTGTGCAAGGTCAGCTGGCGGTAGCAGTGAATACTGACCGACATCGCGCGTAATGATAATCCAGCTGGGTTTCTGTTCCAGTAGGGTGTGGGCATCTGCAATGGAGATCTGTTGCGAAACATTAGTCAGATTTCGATCCATCACATTGGCGACGGCGACACGCCGCAGTGATTGCGCGAGTGCAGAGTCGTGAAAGTCGAGGCCGCGTTCTTTGATCAGCATAATAAAGACAGACGGTTTACCAAGCAGGTGGCTATTGATCAATGCGGCGGTGACGATCGCCAGCATTCCCGGCAGGATAATATTGGGGTTTGCGGTTAGCTCCAGCATTGCGACTAATGCCGCGAGTGGTGCGTGTAGTGTTGCGCCCATCATCGCGCCCATGCCGATGATGGCGTAAAAACCGGGTGATGAGATACTGCCGGGAAAGAGTGCATCTGCAATGATGCCGACCATCCCGCCTGCGGTGGCGCCGATGACGAGCGTTGGGCCAATCAGGCCGCCGGGCAGACCCAGCCCAAGTCCGATAGTTGTCGCTAATATTTTTACGAGCGTAATCGCAATCAACATACCGAGGGCAAACTCTCCCAGCATGGCGGCATTGACGGTGTCGTAGCCGATGCTCATTATTTGCGGCACGCCCAGTGCGCAAATGCCGATGATAAAGCCTGCTAATGTGGTGCGTTGCCACAAGGGGTAAGTTGCGCTGATGCGCACAAAGCGTTGTAGCAGTTCTATAAAAGTGGCGGCAAGCACGCCAATGACAATACCCAGCACCAAAACAAACGGCAGCTCTGCAATGGTGCTGAGACCAATGTCGGGCACCATGAAAACAGTTTCATTGCCGAAGAACCAGTGGCAGACGATGGTTGCCAGTACCGCGGCGATAATCACCGGAATAAAACCGGCGATGGTGTATTCCATTAAAACGACTTCCATCGCAAAAATAACACCGGCGAGTGGCGTGTTAAATGAGGCAGCAATCGCTGCGGCGACACCGCAGGCAACCAGGGTGCGGGTGCTACTGTTGGGCAGTTGTAACCATTGGCCCAGCAAGCTGCCGCTCGCTGCGCCAAGGTGAACGCTGGGGCCCTCTCGGCCGACTGAATGACCGCTAATAATCGTGATCGCGCCACCGATGAACTGCCAGATCGCATTGCGAAGTGGCAATCTTCCCTGATGATAGGCAAGGCGCTCCATGGTGTGGACCACGCCCACCTGTGCGGCAGTTTTTGCGATGTACTGAAATAACAGGCCAACGACGAGCCCACCAACGGTGGCGAGCAGCAGGCGCATCACGGGTGATAACCCTTCATAATTTTCAGGATCGCCGCCTGGCAGAAAGCTCATCTGGGTGTATTCGATTAGAATACGGAAGGCGACGATAACCAGTCCGGCAATGATGCCGCTGATGGCGCCGAGTAACGCAAGCTGCGGCACGCCTTCTACGGTTGCCATAGAAAGGCGAAACTTTGCGAATCGTTGATTAAGGTGTGACTTCAGGCTGCCCATAGTGATGTTGGCATTAGCTAGCGTGTCAGTAAAATTATGTGAGCGGAAATAACGCCTTTGTGTATTCTAGCAAATCGTCTGGATTTGGGGGTAGTGATTCATCGTTTCAATTTTATTGTGCCAGCTTTGAACCTGGCTTGAGTCCGGTTTGAAATGGGCTTAGGCGGCAGCATTGCTTGTTTCAAGACAATCTTCTGAGAGCGCTTCGACACCACCCTTGAGCACCGCGGTGCGAATCTCATATTGAGATAAGGCAAAGGCGGCGGCTGAGCTGCGGGTGCTGCTTTCGCAGTAGCAGATGTAAGGTATTTTTTTGCTGAGTTCGCGTGCGCGCTTATGCAGGTCGCGCATTGGAATGTTGATCGCGCCCGGGATATGGCCTCGTTCATACTCTTCCGCCATGCGCACATCGATCCACTTGGCGCCACGTTTGACAATGCCGACGGCTTTGTCAAAGTCGACCCAGCGGAGCGTCGGTTGTTTGAGCAGGTTAATAAAATCTTCTTTCGAGAGGCGTAGTAGTACGCCATCTTCCATCATTGTGATGGTGGCGTTTCGTGGTTTATCTGAAATCAATGCCGCTTCACCAAAGCTGGCACCCTCGTTGAGTTCTGCCATGATGACGGAATCTTCATCGTTCTCCGGGTTGATGGTGACCAGTGCGACGCCGTTGTTGATCATGTAGAAATAGTCACCCTGGTCGCCTTGTCTGATAATCAGGTCACCGGCATTGACGCGAATCGGTTCAAGTTTGTTCAGTAGCTCTTCAATATTGGCCGCGGGTAGTTTTCGAAATGTCGGTGATTTGATCATCGAATTAAGCCAGCTGGCTCTATCGATGGTCACAATGCCCTCTTCGCTCATCACCACTTCGGTTTCGGGCGCTGAAATTTGCCCCCATGCGGTGAGGGTTTCAATTAATTCTTTTTCGATGCGGATTAGATCGACTTCACCTGAGGTGGTAATGGCAGCCGTCGCGAAATGTTTACTGGAAAATGGTTTTAGGGCTTTATCGGAGTCCGCTTCAATGGTGGATTTGCCGCCATCCTGAGTCACTTCAAGGCCGCCTTTTAGCAGGTAAAGCACGGCGTCGGTAGGAATGCCATCGCTGTAAAGCTGAGTGCCGGAGGGGTATCTTTCAACCACTGAAAGTGAAATTAACACCGGAATTTGCGCTTCATCCATGGTCGACAGTGGTGAGCAGCGATAAAGCTGGGCAACAAGTTTGTCGCAATCAAGCTCTTCGGCGGGAATCACATGCTTATTATCGGCTTCTGACATTGTCGTCCATGAATCGTAATCTGTTAATTTATAGGGTTTTTATTTCTTATTCATTGCCTATAACATCTTTGGATATGCTGCTCAGCACGAACAATGCGTGTTAAACTACATGTTCAGATGCCATTGAAAAGACCATCGGCCTTCAATAATAAATCTTTATAAATCAGGGCGAGAATGCAAGAAACTACCACTACATCGCGGATTCGCGAGATTCCCTATAATTACACCTCTTTCTCTGATCGAGAGATTGTTATCCGCTTTCTTGGCGAACCGAGCTGGCAGCAGCTGAATAAATTGCGTGGGTCACGGCGCACCGGACGTTCGGCGCGCATGTTGTTTGAAGTGCTGGGTGACATGTGGGTGGTGACGCGAAACCCTTATATTCAGGATGATTTGATCAGTAGTAATAAGCGTTGGCATGGGCTGGTGAAGGCACTGCACCATCGACTGGATCAGACTATCGAGCGCGCTGATAGCAATGATACGGCGCTGAGTCTACTGGAAGCGACGCGCCGCGCGGTGCATCAATTCGAAGCATGGTTGCCGAAACAGAAGGTGTTGCGCAAGGAAGCCGAAGCGCGCCTGTTAAAGGTGACGCGCTCAGATAACATCGATTTTAGTGCGCTTGCGCGTGTCTCTCATGTGACGGATGCAACCGATTGGCGTGTTGAATACCCTTTTGTGGTGCTCACGCCAGATACAGAAGAGGAAGTGCGCACGCTGGTTGAGGCCTGCATTGACCTTAATTTGACCATTATCCCGCGTGGTGGCGGTACCGGTTATACCGGCGGCGCAGTACCGTTGGTTGCTGAAACAGCGGTGATTAATACCGAGAAACTTGAAGGGCTTGGACTGGTTGAACAGCGCCAGCTTGAAGGGGTGGCTGAGCCAGTAGCCACTGTGCGCGCTGAGTGTGGTGTGGTGACACGCCGTGTCGCTGAACGCGCCGAATCACAATGTTATGTTTTCGCAGTTGATCCTACTTCGCAGGACGCCTCCACCATTGGCGGTAACGTGGCGATGAATGCGGGTGGTAAAAAGGCAGTTTTATGGGGTACGGCCCTCGATAATCTGGTGTCGTGGCGCATGGTGACGCCGGATGCGCAGTGGCTAGAGGTTGAACGTATCAACCATAATCTTGGCAAGATACACGACCAGGATGAAGTTGAATTTCGCGTCAGTTATTTTGGTGCGGATGGTGAGACACCTACCAAGCCTGTCGAGACATTGCTGTTTCCAGGGCGCGCATTTCGTCGTCGTGGCCTTGGCAAAGATGTGACCGATAAATTTCTGGGTGGCCTGCCCGGTATTCAGAAAGAGGGCTGCGATGGTTTTATCACCTCTGCAGTCTTTATTCTGCATCAGCAGCCAGCGTTCACACGCACGATCTGCCTGGAATTTTTTGGCTCGGATATGAAGCCAGCAGTCTCGGCCATTGTTCAGATCAAAGATTATGTCGAGCAGCAGACCGAAACGCTGCTCTCCGGCATGGAACATCTCGATGAGCGTTATCTGCGTGCCGTGAGCTATTCGACCAAGGCGTTACGTTCTGAACTGCCAAAGATGCTGCTGTTGATCGATATCGGTGGCCACAATGAAGATGATGTGGCGCGCGCGGCATCGGCGGTGGTGCGTATCGCCAACGAACGCGAGGCGGAAGGGTTTATCGCGGTCAGCCCTGAGGCACGTCGTCGCTTTTGGCAGGACCGTGGCCGTACCGCTGCGATTGCAGCGCATACCAACGCCTTTAAGATCAATGAAGATGTGGTGATTCCGCTTGGGAATCTTGCGACTTATAACGAGCAGATCGAACGCATTAACATCGAACAATCGACCAGTAATAAGCTGCAAATGATCGATGCCGTGATCGCTTTTCTGGATGATGAACTGGCCTCGATGCCACTCTCTGATAAATTTGAGGCGAGTAAAGAAGGCGATGCGATTGTCCTCAGCAAGCGTGATGCTGCCTGCGCTCATTTAAAAGCGATCCGCCAGCGCTGGCAGACCCTGATTGAGCAGATGGATGCGGTGGCGGCGACTGCGCAGGATGGTTTGTTAAGTGTCGAAGAAACGGCCAGGCTGCAAGCCGATGACACCCTGTTTCAGTTGTTGTTGCGCCGTGATGTGCGTATCTCCTATCGTCGTGAGATTGAGCATCCACTGAAAGAGATCTTTGGTGGCGAAGCACTGTCGCCAGTGCGCAAGCGACTCGATGCTATCCATAGCGAGATTCGCTCTAGTCGTCTCTTTGTCGCGCTGCACATGCATGCGGGTGATGGTAATGTGCATACCAATATTCCGGTCAACTCGAATGATTATGAGATGATGCGTGAGGCGGAGCATATTGTTGATCGCGTGATGGAGATTACGCGCACATTGGGTGGCGTCATTTCGGGTGAGCACGGCATTGGCCTGACCAAGATGCAGTACATGGATGCGCAAAGTATTGATGCCTTTGCCGAGTACAAAGGTCGTATCGATCCTAAGGGCTTCTTTAATCGCGGCAAGCTACTACCCGGCTCTGGCCTTGAGAACGCCTATACGCCCTCTTTGCGATTAGTTCAGCAGGAAGCGCTTATTCTTGAAGAGAGCGACCTGGGGGCGCTTAACGACGATATCAGTAACTGTTTGCGTTGTGGTAAGTGCAAGCCGGTCTGCACCACGCATGTGCCGCGCGCTAATCTGCTTTATTCACCGCGCAACAAGATCCTTGCGACCGGCCTGATGATTGAAGCATTTCTTTATGAAGAGCAGACACGCCGCGGTATCTCGGTACGTCATTTTGATGAGATGGAAGATGTGGCTGATCACTGCACCGTTTGTCATCGTTGTCTGCCAGCCTGTCCGGTGAACATCGATTTTGGTGAGGTGTCGATCCGCATGCGCACTATTCTGAAGACGCGTCTGCCGTTCAAACTTAAACCTGGGCCGCGACTGGCGATGGCATTCCTCAATGTCACCAGTGCGACCTCGATTAAGGTGATGCGTAAGCTGATGTTGCAGTGGGGTTATGCCGGACAGCGTCTTGGTCATCGTGTGTTCAAGGCGCTGACGCCGAAAGAGGCGCCGAATGCGCGCCCTACATCGACAAATGGCAAGCCATCGATACCGACGCAGGTGATCCATTTCATGAAAAAACCGCTGCCCAAAGATATTCCAACGCAGACCACGCGTGCGCTGCTTGGGGTTGAAGATGAAAAGACGATTCCGATTCTGCGTGATCCCGCCAAGACCGATGAAAATGCCGAAGCGGTGTTTTACTTCCCTGGTTGTGGCTCGGAACGTCTCTTTAGTGAGGTCGGTATGGCAACGCTGGCGATGTTGTATGAAAGCGGTGTGCAAACGGTACTACCGCCGGGTTATCTATGCTGTGGTTATCCGCAGACCTCATCGGGCGATCAGGCGAAGGGCAAGCAGATTACCACTGATAACCGCGTGCTGTTTCATCGTGTTGCCAATACGCTTAATTACCTCGACATTAAAACCGTGGTCGTGTCGTGTGGTACCTGTATGGATCAACTGCTGAAGTATGAGTTCGAGAAGATCTTTCCCGGCTGTCGCTTGATGGACATTCATGAGTTTCTGATGGAGAAAGGGATCTCGGTTGACGGTGTCGAAGGGGTTCAATACCTCTACCACGATCCTTGTCATACCCCGATGAAGCATCACTCGCCACTCAAGGTGACCAGTACGTTATTGAATGGCGAGACCACGTTGACTGATCGCTGTTGTGGCGAGGCGGGCACCTTTGCGGTATCGCGTCCCGATGTCGCAACACAGGTACGTTTCCGCAAAGAAGAAGAGTTGAAGATTAATATTGAGCAGTTGACCAGCAAGCCAAAGGTCGAAAATGATGAAGTGCGCCTATTGACCTCTTGCCCTGCCTGTCAGCAAGGCTTGTCGCGCTATAGCGATGATACCGGCATGGAGCCACGCTACATCGTGGTTGAGCTGGTTAATCGCTACTTTGGTGAGAAGTGGCAGCGAGGCTTTATTGATAAGGTGAACAAAGGTGGGATTGAGCGGGTATTGCTCTAAGGAGCCGCTGATTAATTGTCATTACGAGGAGTGAAGCGACGAAGTAATCTCTTAACTCAAAGATTCATCAGTCGAGATTGCCGCGCTTTGCTCGCAATGACAATAAGGTAATTAATCAGAGATTCCCTAAGTGACTAGCGCTGTTCTTCTGGTTACTTACGAAATAGCCAGAAGAGCAGTGATAAAACAACACTGATGATGATCGACGTCATCACTGGAAAATAGAAGCCAAACCCTTCTTTCTCAACCGCGATGTCGCCGGGCAGTCTGCCCAGTCCAAGCTTTGCAATCCACGGCCACAGCAGGCCGATAATCAACAAAGCCGCGCCAGCGATGATCAGAAACTTTTGCATGGCGCGTGTTAACGGCAGTCGCTATTAAGTGATGGTTTTAACACCCTCTTCGGTGCCTAGTAGCAGTACGTCGGCAGGGCGGATTGCGAACAGGCCATTGGTTACCACACCAACGATATTGTTTAGCGCCTCTTCCGTTTTGACTGGGTCCATAATCGAAAGGTTCTGGATATCAATAATCTGATTGCCGTTGTCGGTGATGAACCCTTCACGCCATACTGGTTGACCGCCCATTTTAACAATCTCACGTGCAACGTAACTACGCGCCATTGGAATCACTTCAACTGGCAATGGAAATGCGCCGAGTATATCGACCATCTTGCTACCGTCTGCCACACAGATAAATTTGTCACTCGCTGCAGCGATGATCTTTTCACGTGTGAGCGCGCCACCACCACCTTTGATCAGATGCAGGTATTTGTTTGATTCATCTGCGCCATCAACATAAACCGGGATATCGCCCACATCGTTGAGTTCAAATACTGGGATGCCATGTCCTTTAAGGCGCTCTGCGGTTGCCTCAGAACTGGCAACGGTGCCATCGATTTTATGCTTGATACCTGCGAGGGCATCAATGAAATGATTGGCCGTTGAGCCGGTGCCGACACCGATAATCGCGCCTGCTTCCACATACGCTAGCGCCGCGTGGGCTACCATCTTTTTCATTTCATCTTGTGTCATTTCCGCTCTCCAATCTTTTGATGCGTGAAATGATACCTGTGAAGCGGCAAAATGTCATGAAAAGCAAGCATTTGATGGCCTTTTTCGATAGGAAAACCGATCTTGAGCTGATACCGTATGCCCATGCTGAAGAAATACGTAGAAAAAATAGAGAACGCCTCTGTTTATGAGGTGGCAATCAAAACACCACTGGATGCAATGCCAACCCTTTCAAAGCGCCTTAATAACCAGGTGTTGTTGAAGCGGGAAGATTTGCAGTCGGTCTTTTCATTTAAATTGCGTGGTGCCTATAACAAAATTGCCTCGCTGTCGGATGAGAGTTTGCAGGCTGGGGTGATCGCGGCATCGGCGGGTAATCATGCGCAAGGGGTGGCGCTTGCGGCGCAGAAAATGGGTATCGAGGCGTTGATCGTCATGCCAAAAACGACCCCTGCAATCAAGGTTAACTCCGTGCGCGAAAAAGGGGCTCGAATCATCTTGCATGGCGATGCCTATGATGAGGCGTATGAACATGCGAAACAGCTGGCAGTGGAGCAAGGCTTAACCTTTGTCCATCCGTATGATGATGAGGATGTGATTGCTGGTCAGGGCACTGTTGCAGTTGAGGTGTTGCAGCAGAGCACACAGCCGATCGATGCGATCTTTGTGCCTGTCGGCGGTGGCGGTTTAATTGCGGGTGTTGCGGCGTACATGAAAGCGAAATCACCCAATACAAAAGTGATAGGCGTCGAGCCTGAAGATGCCGCATGTATGCATCATGCATTAGCAGCAGGTGAGCGTGTTGTGCTGGATCAGGTCGGTATCTTTGCTGATGGTGTGGCGGTTCGCCAGGTCGGCGCTGAACCTTTTCGGGTTGCGCAACACTATGTCGATGAAGTCATTCTTGTAACAACCGATGAAATCTGTGCGGGGATTAAAGATATTTTTGATGATACTCGTTCGATTGCTGAGCCTGCGGGTGCGTTGGCAGTGGCGGGACTAAAGAAATATATCGTACGTGAAAAAATACGAGACCAACACCTGGTAGCGATTGATAGTGGCGCCAATATCAACTTTGATCGCCTGCAGCATGTGGCGGAGCGTGCTGAAGTGGGTGAGCAGCGTGAGGCCTTGCTTGCGGTCACCATCCCGGAGCAGCCGGGTAGTTTTCTGAAGTTTTGTAGCTTGATTGGTAAGCGAAGCATCACGGAGTTTAACTATCGTTATGCCCATCAGCATAGTGCCCATATCTTTGTTGGTATTGAGCTCTCTAAAGGTGAAAAAGAGAAAAATGCATTGATAGATCGCCTTGCCAATGGCGGTTACGAGGTTGTCGATATGACTGACAATGAGATGGCCAAGATGCATATCAGGCACATGGTCGGCGGGCATGCGCAGTCTGTAGATGATGAAGTGTTGTACCGCTTTCAGTTTCCTGAGCGCCCAGGGGCGTTATTGAAGTTTCTGACGTTGATTGGTCAGCGCTGGAATATCAGCCTGTTTCATTATCGTAATCACGGTTCAGCATACGGCCGTGTGTTTGTAGGATTACAGGCGGATGATTCGGAACATGTTGAATTAACAGCGTATTTTGACAGCCTGGGGTACGAGTACTGGGAGGAAAAGGAGAACCCTGCCTACCGACTTTTTCTGGCAAAAGAACAGCGAGAGTGTTAATTGCCGCAGCTTTTCAGATGATATAAAAAACAAAAGGTCCGATTTCGGACCTTTTGCTTAATCATCGGGGTTAACGACACCCAATTAAAAGGGGTGTGATTACTTAGCCCCTATTTCTTCTTAGCAGTTTTTTTCTTAGCTGCTTTCTTTTTAGTAGCCGCTTTCTTCTTGGTGGCTACCTTTTTCTTCACGACTTTTTTCTTGGTCGCTGCTTTCTTTTTAGTAGCCGCTTTCTTCTTGGTGGCTACTTTCTTCTTAGCAACTTTTTTCTTGGTTGCTGCTTTCTTTTTAGTAGCCGCTTTCTTCTTGGTGGCTACTTTTTTCTTAGCAACTTTTTTCTTGGTTGCTGCTTTCTTTTTAGTAGCCGCTTTCTTCTTGGTGGCTACTTTTTTCTTAGCAACCTTTTTCTTGGTCGCTGCTTTCTTTTTAGTAGCTACTTTCTTCTTGGTAGCTACTTTTTTCTTAACAGCTACTTTCTTTTTAGTAGCCACTTTCTTCTTGGTTACAGCTTTCTTTTTGACAGCAGGCTTCTTCTTTGCCGCCACCTTCTTCTTGGTTGCAGAACGTTTTGTCGCCATTACTCATCCTCCAGAATGTTATCCGCAAATTAGTATAAACATCTCTGCGCATAATGCTAGTCTCATGCAGAAAAAGTTTTTACTGTACAACCGCGTGTATCGACACGCTATTTTTTTTCTTGAACATGTCCCTATAGTTTTTTGTATTGATTAGGAAAAAGTTAACGCGGTTATAAGATGGTGATAACGAATGATGTTGTTAGATAACAAGTGATGATGTGTTGAACCATTAAGTATTGATGGCATCATTGACAGCCAGGTTTATCTTAAGAAATATCATGATTGAGGATGACCTTCATCGATGAGTTTGTTTGCTGCAATAACACGAATGATTGGTATGTTTATAAAACATAAATTCAATGATAAACGCGATAGATAGTAGACGCTATTACAGGTAATCTGCAACATGTTGTGTTTGTGGTTGCGACGGTTGAAATTAGATAACCTTATGATTTATTTTATTAAGTTGCCCGTGGAAATGCTACTTTGCTGCTTATTGACGTGATATTAAAACACTTTATTGCAGCCATTGAGTGAACTCACAGCATATGTTTATTTCACCAATGAGTTGGCAAAAATAGACTAGGATAATTTCAGATATCTTCAGATGCGCAGGTGTAGCCACACCATAATTATTAATTTAAAAATTTCCTGGCAGGTATGCGATACATGCGGCATTTTAAAGCGTACCAACTAGCCCTCAAGCAACCATAATCAATAGATATGATCGGCGATCGTGGCAATAGGTCTTTTAAAAAAACTTTACGCTAGTGAAGATTGTCATTCAATAACTACCTGGTGGTGAGCTTATATTCAGAGATTCCTGAGATGAAAACAGATGGCAGAAGTGATTTACATCATCGGTATTTGAAAATAATGCCATCACTCATCCAGTATCTGGTGGCCTTATGCGGTAATCCAGACCTATTTATCGGATGTAAAATAGCGGCCTTACTGTCGAGTGGCTCTTTATATTGGATGCTGGTATAGAAGAATCAAAATTCACTGAAGTGGTAAAAATTTAGTTTAACCGCCGTGCTAATTAAGGAGGCTGCTCTTTGCAGAAGAGGCTGCGCAAGTTGACTGGTTTCAGGCTTAATACTCTGTGCCAGATACACGCATGAGCCGGTACAAAAAAGGCAGCCCCTGATGGGGCCGCCTTAGGTAGTGCAGTTTTACAGCAGACCGCTACTGTTGAATGATGTGTAATTCAACGCGACGGTTTTGAGCCCGACCTGCGGCTGTACCGTTATCAGCGATAGGTGAGTCGATACCATACCCTTTGGCTTTGAGATTGGCAGACGAGACACCATTAGCTGTCAGGTAGTTTGCAACCGACTCCGCACGTTTTTGAGACAACGCCTTGTTCAAGCTAGCAGAGCCACGGTTATCGGTATAGCCAGCCACTTCAACCACCATATTAGGATAGCGCTTCAGGGTTTCGGCGACTTCATCCAGCACATCTGATGAGCCTTCTTTGAGCATATCTGAGCTGGTTGCAAAATTCACACCCTTGAGGACAATCACCTCACCAAGTTCGCAGCCCTTAGCATCGACCTTTTGACCGCTAGCGGTACCGGAACACTCATCACGGCTATCGACTACGCCGTCATTGTCACTATCATTAACGAGCGCGCACCCTGATGCATTCACTTTCACATCTGCTGCGGTTCCTGGGCAGCGGTCTTTGCTATCAGCCACGCCGTCTTTATCGCTATCGAGTTCACAACCCTTAGCGTTGACAGTGGCACCACGTGGGGTTTCAGGACAGCTGTCTTTGCTATCGACGATTCCATCTTTATCGCTATCAAGCTCGCAGCCACGGGCATCGACTTTTGCACCGGCTTTGCTATTTGCGCATTTGTCCATGCTATCGGCAACGCCATCTTTATCACTGTCGAGTTCACAGCCACGGCTATCGACCTTTACGCCGGCTTTGCTACTCGGGCAGCTGTCCATAGTATCTGTGACGCCATCCATATCACTATCATTATCACTAGCGGCTGCGACAGCACCCATCTCACTATCGGCAGGTTTTCCACCCTCACACTCGGCAATCGCATGTTCCGGTTTCCAGAACTGAGTTCGATAGCATTGCCCAAAACCATTGCGCCAGATTTCTTCTGATGTGGTTGTCCAGTAACCTGGAACAGCCGCCGCAGCGGTAGATGTCCCTGCTGTTGAAATCACCACCAGGATCATTACAGTCCCTAGTAATGAAGTTAGTCTCTTGCCAATCATAAATATCCCTCTGTACTCGCTGATTATTTGTAGGCGCAATCTAACCGCAATGTGTGGCATAGTCAATGATGCATAGAACTAGTTGCGATAAAAATCACAGTAGCACTGCATAATAATATCAGGGCGCTCATCAGGGGTCATTCATATTCGCAGTGACAGCATGTCAGAGTAAAAGGTGATTCTTCCAGGATGAGATATAGCAGCAGGCACTTTCAACAGGGGCTTGCTTCAATTTCATAAGCACTCATATTTTTAAGGCCCATTCATCACAATCCCAGGCAAATCAATAGGATCAATCTTTAAGCTGTCCTGTTTATAATCGAAAACATTATGTGGCTGTTCATGCAGATTTATACTTCTGAGTTGATTGATAGACCTCACTCTCAGTGACTATAGCGCGTAGCGGAACGTCCCATGATTGAAAAGGCAGGCGATCCACACATTGAAAACCATAGGCTACGCCACATAAACGAGGCTTATGCCAATAACGCCGCTGCAGTAGAAAGGCCAGACTGCGATCATAAAAACCACCGCCCATGCCAAGGCGATTGCCTGCTTTGTCGAAGGCGACCAGTGGTGTCATCACCAGGTCAAGTGACTGGGCGCGTATTAACTCACGCTTCTTAAATACTGGCTCGGGAATGCCAAAGCGGTTAAGGCGCATCTTGCTATCGGGGTGATAGGGGGCAAACCAGAGTCGATTGTGATGGATTGAATCCAGTATGGGCAGATAGCAGGTCTTGTTTTCCATCCAGATACGTTCAATCAACAGCTCAAGGCTTAACTCATTATCATTAGCGATATAGCAGGCGATGCGTTGGCTATTGCGATAAAAGTGGCTGCGGCTGATCAGGCGTTCCACCTTGTGTGCTGCATCGGACAACTGCTGTATTGAAAGCGCATTACGCCGTTGGCGCATCTGCTGGCGAATTTGAGAGCGATCGACCATATTGTTTAAGCCTCAACGCAGAGGTGGTCTATATAGTATAGAAGGGTAATCCCCATAGGTGCCGCGGTGAACCTTTGCCCTTGAACCAGAGGTTCAGGTGGGAACGGTTGGAACATCGTAGGCTTCCCGCTTACGCAGGCCTGCACAATAACATCCGCAGTATGTTCCCGGGGTATATAATTAGGCTCAAGAGAATACCCAGTTCAGAGACGTACACCACAGGGAGTACCCAATTCGGTGGTCTTACGACCGAATGGCTATTATAACTCCATTTGCTTGCTATTGTTGAGTGCCGTGTCGATTTTATCTTGTAACAGCTCAAGGCGATGCCCAAAGTTTTGGGTAAAATCTGCTTGTTCGGATTTGCTCTGAAGTAATTCATGTGCCAGATTCAGTGCCGTCATCACCGCAATGCGATCCATGCCAATTACCTTGCCAGTGTCGCGCACTTCACGCATCTTATCGCTCAGATAATTGGCTGACTCTAGTAGTGAGGCCTGCTCAGACTCAGGGCAGGCAATGCGGAACTCCTTGTCGAGCACTTTAATCGTGATAGGGACGCTTTCACTACTCACAGCTCAGACTCCATGTGCTTTAAGCGGGTAATCATCTTTTCCATTTTATCCCGTGCAAGGTGGTTTTTTTCTGCCAACTGTCCCTGCTCTGCCAGTAGTTGTGCGCGTTCATTTCGTAGCTGAACATTCTCTTGCTGCAGTCGCTCGCAGATGCGGGCAAGTTCATCGATAGAAAATTCCAGTTTTTTGATCTTTTGCTCTTCGCAATAAAATGCTTTTTCAGTCGTCATTGCGTCAATATAATGTGCCACCATCACGGGGTCAATGTCTGAACGCTGTGGAATCAAGCGCAGAGATGGTAGCATCCATCTTTAATTAATAAGGGTATCCAGAGCTGAGGTGCTATCCCCTTGTTTTGTTAACGGTTAATGTTTATTAATCTATTGGTATCTTTTTAGTACTAGTATAGTTAATAAATCGTGTCAAAGTGGAGTAAAGATGGATATAGCGAGAGTTGAAAATGCGTTGTCGCATTTAGGGTTGATGTTGAGTGCGACAGAGGGGCATGGCCTGCTATGTGGCCTCATCTGTGCGCGCGGCTATGTTGAGTGCGAGGCGTGGGTAGCGCTGATGGATGAAGAGAACCTGGATCTACTCACTTCGGATGACCCGAACGACCTGATTTCAACTAAGAGCACTCACCTGGATAGTGCTGATGCCGGTGAAGATGGCAAGCTATTGCGGGCGCTGCATCGAGATACCCTGCAACAGTTCAGCAGTGGTGAATGTGATTTCTACCCGCTGCTTCCCGATGATAACGAGCCTCTGGCAGATCGTACCGATGAGTTGG
>Ga0316204_10005304_pt1 | contig 21522 bp, 21 predicted proteins | sample 6monrhotite_MG_2_FD_205661 | JGI IMG/M metagenome (GOLD analysis project Ga0316204, IMG submission 205661) | Microbial mat bacterial communities from mineral coupon in-situ incubated in ocean water Damariscotta River, Maine, United States -... | ecosystem: Environmental > Aquatic > Marine >... | reverse complement strand
CTCCACTGGGCGGTATGCCTCTTGGTTTTCCTGCGGCGCCTGAAGACCTGTTCCTGGATGAGAACAATGGCCCGGTACGCCTGGATAAAGGTTTCTCCTGGGAATTCCCATTATCAGCGCACGGCATGATGCAAAATGCGATCACTAACGCATGGCGCGGCGACCCATACAAGATTGACACTATGATGATCTTTATGGCGAACATGGCATGGAACTCTTCCATGAACACCGCCCAGGTTCGCGATATGTTGAAAGATAAAGATGAGAATGGCGAGTACAAGATTCCATTCCTGATTGTGGCCGATGCATTCCACTCTGAAACAGTGGCATTCGCTGACCTGGTTCTACCAGACACCACATACCTGGAACGTCACGATACTATCTCCATGCTAGATCGTCCTATTTCTGAATATGACGGCCCGGTTGACTCGGTTCGTATCCCGGTGGTTCCACCTAAGGGTGACTGTAAGCCATTCCAGGATGTACTGATTGAGCTTGGTTCACGCCTGAAGTTACCTGCATTTACCAATGCCGATGGCACACGTAAATTCCGTGACTACCCAGAATTTGTTACCAACTTTGAAACTGAGCCAGGCTCAGGCATCGGCTTCCTGGCAGGCTGGCGTGGTAAAGGTGGCGAGAAATTCATGAAAGGTGAGCCTAATCCTAATCAGTGGAAAATGTACGAAGAAAACAACTGTGTATTCCAGTACCACCTGCCGGTTTCTTACCAGTACATGCGTAACTGGAACCAGGGTTACCTAACATGGGCACAGGAACATCGTTTAACACGTTATGATGAACCGATTAATATCCATATTTACTCTGAAATCCTGCAGAAGTTCCGCCTGGCAGCACAGGGCAAACGCCCTGGTCGTCAGCCACCAGATCATCTGCGAAAGCGTGTTGAAGAACACTTCAACCCACTGCCTTTCTATTCTGAAACACTGGAAGGTCAGTTAACGGATACTCAGAAGTACCCTTTAAATGCTCTGACACAACGTCCAATGGCGATGTATCACTCATGGGATTCGCAGAATGCCTGGTTACGTCAGATTCATGCGCACAACTACCTGCATGTTCACCCTTCACTGGGCGAGAAGCATGGTTTTAAAGATGGTGACTGGATCTACTGCGAATCAATGCATGGCAAAGTTCGTTGTTTAGCCCGTTTCTCAGAAGCTCTGGAGCCAGGCACTGTATGGACCTGGAATGCTATCGGTAAAGCGAAAGGCGCATGGAACTTAAGTGATGATGCAAATGAATCACAACAGGGCTTCCTGTTGAATCATCTGATTTCAGAAGAACTTCCGAAGAATGAGTGTGGCGAGCACATCTCTAACTCTGACCCGGTAACGGGCCAGGCGGCCTGGTTTGATGTACGTGTGCGCATCTACAAGGCGGAAGATGATGCAGATCACTCATTACCACAATTTAAATCAATGCCTGTATTACCGGGCATGAGCTTACGCCGTAAATGGCAGGGCTTCTTTGCCGGTAAGTTTGATAAAAAGGGGGCTAAATAATGACTCAGCTAGCTCTGATTATTGACCTGAATGTATGCGTAGGCTGTAGTGCTTGCGTAACGTCCTGTAAAGAATGGAACACCTCTGGTCCTGCGGGTTTTATGTCTGATGACAATCCATACCAGAAAGATCCAACCGGTACGTTCTTTAACCGTGTACAAACTTATGAAGTTGGCGAGTATCCTAAAACGGAAACCGTTCACTTCCCTAAATCCTGTTTACATTGTGAAGAACCACCCTGTGTACCTGTTTGCCCAACCGGCGCAAGTTACAAGCGTGAACAGGACGGTATTGTCCTGGTTGATTACGATAAGTGCATCGGTTGCAAGTACTGCTCATGGGCATGCCCATACGGTGCGCGTGAAATAGATGAGCACCAGAAAGTAATGAAAAAATGTACTCTGTGTGTGGACCGTATTTATGACGAAACACTGCCAGAAGCTGAGCGTAAGCCAGCCTGTGTATTAGCGTGTCCTACCAATGCACGTCTATTTGGTGACGTACATGATCCTGATTCACATGTATCTGAACTGATACGTGAAGAAGGTGGTTATCCGCTAATGCCTGAATGGGGCACACAGCCGTCTAATCATTACTTACCTCGTCGTAAGAACAAGATCACCATTCATGAAGATGAACTGATTCGTGTTGATAACCCGCTGAATAAAGAACAGAAAGAACATCACAAACCTGTTGATGCGCCTGTTCTAGACGACAGCTCGTTTATTTAGACGTACACCCGATAAGCTTATAGCTTGTCATCCCGGTATGCTTTTGAGCCGGGATCCAGTGACTTTTAAGACCGACTCTAAAGTCACTGGATCCCCGACTGGAGCATTCGGGAATGACAGGATGAATTTAGTTTTTTGCAAATAACTTAACCGTTATTTTAATTTAATTAGGAGAGAACGATGCATCCCGCATTTTCTGTCATATTTTTAACAACATTGATTGGCGCAGCCCAGGGTTTATTTCTGGCGTTGTTCTCATCACAGCTTTATTCAGAGTTAAACCTTTTGCCATCTGTTGGTGATACAAACTTCTACGGCATTGGCGCTGTTATTTCTTTAGCACTGCTAGTGGGTGGTCTAGTTGCATCATTCTTCCATCTGGGTCACCCGGAGCGCGCATGGCGTTCAGCTGCACGCTGGAAAACTTCGTGGTTATCACGTGAAGTTATTGCACTACCGATTATGATGGCATCTGTGTTTGCATACGGAGTTGTGCACCTGTTTGGTTTAGACAGCATTGCTTACACTATTGGTAATACTCAGTTGAGTGTTAGCCTGTTTATTGGCGCATTTGGTGTGATTGCAACCTTTGCTCTGTTTATCTGCACTGCTATGATTTACGCATGCATCAAGTTTCTGCAGGAATGGTCTTCACCATTAACCGTAGTTAACTACATTCTGTTTGGTTCAGCTTCAGGCTTTACACTGGCAACTGCAATGTCTAGCTTCTACGGCCTTACTGAGCAGACTCAGTTCTTCGGAACCTGGGCAATTATTCTGACAATAGCGGTATTACTGACTCGTTCAGCATCGTTGTACAGAAACAGCCGTATCAAGTACAAGTCGACTATTCAGTCTGCGATTGGTATTCGCCATAACAAGATCCAGCAAAAATCACAGGGCGCAATGGGCGGTTCATTCAATACCCGTGAATATTTCCATGGCAAAACGGCAATGTTCCTGAAATCTGTTAAGTACATTTTTATGGTTCTGGTATTCCCAATTCCATTAATCCTGTTATCTTCAGCGGTTAGTGATGGAAATACACAGGTACTGATTGCTGCATTTGTTATTCAGTACGCCGGTTTGATTGCTGAGCGCTGGTATTTCTTCGCACAGGCAAATCACCCACAGAACATTTACTACCAGACAGTATAAGTTCTGATAAAAAACACAGCGGAACTCTTTTCACCCGACACCCTCAAATTAGAGGGCTTAAGATGAAGGAGCAGAAGCTGTGTTTTTTTTCGCCTGCGATTTATGTGATGGGCTTTGTCTATTATTTACAGCCCCATGTTTTGTTTGAGCCATGAATTGTGTATGATTCACACAGATTTAAGGTGTGCCATGGCTTTTATCACTTTAGATGAGAATATTGATAAAGCAGCTTAATGGTCAACACACTAAAATATCCATAACTTTGGGAAATGCCATGTTTAAAAAAATTTCGTTTATATTTGTTTTACTAGCATTATCAGCACAGAGCCATGCTCGAGGCATTGATATAAAACTGGCTGATGAAATGGGTGAATTCACCTACCTGTTTGAATCATCAACTTTTGGCTATGGTGGCGCAGACATGGGTATTGGGCTACTTTTCACTGAAGCTGATGATCTTCAATTCAACTTTGATATGATGGTAACCGGTAACCCTGCAGGCAATAATAAAGCCTTACAGTTTGGTGTTGGTGCAAAAGCCATTTTCACATCTTTTGATGTGCTCGACGAAGAAGTCGGTGCAGTAGCCATCGGTGGTCAGATTAGATATGTCATCCCATCGTCAACACCAGTTGCTTTTCTAACAACCGCACATTATGCCCCTGGCATTACATCATTTAGTGGCGCAGATCAATATACAGAATTTCGTGTCGCAATAGAACTGGAAGTCACGCCTAGTGCCAGAGCCTTTGTAGGTTATCGAAATATTGAATACGAGCTAGAAGGTGGCGCTGAGTTAGAGCTCGATGATGGTGCACATGTAGGTGTGAAGTTTGAGTTTTAAGCAATAGTATTTAAACTACATAAAAGCCTTTGCCACAAAGACACAGAGTGCGCAGAGGTTTATTGTATTTACGGCTGCGCCGCAAATACAAACACATATTTTTCTCTGTGTACTCCGTGTCTCTGTGGCAACGCATTTAATCAATGACTCGTTCCAGCTGATCGAGTAATCTTGTTATGAACGTTATACTTACCCGAAGGTTTTTTCATGGGCAAGCGTTTTATTTCCTTTAATGTTTTTGCATCATAAACAATAACTGCACCATCCATATCCCAGATACTTAATAGTGCATGCTTACCATCTTTATCAAATTCTACGTGCGCTGCAGTTTTCCCCGGCGCTGGTTTAATCGTCTTCACAATTTCCAGTGTGTTTTTATTTATAATATGCACAGCTTCTTTATGCTTGCCAAAAAACACATCAACCCAGGCATATGGGGTGTTTTCATGACTGCGCATAAAGAAACCCGGGCCTAATGTTTTAATACGTTTAATGGTTTTCCAGCTTTGCATATCAATAATGCTCACACTGCTATCTTTTAGATTTGGTGTTGCCAGAACTGTTTTACCTTTATACTGCCAGGTAATCCCAGAGCTCATATGAGGCATTCCCTTTAAATCCATTGTATTAACGGTACGCCCAAGATCCAGGTCCACCACTTTTGCTTTTTTATCTCGGGAAGAACCAATAATTAATTCATAAGTCTGATTAAAAAAGAAATCATCCAGATAATCTTCTGTTTTTATTTTTCTTATTGGAAAAGGTTCTTTATGTCGTTTTTGCCCTGCATTCTCACCTGAATCCTCACGGTAATCATGCATCCATTTACCAAAACCCATTGGAGGATTATCTTCATAAGAAATTTCCCAGACTTCTTTAATATCTTTTAATGCTGCAATAAATGTGTTTCGGGGTGCAGCATCATAAACCGCACTCACTCTGGAGCTATTTCCCTGCTTATCTGTCACCGGAATTATTTTCAATAAAGACAGGTCTTCAGCAGAAAGAATCACCATCGTATGTGGCAGATAATTTCCAGCGATGACATATCGACCATCAGAAGATACTGCAACATTTCGCATATTAATTCCCACACGAATTTCTGCGACTACGGCCAAATTATATATATCATATTTTGTTACCCAGCCATCACGTGAGCCAAAATATACAAACCGACCATCCGGTGAATATTTAGGGCCGCCATGCAAGGCAAATCTTGAGGCAAAACGATGTATTGGTTCAAAGGTATCACCATTAAGCAAAGTCACATGGTGATCCCCTAACTCCACCACCAGAAACAAGTTCATTGGATCCGCTTGCCAGACGGGTTTCGCAGGTAAGCCTTGAGCATCTTCGTAGATAATCTGACTTTCGGTGATATGCTGCAGGTTCCACTCAGGTATTTTATCTAATGGCGTGTATATAAAATCAACAAGGGACTGAACCTGGTCTTTGTTCAGTTTTTCTTTAAATGCTGGCATTTGTGTGGCCGCACGACCATTAGTAATGACTTTATGGGCAGATTTTTTTCGCAAGCGTTTCAGATTTTCGGGAAGCAGTGCTGGCCCCATTAATCCAAGGCGATTTTCACCGTGACAGCTTGCGCAATGGGTTTTGAAGTTTTTTTGAGTTTCATTTGCCTGGATTTCTGTAAATAAGAAAAAAGAAAATAACGATAAAAGAATACCAAGATTTTTAATTTTTTTGTTCATTGCTTTAATGACTTGCCCACCTGGATTATAGACTTCGTCATTCCCGAATGCTTCTATCGGGAATCTAGTGACTTTGATTGACTTAAGGTCGCTGGATCCCCGATAGAAGCGTTCGGGGATGACGGTTTGGTTGTTATTAGCATCTGAATTGTTATTACCGTACACGTAATATATAACTTCCTTTACAGTAAAAACCTATATTTAAACTTACGACTTACGACCAATGACGAATTTTATACTCTGGAAACTGGAATATCCTTAAGCCGCCCATCATAAGGCCGATTTTCAAGCCTTTGTGTAGACTCTTCAACCCCAATCTCTTTATCGGTTAAATAACACGCAGGATCCTCTTCCCAGGGATCACTGGTAAGAGAATAAGCTCTAACTCGAGTATTACCACCACAAATTGCTTTATGCTCACATGCAGCACAGCGACCCTTAAGCGGACGCTGTTCCTGTTTTAAACCCGCCATTAGCGGATCAGATGTGTCTTGCCAGATTTCAGAAAACGCACGATCTTTTACATTACCCAGGTCGTAGTTCCACCAGAAGGTATCAGGGTGAACATTACCCAAATTATCTATATTTGAGATATTCACACCTGATGAATTACCGCCCCACTGTTCAAGCCGAGTTTTAAGCGCGGCCACTTTCTCAGGCATTCGCTTTTGCACCCATTGCATCAGATACACACCATCTGCATCATTATTACCTGTTACAAACTCTCTTTCTTTACCACTTTGTATATGCTCCCAGCAACGATCAAACAATAAATCCATGTTCTCACGTGTCATTTTATGAAACACATCGTCTTTACGATTTTTATTTCCACGGCCTGCATAATTTAGATGGGATAGATAAAACTTGTCAATATCCCTCTCATCCATTAAATCCAGAATATCTGGCAATTCGGGTGCAGTATCCTGAGTTAGAGTAAAACGCATACCGACTTTAATGCCATTTTCCTTGCATAAACCGATACCCTGCATTGACTCCTTAAATGCACCTTCTCTGCGGCGAAAATAATCATGGGTTTTTTCCATACCATCAATACTAATACCAACATAGTCATAACCCACATCCGCAATTTGTTTAATGTTGTCTTTTGTAATTAAAGTACCATTTGTAGACAGCCCAACATAAAATCCCATTTCTTTTGCGCGATGAGAAATATCGTAGATATCTGGACGCAATAATGGCTCACCTCCAGAAAGAATTAATACCGGTACTTTAAAGCTTTTAAGATCATCCATTACGGTAAATACCTGATCGGTATTTAATTCGCCCGGAAAATCTTTATCCGCAGAAATAGAATAACAATGTTTACAGGTTAAATTGCAACGCCTCACAAGATTCCAGATCACCACAGGGCCAGGCGGTTTTCTTGCAGGCCCGAGTGGCGTATCTACCGCCAGAGTTTTCATAAACTGTGTCATTCTAAACATAGCAGTACCTACAAGTATTTTTGCCACAGAGACGCAGAGAGCACAGAGATAAACATTCTGTTTTTATATCTCTATTTTCTCTGTGCACTCTGTGTTTCCGTGGCATAATCATTTAATCCTTAGACCTGTTTTCTTGAGTATTTTGGTACTGAATAACACTTGATGGCCAAAATCATCCTGCGCTAGAAGCTCAGCGATTACATTTACTTTTTGCTGTACTTCTTCACGGCTTTTTCCATGCACCATGGCAAAAAGATTATATGGCCACTCAGGTAAAAAACGCGGCCTTTCATAACAATGACTAACAAAGTCAATTGAACCTACTTTTTTTCCAAGTTCTTCTATTTTCTCTTCTGGCACATTCCAGACACTCATGCCATTAGCCTTAAAACCTAATTTATAATGATTAGGCACCACACCGGTTCTTCTAATAACCCCCAGTTCAGTCATATTTTTCATCCTGGAAATTATTTCTGCTACATCGACACCAACAGATGCTGCAACATCATTATATGGATGTCGTGTTAATGGCAGACCTTGTTGTGTGGCCGCAATTATCTTTCGATCAATTTCATCGATTTGCACTTCTTCTAATTGTTGCTGTTTGGCTAACATGATTTATAACCTAGACTTCAAACTTAAGCCCGAGAAAAAACTCCTGCAGCTTTGGCATGTTATATACTCTAATACCGGTTTTATTTTCAATCTTTTGAATAACGTCTTCAACTTGCTCAGGTGTTTCGGTTGCGATCACAAACCACATACTTAGACGATGATCTCGGGCATAGTTATGCGCAACCTCTGGAAATTCATTAACTATTTCAGCAATTTCATCAAAGCTCTCATGGCTGACTTCCATCGCAGCCAGAGTTAATCCCCCGCCCATTTTTTCAGCATGATACATTGGACCAAAACGGCTAAGTATGCCTTCGTTTTTAAGGTGTTCAATGCGTTGAATAATTTCATCTGCTGGAATGTTTAATTTTTTCTCAAGCTCACTCCAGGGGTCTTCACAGATTGGAAAACCACCCTGAAGCTGATTAATAATTATCTTATCATTGGCGTGTAGTTCCATTATTACACCGCCTTCTTCTTGACCTGGCTATTTTTTTTCTGATTTACACTTACGACTGTTTCGTTTTTATCATTTTCGCTATGCACATACATAGCACCTCGCTGTTTAAAGCAACGGTTACTAAATAAGAGCTCATGCTTAACACCCTCCACATCACACTTGCCAATCATAAACTGCAAATTTTTTATTACATCTTCTCTGTCCTGTCCGTGGATCATGCAAAACAAATTGTAAGGCCAGTCAGGTAAATGCCTGGGGCGACGATAACTTAATGTGACAAATTCAAACTGTCCAAAACATTGGCCCAGTTCATTCACTCGATCATCAGCAATATCCCATACCACCATGGCATTAGACTTATAACCCAGTTTACGGTGACGCACCACCAGGCCAAAGCGTTTAATATCACCTTTTTCTCGCATCAGCTGTATGTAATTAATAACTTCTGTTTCACTGCTATTAATTTTTTCCGCAATCACCGCATAGGGGTGAGAGTCTAGTGGTAAACCCTGCTGCAAAACCGCAATCAGCTCTCTTTCATCAATCATGACTTAAGCCCTCCCTCAATCAGTTTTAAGGGAAAACCCAAATCAATGTGGTAATCTTTTTCCATTGGCAACGACATAATACGAATATTTGTTTTCTCTTCCATGTCCTGGAGAATCTCCTGTAACTGCTCGGCATTTTCAGCTGTCACGACAAACCAGAGATTAAAATGATGCTCTCTCTCATAGTTGTGATTCACCGCAGCATAAGCACTGATAATATCCGCAATATGTTCTAAATTATGTTCTGGCACCGCCATCGCGGCCAGGGTGCTAACACCCACCCTGTTGGGGCGAAATACTGCGCCAACACGGCTTAAAATACCTTTGGTATCGAGTTCTTTTAATAATTCGAGTATTTGTAGTTCTTCTACACCCAGGCGAGCAGCAATATCGGCATAGGGGGTTGAAGACAGGGGAAAGTCATGTTGATACTCATTCATCAACTGCTGAATAAGTTTAGTTTTATCAATAACATCAGGCTGGCTGACTTCATCAATAGTCATGATTTCCTCGTCAAACTGCGTTAACTTAAGGGGATTAGTTAAGCTTAAATTACAGTGATCAGAAGAATTTACATTGACATAAGACAAGTACGGGAAGGAGTTTATTGTAGAACAGGCATACCTGTGGGCCCTGATATACTAATATATCAATTTAAATATGCTAAACAGGTTAATTCACTGAAGAAACCGGGGGCATTGACTCAGGATCATGGGGTGCCTTAAGTGCATTCTTTTTCCAGGTTTTATAACCAATCAGTGTAAAAACCAGCCCCAGAACGATAAACGCCAGCCCAAACCAGGTCATTTCATAACCACTGTTTGTTGAATAAAGCGCAACACCACAAACCATTAAAGCAACCGCAACTGAATGTGCCAGAGCATGCTTAGGTGCATAAATTGATGTCAGATAGCCGCCAGTGAACATAACAATAAAAAAGCCTGGAATAATGATCAAAAAATAAAAAGCCTGCTTAAATGGCACAATGACTGGATAAATTTTCATTAAATAGTTATACGATACATCGAGAAATAAAAATACCAGCTCAAATGTCAGGCCCATAAACAGCGTTGCAAAAAAACCAATTAATAGTGCCTTAATACTCATTTAACTCAGCCTTTGAAAATTTTTTATAAACCTGTTTTATGTGCGCGATTAGTAAAAAATATTCCACTCGGTTTATCTGCGCTGATACTTTTAACAACTTCGAATGTTTCGGTATCAACCACATCTACTCTATCTTCATCCCGCACCGACATCCACACATGCTCTCCCCGCGGACTAAACTCCATATGCAATACCGCCTTACCCGGTTTTAAGGTTTTTATGATTTCCAGTGTTTCTGTGTTTATAACCTGAATCGTGTCGTTTCTTGGGTGTGCAAAATTTACCCACATCTGTCGATGATCTGGGCGTGTCATAACAAATATTGGCTGTCCATGAACTTTAATGGCTTTTACCTGTTTCCAGTTCTGATCCATTACCAGCACTTCATGCTGGCCTACCGCGGGCAGTAACATTTTATTTCCCGCCATCGCCCAGCCTTCAAGGTGGGGCATTTTATACACAGGTAACTTTTCTTTACCTTTTCCATAATGGTTCATAATCCGCTTTACGCCCTTTTCGGTATGCCATAAATCTAGCATAGCCAGACCATCTTCTCCAAAAAGCCCCGCGATATAATAACGCCCATCCGGTGTAATCAATCCATCATAGGGCAATAAACCAATATCTTTAAATTTTTTAACTTCAGGTGCGGATGGCTTTTTCATATCAACCACCCATATCTCACCTGCATCATATAAAGCAAACACAAAAATCTGCCCTGGCGCATCCACTAAGCCAACGGTTTTTGATTGAAGGCCTTCACCATAGATTGCTGGAATATCAGCAACTAGCTCCAAACTATCGGAATTAAATATTTTTACCCCACCGGGCTTGTAATTAGAAACTGCAATTAATTTTCCATCCTGCGAAATAGCACCACCTATGCTATTACCTGATTGCATGACCCGGTTAACGATTTTCTTTTCGAGTATATCTATTTTGGTTAAACCTCCATCACGACCAAATACATACGCATAACGAGCATCACGGGAATACACGATTGACGCATGAGACAGATCTCCAAGATTTTCTATCTTCGCCAATGACGTATTATTACTGTGCTCAACAAGTTGAACTCGACCAATCGCGCGCTCTACTATCAAACCAAGATCACCCGTGCCTCGAACATTCTCATTAACACAGGCGGTTAAAAACATAAAAGGGATTAGATAAAGAATTTTTTTTAGCATTATATATTGTTTAAACCTTTGCGTAATAGCTGAATGATCCAGTTAATATCATCTTCATTTAGCTGTGACTTCCAGGGCGGCATAGGCGTGCCGGGGCGACCTTCTTTTATGGTTATAAAGAGCAGCTCATCGGGTTTGTCTTTAAGCGAGTCAGATAACAGGCTGGGGCCTAAACCACCTTTTAAGGTCATGCCATGACATGAACCACAATCATGCTTAAGCAAATGTTTTAAAACTTGTTTTCGTTGATCTGTAACTTCTGCCAATACCACTACTGGAATTACAGATGTAACAATACATACCAGAATCAGGTATTTAAGCTTCTGCGATATATTGCTTATCTTCAACATTGTTTTCTGCCATGGGGGTAAACCAGTCGAGTTCTTCTGCAAAATTCACCACCTTACCAATAATAATTAAGGCGGGCGATTTTATAGACATGGTTTTAACATCTGCAGGTAGATTGTTCAATGAGCTTAAACAACGCCGCTGGTTATTAGTTGTGCCATTTTCAATTGCTGCTGCAGGTGTATCCGGGGCCAGTCCCGCTTTAATCAACTCTTCTCTTAATTGTGGCAGGCTAGCTAGCCCCATATAAAACACTAGTGTTGTGTTTTCATCTGCCAGGCTTTGCCAGTTTAAATCTAATGGTTTGTCGGCCCTGCAATGACCTGTAATCAGGCGTACACTGCTTGCTACACCACGATGTGTTAAGGGGATACCCGCATATGCGCTACAGGCTGAAGCTGCGGTAATGCCAGGCACATATTCAAAATCGATATTATTTTTAATCAGGTATTGCGCTTCTTCACTACCCCGACCAAAAATAAATGGATCACCGCCCTTAAGCCTTACAACTTTATGATTCTGTTTTGCAAGATTAACCAATGTCTGGTTTATCTCTTTCTGATTCATATGGTGTTTACCCGATGCCTTTCCTACATATACTTTCTTTGTGCCATGGGGAATCATATCGAGTATCGGTTGCGATACCAGTCGGTCATATACAATTACATCGGCCTGTTGAATAAGCTTATAGGCTTTTAAGGTCAATAAATCAGGATCACCCGGACCTGCACCAACAAGCGAAACAACTTGCTGTTTATTTGACATAATCAGTACCTTTTTTTTCAAGATACGACTGATTTGGTTTTTTAGATTGAGCATCTGATGGCGATGAACTTATTTCAATACCAACGTCGCTACTGATTGAAGTATATTCTTTTTTAAAATCTAAACTATTATTTGAAAAAAGTAATATCGGAATAACAAAAACCAGCAGGAATACCACAACCGATTGAACAATATACACTTCCAATTTCATAGTTTTCACCCTCGACTGTCTTCTCGCCATAGCGACCTTAACTTTAATACGTGCCGCATTGAACACTAAAATTTAATAAATTCAGGTGCGAGTTTATTCTCACGTGATCTCACTATTAAACACTCTGTTCGAATAACTTCACACCTGCATAACACATAGTTAGCGGCGCTCACTTCTTAACGGTATTGATCTCTGCTGTGGTGTTATCAAAGCCAAACTTATAACCTAGAGATACATGGTGATAACGCGCATTGGTATAATCATCATGTATGGCAAATCCAAAGTTATAGACCTTAGCTGTATCAAGTGACACATCACCGGCTTTATCTGACTTAAGCTTACGCGACATTTCTACTATCCATACACCATTATTTAGATTAGCGGTGAACTCAGTTTGCTGACCGTCGTTAGCTACTCTCTCAGATAAAACATGACCATTTTCTACGACTTTTTCCCCGGCTTTATAACGAATGATATCCATATAATGACCCACATCCATTTCAGCCTTTACCTCAGCCTCATCTTTCAGCTTGTCCCAACCACCCAGTGCTTTTCCACCACGGCCTTTTAGTTCAAGCTTGGTGCGGCTTTCTTTAATGTATTTAGTCACCCCATCTTTTGCATGCTTTAGTGATGAAGCATCAATCGCTGCCTGCTCTGGTGCAAATGGCATAGTACGTAAATCCGCATGACAGGTTCCCCAACAACCGGCTCTATCTGCATACTCAACATCATCAGTTGCAAACATTACCGCCAGTTTAACCTGATTGTCTGGGTCCATTTTGCCCCCCTTAACAAATGGTGCCGGGGTGTGCTTAGCATCAGCCCATTCAAATCGCATATGTAACTTATCACCGTCATGCATTGACTGAATTTTAACTGGGAAGCTACCACGCTTACCTGGAATTAATGTTGGCTCCATTCCATGATCTTTGTTCTTACCCACTTTCATTTCTTTTTCACCGATGACGATTTTTTCACCCATATCCACAAGCTCTTCTTCATGACAGTCAAAACAACGATCACCAGATTTAAATGAACGTTTACCACCATGTTGGCGTCCTAGCACCCACTCCATAGATGACTGACCTGGATAGAATAAAGTGACATTTCTTGCTGGCACACCACTCCAGTCAACACTGCTTTTAACTAAACTGCTCGAAGTCGACTTAGCACTCGCTTTAACTGTTTGGGTTTTCACCGCTCCAGTTTTAACCGGCTCAGCTACAACAGTTTTTTCGACCTCAACAATTTCCACTGTTTTTTCAGCTTCTACACTTTCTACAACCGGCGCTGGACTTTTACCATCCTGCTCGAAGGCAAGCCACTGTGATGGCAATGGTTTAATAAAATCTGGGTTAGGCGCTTCAAGCAACTCCATCGCGTCTTCATCCATCTGATCATGCACGCCTTTGTGCGCTATACCCTTATGACAATCGATGCAGGTATTACCTGCTTTCATAGCATTAAGATGCTGCTTTCTTGCTCGCCCTTTTTGGCTATCAGGGTTCATGGTAGAGAAATCGTGGCAATTACGACATTCTCTTGAATCTGTTTCTTTCATAGTGCGCCATACATTCTGTGCCATATATAGACGTTTATTATCAAATTTTTCTGGTGTATCAATTGTGCCCATAATTTTATGCAGCACTTCATTACTCGCCTGAATTTTTCTTACAACCTTATGTACCCAGGGACGTGGCACATGACAATCTGAACAGGTCGCTCTTACCCCAGCACGATTCGTATAATGAATCGTTTTATTGTATTCCTGATAAACATTGGCCTCCATTTCATGACACGAAATACAGAATTCCAGTGTATTGGTTTCCTCCATTGCTGTATTAAATCCACCCCAGAAAACAACACCTACGACCATAAAGAACAAGGCTGCGCCAACTGTCGTACCTAGAATTATTTTTCTGGCCAGTAATTGTTGATAGAGTTTAAACATAATAGCGCTCTTCTGAAGTAGTCCGTATTCGAATTATTTTGTAAGGTCTAATCTTTTTACTTTTTAAAATAAAGGGCGGGTTTTCACCCGCCACTTTATTATTTGCTTACATTTAAGTTACGTGATTAACACGGTTATGAACATTGAACTTACCGGTTGGTGCATAGAACCCTTTAATACGCGTTTTCTCTTTAAGAGTTTTCGCATCAAAGATAACTATAGTGCCATTTGGCTTAAGTGAGTCAGAACGGTTCCAGATTGAAACCCAAACTTCTGAGCCATCGTCATTAAACTCGATATGAACCGCCGCATAACCTTTTTTCTCGGTTAAACGAATAGTCTTAACAATTTCACGAGTTTTCTTGTCGATAACCTGAACTGATTGCTGAATTTCTGGTTCTGGTGTTTTAGTCTGATCTGCCCATACATAATCAGACTTAGGATGAGTTCTCAAAAACACTCCCGGACCGTCAGTTTCAACTGTATAACACTCTTTCCAGGCATTTTTCTTGTTGCCCTTTGGATCATTACCCCAAACCGTTACCAGGCCTGTACCTAAATGCGTTGTACCACTCACATTACCGCACTTAGGATCTTTCCAGTTTGCACCAGGCCCTGGATGTGGAAGCTTATCAACATCAATCATAGCTTCTAACTTGCGAGTTTTAGTATCAATAACCACCATCTTGTCAGATGCATTCGCAGCAATCTGGAAGTAACGACCGGTTGGATCGAAGAAACCATCGTGCAGGAATTTAGCTGAATCGATTTTATCGATACGTAGATTCTCTATATCAGAATAATCTACCTGCCACATTTGCCCCAGTTCCTTCATTGAAACCATCCAGGTAGGAGCCATAGGTGTATCGTAAACTGCTGCTACGCGTGATTCTTCAACATAATCACCATCAATGTTTACACCACGAGATGAAACAACTTTGATAGGCATCATAGTTTCAGCTTCAAGGATAACGAAATGAGGTGGCCAGTAAGCTCCGCCAATAACATATTTTCCATCACCTGAAACCGCGACATCACGTGCGTCATAACCTACCTGAACTGAAGCCACTTTCATCTTTTCTGGCTTGGCCCACAGATCAACTTTAGTCATCAGTCCGTCACGGCCCATAATGTACCAGAAGCGCCCCGGATCTTTCGCATGTAGCGTATCGTGATGCTCAACGGTTTTAAGTACGTGTACTGCGTAACCTGTATCGATATGCGTTATGATTTCATGCTTGTCACCATCCACCACGGCGATCTTGCCCGCATCACGCTCAATAACCAGAAAGAAGTTCTTCCAGTTACGGCCATGCATTGGCTTTTTAGGATAATCTTTTGGCTGAACAAACACCTTGTGACGCTCTTTCATTAAAGACAGAGGCATTTCAGGTGGTTTTGGTGGATCTATCTGAATATAAGTTGCCAGCATACTGATTTCTTTCTTCGACATTATGTCGTCGAAGTTATTCATGCCGCCTTCAGTACCCAGCGCAATGATTTTTTCTAAACGCTTCTGGCCTTTCTTAATTGTATTCACAGGCTCAAGATTTTTGCCTGTTGCTCCTTTTCTTAACACACCATGACACCCGGCACAGCGTTGAAAGTACAGGGAATCAGCTTTTTTAAAATCAGCTTCACTCATTGTTGGCTGCTTTGCCTTAGCTGCCAGTACAGTTGGTATCACTACCGTGGTTGATGCAGCCAGCACACCAGCAGTAATAATTCGTGATAATATTTTTCGTTTCATTTTGCTTCTCTCCTGTTGGAAAAAGAATTGTTATGCAAATGATATTAACGGGGTTACTAAACGGCCTTGATACTTATCAAAATCGCTCATCTAGCCAAACAACCATTTACATTTATTCAGGAGACTTTCCTAAGTCATTAATTAAAAACTAATATACTTATCAAGCAACTCCCCTTGTGCAGGTAGTAGAAGTTATTTGCACCTTATTAACCTTGACTTTTATCAAGCGTTTCATTTGTGGCAGAATAATGAGTTTTATATTGATACAAAACAATATGGTTTAGGCGTAATATCTGTGAAGAAACACAACAGTAGCCGTGAGTAACGATAAATTTTGATGGTAGTTTTATAAACTAAAACAGGCTAAAACCCTTAAGGCATTCCATTAAGGGGTTAAATTTATATGTTTTTTTGATAAGAAATATTAATTATGTTTTTCTTTTAGATATGGAGCATATTTTTGATCACTTCCATTAATATGATTTATTAGCCAAGTTTTTAGATACATCGCGACTTCTTCAATGGTTTTAGTCCCGTCAATTCTATACTCGTCAACAAATTTATTTACCTGCGAAATCATTTCTTCATGTTGCTTTTTATGTTCGTCAAAATCAGGGTATTCACTTTCCCTCATCATGCCTTCTTCTCTGGTAAAATGATACTGAGTGTAATCTACCAGACCATTGAGTATTTCCTCAATACTGGTTTTATCAGTTTTATAATGCGCCGCAGTTTGTAACTGATTTATCATACCTAATAGTTTTTTATGATCATCATCAATTGTATCAATGCCAACACTATACGAATCATGCCACTCCACAAATCGTCTTGAGACAATTCTGTCATGAATAAAGGGAATCGCAACCAGCACAGCAATTAACACCCACGGTAAAGGGTGACCAAAACCCAGCATAAATCCAAGCACGATCATCACCAGCAGGGCCAGTATTAATACTGACACAATGAACATGCTGATACCTTTAGTTAATGTCGACATTATGAATCCTCATTTTACAGGCAGATTGACCACTGCAGCTTAGCCAATACCCTGTAACATTAAACTGACCTAAGTCAATTGGCTGACATTTCATGATTTACACATACACAGACCGAGAATCCACTACCTCTTTACTTCAATCGAGCATATTTCTTTATTGATAAGAGCGTTTTCCCTTTGATATAATTATTTCTCGATTCACCCAAACCCCTTTTTTCAACATTAAACCTATCTCTTAAGCATGAGTAACGATTTTTTAAAAGAACTAGACGAAGACTTCAAAGACGACCCCGACTACCAGAAACTTTCCCAGGAAGAAAAAATCCGCATTGTAAACGTTTTAGAAAAAATGATGGATTTGGGCATGGGTGCAGTGTATGGCGATGAATCAGCCGACGAACCTGATGGCTGTATCGACTGCTCTCAATACATAAACCAATGCCAGGCTAAATGCTGTTCATTTATATTTGCCTTAACTAAAGACGAAGTACAAGCCGGACATATTCAATACAACAAGGAAAAACCCTTTTTTATAGCACGCGATAAAGAAGATGGTTTATGCCCTCACTTAAATCGCGAAAGTTTGCAGTGCGACATTTGGGAGACCAGACCCAAAAGATGCCGGCGTTATGATTGCAGCCGAGATGAAAAAGAAACACCTGTGTGGCTGATTAGTAAGTAGTGACAAATCACATTACTTATTAAGTATCATAAGGTTTGTAAAAATCTAATCAGAACGCCCACATAACAAGATCTCACTATAGCTCAAGCACTAGATCCACTTTGATTAACTATAATTACCCCCAATAAGAATTTTTGAATAACTATAACTAATTATAAGCTGACAAATTACCCCTTTAAGCCGGACACCCATCACTAGTTTGACAAGTTAAAATCTCAGGGGCTACAAACGGACAAGTAGTCTAAAAGCCTGTTTTCACTATTTCTAGTTACTTATAAATCCGAATTCTAACGAGAAGACAGTTTCAGATTCATACTGAGAACTTGTGACGTCCGCTTTTCAACTTCACCATGAAATTATCTTCTAACTTTTCGATAATTTCACTTTTTCTGTAATCCCATGAACATTCTCACTTGAGATTAATAAATAAATAAAAAAAACACCCTGCATATTTTATATTCAATCTCTTATGATGGGTGTCTCACTTATTTCCCAGGAAATATTCCTTTTTTATTTGTGTGAATAATTACATGATAGTTAGTTACGAAAATGATTATTTTTTAGAATGTTTTAGTGATTAAAGTCGCTGGATCGCCGACAGAAGCGTTCGGGGATGACGAGTTCTTTTGGTTTTTTGGATTATGTGGATAACGATTGGATCTGTTTTTTTAGGGCGTCAAAAGCTTAGTGTCACTGGATCCCGGCTAGAAGCATGCCGGGATGACGAGTGCTTTTTGGGTTATGCTGCTGATATAGCGCTAAAATAATTACTGATTAGTTCTCAAACTCACCCGCAGCCTGCAAATCCGCATGATAAGAAGACCTCACCATTGGGCCACTGGCAACCTGCTTGAAACCTAACTCTTCTGCAATAACTTTATACTCATCAAACTCTGCTGGGGTAACAAAACGTTTTACAGGTAAGTGATGTGCTGTTGGTTGTAAGTACTGCCCAAGGGTTAACATTTCTACATTATGTGCTCTTAAGTCTTTTAGTACTTCAAGCACCTCTTCTTTTTCTTCACCTAAACCTAACATTATTCCTGATTTAGTGGGCACACCTTCACACACTTCACTAAAGGCTTTTAATAAATCCAGTGAGCCCTGGTAATCGGCTCCAGGGCGGCACTCTTTGTATAAACGTGGCACGGTTTCTAAATTATGATTAAGTACATCGGGTGGTGAGGTTTTTAATATATCCAGCGCGACATCCACTCTGCCACGAAAGTCGGGTATTAGTGTTTCTACTTTTATATTAGGCGTGAGCTCTCTGGTTTTTTCTATGCAATCTACAAAGTGCTGTGCACCGCCATCGCGTAAGTCATCTCGGTCTACGGAGGTTATAACCACATACTTTAACTCCATGGCGTGAATTGTATTCGCCATGTTCTGTGGCTCTTCTGTATCTAACGGTAACGGGCGACCGTGTCCTACATCGCAGAACGGGCAACGTCGAGTACAGATTTCACCCATGATCATAAATGTGGCTGTGCCGTGGCCAAAACATTCACCCAGGTTTGGGCATGAGGCTTCTTCACATACTGTAAACAGTTTTTGTTCGCGCAGGATTTTTTTAAGGCGTTTTACATTTGGGTGCGTGGGTGCTTTGGCGCGTATCCATTCTGGCTTTCTTGGCATGACTTCGGTTTTTTCAATTTTTACCGGAATTCTTGCAACTTTTTCTGCGCCTGTTTGTTTTACACCGGCTACTACTTTATGTTTACTCATGTTTACTTATTCGCAAATGTTTGTTTTTTGGTTGTTCGATAATGCTCTGAATTGTAGTTTCAGGCATTAACGTTAATATTTTTACTGCAGCTGAAAGATTGTTGCCCATTGTTAATTACACTATGCACCAAAAGTCACTGGATACCGGCTAGAAGCATGCCGGTATGACAAAGAAGTGAAACCAGGCTCTATGTATTTGGATTGACATACACTTATCACCAGCAATTAGCTAGTTGCTTCTTTCTTCTCAGTGATATTTAAAATATTGAGCTGCATGCATAATTCTTTCAATAATCTGAATTCTGCCTGTTGCATGCTTAAACTCACACCCAACTGTTTTAAGCTGGTGACTTTCATATCCGGGTAACCGCAGGGGTTTATTCTATCAAAGACTGTTAGATCCATGTCCACATTCAGACTAAGCCCATGATAACAACCGCCCTGCTTCACCCTTAGGCCTAAGGCGGCTATTTTTTCGCCATTCACATAAACTCCCGGTGCTTTGGGGTCGGCTATGCCTTCGATACCGTGTTTTGCGAGGAATTTGATAACTGTTCTTTCTAAGGCGGTTACCAGGTTTCTCACACCCATTTTTTTACGTTTTACATCCAGCAATACATAAGCCACTAGCTGACCAGGGCCATGGTAGGTGACCTGACCACCCCGGTCTGACTGTACCACTGGTATATCATCCGGGTTTAACAGGTGTTCTGCTTTGCCGTTAGTTCCCTGTGTAAATACTGCTGGGTGTTGTAGCAACCAGATTTCATCTTCTGTTTCTGGGGAGCGCTGAGCGTTGAATTCCTGCATTTTCTGCTGGGTGCTGGCGTAATCGCAGACGCCCATATAGCGTACGATTGCTGAGTGTTCTAAGTTTGGAGCATTCATATCGAAAGAGAAAACGCCAATGAACGCGAAGAACCGCAAATGGACGCGAAATAATAAACGGCAAAACTATTAATCATTATGCTGTTTTTGCGCTCATTTGCGGTGTTTGCTTTTACTGCGTTGACGTGCATGGATGCACTAATTTCACGGCTATATGGATATATTAGAGTGATCATTTGCGTTAGTGTTTTAACAACTGACTGGCATTTTATATGCAATACACCACATGCTGACAACTAGTGAGTTCCATATAGACTTTATCTAGATGGTCTTTGCTGTGAGCGGTAAAGGTAATGGTGATACTGGTGTATGTACCGCTGCTGCTCTGATTAAACTTCACCGCACCTTCGCTTAAATCAGGTACATGACGGTTAATAATTTCCAGCACGGCGGTTTCCAGCTCAGGGCCGGATTTGCCCATTGCTTTTACGGGAAATTCACAGGGAAACTCAAATACTGTCTCCTGCTCTTCATCATAGAAGATTTTATTCCTGGGTTTATCTTTATTGGGTTTATCACTCATACCATGCTCCGGCTACAGCTCAGGCTTAAAACTAAGCTATATAGCGCCTTTACGCAGCTCGGCCTTGTATGCCTGGTAAATATCTATCATCTGTTCCCATATGGGGCCAGGCAGGCCATTTTCAACCGGTTTTCCGTCCAGTTCGATAACCGGCAGTATTTCTTTGGTTGAGCTGGTTAACCAGATTTCTGAGGCCTTATCTAACTCGCTATCCTTAATTATACGCTCTTCAGCGTTGATCTTATGCTTCTGAGCCAGCTCTAAAATTAAATCACGTGTAATACCTGGTAGCAAACATGGCCCTGTTGGCGGGGTTACTAACACTCCATCAATCACTGCA